>Ga0172372_10002155_pt1 | contig 30241 bp, 26 predicted proteins | sample LakKiv5m_2_FD_114544 | JGI IMG/M metagenome (GOLD analysis project Ga0172372, IMG submission 114544) | Freshwater microbial communities from Kabuno Bay, South-Kivu, Congo - kab_092012_9.5m | ecosystem: Environmental > Aquatic > Freshwater > Lake | place: Democratic Republic of the Congo...
AAAGTAGACGAAGTGTTTTCTTGGTTGTTTGGATAATAAAATACAGCGGTCGGCGGACAGCGGTCGGCGGACAGCGGACAGCGCCATCAGCGGTTAAGCCGACATCAACTTCTCACTCACGTAACTGCGAGCTAACAGTACCAATTTTTGAGAATTTGGAATTCTGATTCGACTGATTAGAATATCTGCAGCAGTTGATCTTTCAATTTTTTCCAATAATTTCAAATAATAGACATAAGCAGTATGAACACCCAATCTCCATCCCAAGGGTAACTTTTTTATTCCTATAAATGCATTATCGAAATCTCTCTTTACTTCTTCGATGATCTGAAGTTTATCTGAATCGGTGAAATATTGAAAATCAACATTGGGAAAATATACACGCCCCCGCTCTTCAATATCACTTTTAATATCCCTCAAAAAATTCACTTTCTGAAATGCCGCCCCCAAACTTCTGGCATAAGGGAGTAACTCATCGTAATACGTTTGATTACCTTGACAAAAAATGCGTAGGCACATCAAACCCACAACTTCAGCGCTTCCATATATATATTGATCGTAGGATCCGTGATCATGAGAGTTTTTGGTTAGATCTTCTTCCATACTTAGGAAAAACGGTTCAATCAGATCTTTAGTGATGCCAAATTGATTTGCAGCCATTTGAAATGAATGCAATATTGGATTGGTAGATATACCATCTTCTATAGCCTGATAGGTTTCGCTTTTGAAATTTCTCAACAATCGCTCTTTATCATATCCATGAAATGTATCAACAATCTCATCAGCCAAACGCACAAATCCATAGACCGCAAATACGGGCCAACGATAATCTTTTGCAAGCAATCGAATTCCCAATGAAAAACTCGTGGAGTAGTTTAATGAAACCTGTCGACTGATTTGTTTCGAAGTGCTATCAAATAGTTGGATGCTCATTTTGTATTCTTTCTAAAATTAATTTTGAACCAATCACTACTATCGGTAAGCCCGTACCTGGTGTTGTACTGGCTCCCACATAGTATAGATTATCTAATTCCTCGTCTTTATTTGAAGGTCTAAATGCTCCAATTTGATTCAATCCATGTGCCAATCCCAATCCGCTACCACGGTACAAATTGAACATCGATTCCCATTCAATTGGTGTATAAACAACCTTAGTCAAAATATTGTTTTTGATGTCAAAATTTACCCGTTTTCCTAGGTCCTCAATGATTTCATCAACCAATTTATCAGCGTCATCCCAATTGGGTTTAACACGTCTATCGGGAACAGGACACAGAATAAACAAGTTTTCGCAACCCTCGGGTGCGCACTCTGGATTGCTCTTACTGGCTACATTTACGTAGTAATAAGGTTTCGAAGGGGCAACACTGCTTCTGAAAATGGTGTCAGCATAATCTTTGAAATTATCTCCTAAAAAGTAGTTGTGGTGGTGAATTCCAGGAATCTGTCCTTTTACACCCAAATAAATTGTGAAAGGCGCCAAGGTCCACTCTAATTTATCCAATTTTTCAACAGAGAACTTTTTACGTCCCAAGAAATGCCCCCTAAACCAAGCAGCATCTGCATTGATTACGAACACATCAGAAGAATATTCTTTTCCGTTTTGATCAACAATAGCTGTTAATCTTTTACCGTTGTGCTTAACTGATTTTATTTCGGTGTTGTATTGTATGGTAACACCTTTTTTATCCAGTAGACCAAGAATGCCTTGTACAATGTTATACATACCTCCCTTTACATTCCAATATCCATCATGCTCCAATTCAGTATAATTTAAGAGATTATATACAGATGGCGTATTGAAGGGGGTTGCTCCAAGGAAAAATGCCACCAATGAAAAAATGATTTTTACCTCCTCAGAATCAAAATGACGCTCTAATTCTTCCCAAAAAGTTCGGAACATCTTGGGTAAATGTTTCATCGGCACCGTAGCCATTGACATTATGAAACCTAAAATACTGTCAAAATTCTTTTTGATTACCTTATACTCAGTGTCGTGGAAAATTTCACGTGCTCCTTTTAAGTATTTACGGGCTTTGGCTTCAAAATCATCTTCAATACCATTGAATTCCTGAGCAAGTTGGCCGAGATCTTTATAAATTTTAAAAACTCTATCACTGCCCGCCATATTAACGGTGTACAAAGGGTTTAATTCTACCAATTCAAATGGTATGGGTTCACCTATGCTCTCAAACAATTCCCTGAATTCATAACTCATGGAAAAAAATGAAGGTCCTACATCAAAGGTAAAACCGTCTTTTTGCAGCAAATTCAAACGACCGCCGGCTCTCTCCTGTTTCTCTATGATGTGCACCTTGTAGCCCTTGTACGAAAGGCGAAGTGCGGAAGCCAAGGAACCCAATCCAGCACCCACTATTGTAACTGTTTTATTTGCCATTAAATCGTTTATAAAATTTAGGTAGTACGAACAAAAATCCAAAAGCTTCTGCACCGTGTTTGGAGTGCACTGCATGATGCAAATGATGAGTCAATCTCATAGCCCGGAAATAAGGCAAATCTGTTTTTTTCAACCACTTCACACGTTGATGTACAAAAACATCATGTACCAAAAAATAAGCCAATCCATATCCTGCTATTCCTAATCCTGCAAAAAATCTCCAGTCAAAACCATCAGCGCCCAACACTATAAGCACAACCGAAGGAATAGCAAACATAAATCCGAACAAATCATTCAATTCAAAAGCCCCTTGTCGCGGTTCGTGGTGGCTTTTATGCCAAATCCACATAAAACCATGCATAACGTATTTATGAGTGAACCATGCAAATCCTTCCATAAAAATAAAAAACCCAAGAAACAACGAAGTATTTGTCAAAGCATTCATACTAATGATTAAACAAAACTCCCGTCAATATGTTTGAAACAATCAACAAAAAAATTAAATATTTGGATTGCCGTGAGCCACAGATGTAAATTGCGTAGTGTTTTCTGAATCAACCACCTCATTATTACCCTACAATACTTTTGGGTTTGACGTATACTGCGATAAACTCATTATAATTGAAACTTTGGAGCAGCTAAATCAGCTTTTCCAAGAAGGATTTTTCAAATCATCCTTTAAAATCATCAGCGGTGGCTCTAACCTATTGCTCACATCAAACATTCATGAACCCATACTATTAATTAGAATACCTGGAATAGAGATAATCGATGAAACCGACGAGTTTGTATGCGTAGAATTTGGAGCAGGAGAAAATTGGCACAACTGCGTATTGCATTGCGTTGAAAACCAATGGTATGGAATTGAAAACATGAGTTTAATTCCGGGTTGTATTGGAGCTGCACCCATCCAAAATATCGGAGCATATGGAGCAGAGTTGAAAGACTGCTTTCAGGAACTAAAAGCCTTCAATATTGAGACTGGAGAAATCGAAAAATTCAGTTTAGAACAATGCAAATTTGGATACCGAGAGAGTTTTTTCAAGCACGAAGGGAAAGGAAAATACATCATCATTTCGGTCACACTTCGATTGAGCAAAAGCGCAAAAATCAACATCAATTACGGCGACATCCAAAAAGTACTCGAGCAAAAAAACATTGAGCATCCAAACCTTAAAGATGTCAGTGACGCTGTTATTGAAATAAGACAATCAAAATTGCCAGACCCAGCAATTCTTGGAAATTCTGGTTCGTTTTTCAAGAATCCGGTGATCTTGAAATCGCTTGCTGAGAAAATTCAATCAGAAAATCCAGATCTAAAAATCTTCCCCGTAAACAATGAATACGTTAAAATTCCTGCAGCATGGCTCATAGAAAAATCAGGTTGGAAAGGTCACAAAAGAGCTCACGTTGGAGTGCACCAAAATCAAGCACTTGTATTGGTACATTTTGGCGGCGGAAAAGGGATTGAAATCCAAGAACTGGCCTCCGAAATTCAATTGGATGTGGCAAATAAATTCAGCGTAAATCTAGAATTCGAAGTGAATATTTGGTAAATTCGTATGAATCATAGGCCTATGAAATCAATTTACTTTGCAGTTATCAGTCTTTGTTTAAGCTTAAGCACCTCATTTTTAAACGCTCAATCCTCAGAAACGAAGATTTTCCGTGACATAATAACACCTAGGCACAACATTTTCTACCCCGATTCTGTGCCAGATTTGTGGATAGAACCTACTTCCGAAAACACCCGAGAAATGCCTCTCCCCGGTGGAATTAAAGCATCCACCGCAAAAAAAGTAAACGATGAGAGAACGGCCTTTTTAATCTCTAAAAATCTAAAAAAGAGATCCGTACATGGTTCACCACCAGCAAATCCCGAATCCCTTAATCCGGAAATCGAAAAAAATATCAATGGCTTTTTAGGAACTGGAACACCCAATGATAATCACATTGCAGTTGCTAACAACGGACAAATTATTTCGGTGATGAACACAACAATTCGTGTTCACAATGACACTGGAAAAATGATAAAATCATGGTCCCTTCAATTTTATCCCAACACGAACAACAAGGTAGATAACCTCCCCCCACTTGATCGAATTTACGACCCAAGAGTGGTTTATGACCCATATGAAGACAGATTTATTGTGCTTTACATGCATGGAACTACAGATAAAACTAGCTTCATTGTGGTGGGTTTTTCCAGTGCTGGCGACCCTCTGAAGCCCTGGAATGTATACATGGTCACTGGTAATCCGGTTGGTGATAGCGTTTGGAGTGATTACCCTATTGTTTCACAAACCAAGGAGGACTTTTTTTTCACTGTAAACCTTTTGGGAAATGGTGCTAGTTGGGAGGAAGGATTCAGAGAATCTCTGATTTGGCAGCTGCGAAAATCAGATGGCTATGCTGGACTTCCGTTAAGAAAAAACGTATATACAAACATTAAACACAACGGCGTAATCATTCGAAATATATGTCCGGCACAAAATGGACCTTTGCCAGACGGTATCGATAATTATTTTGTAAGTGTAAAATCAGTTTCTGAGAAGAACGACACTGTTTACATCCATAAAATCACCAATACACAGGCCAGCGGGTTAGCATCTCATGAGCTTCTCGCGCTAAAAACCAATCAATTTTACGGATTTCCTCCAAACGCTTTACAACCAGATACCGGTTTCAGATACAGACTTCGGACCAACGATACACGTGTTCTTACGGCCATTAGAGATGGCAACCACATACAATTTATGCAAAATTCCATGAATTTTGAGACCCAGCAAGCGCATCTAATGCATTCGCATGTATATGTCAAAAAAGCTGATTTTATCAGTAGTTTTTCTTGGGATGCAGAAATTCGGTCTCACCTAATCACCCACGACTCATTAGAATTTGGCTATCCTGCCATGGCCTTTGCTAGCGATAGAAACGGCGACCCTAGCACCATTACAACGGCAGTATACACTTCTCAGTACCATATGCCGGGCATGGGGGTCATCTATCAAAACCGATACGGAGAATATTCAGAATTCCTAAAAATCAAAGAGGGACAAACTCGAATTGCCTATTTTGGCATAGAACCAGATATGCAGCGCTGGGGAGATTATGAAGGGATTCAATGGAAATTCAATGAACCTGGAGTATTTTATACTGTGGGTAGTTATGGACGCAACAATGCCATGAGTTCTTTTATTTCGAGAATTAAAATTTCAGACAGTGTATGGAAACAACCTATTTCCACTGTGCGCATATTTCCTATCCCCTCAAACAACGGCATTGTAAATATTGAATGGAAAGGTCAAGCCAGTGAAACTTTCCAAGGTGTATTAACCAAAATGGATGGGGCAACCTCTACCAATGACCATGGTCAACATTCTTTTATATTCACTCCCGTAACAGGAACCAATATCTACCGCCTTCACACCCACAACTTGAGTCCTGGTGTTTATATTCTGAATTTATACAGAAATACACCAATTGATAATCTGGAACGTCATAGACATCCTAAAAAAGAAGCCATTCACACCCAAAAAATAATCATTGAATGAGTGAACCTCATATTCCAGAACCTGCCCGAGTACTTTTAATTGATAAACCCTTTGGTTGGACGTCTTTTCAAGCAGTTAAAAAAGTAAAATACGAGCTCAAAGCGAAGAAAATAGGCCATGCGGGAACCTTAGATCCACTTGCAACTGGCTTACTCATCATTTGCACGGGCAAAATGACCAAATCAATTGAAGGTATCCAAGCTCAGCCCAAAGAATACACAGGAACCTTTGTTTTGGGTGAAACTACACCAAGTTTTGACCTTGAAACAGAAACCGACGCACATTACCCTACGGAACATATAACCACAGAGTTATTAAATAAAACCCTTCATCAATTCGTGGGAGAAATTGAACAAACTCCACCGTTGTTTTCTGCTGTTAAAATAGATGGCCAAAGAGCATATGAAATTGCACGAAAAGGTGGAAGCGCAGAAATTAAGAGTAAAATAATCACTATTTATGAATTCGAATTGACCCGAATTGAAATGCCTCAAGTTGACTTCAGAGTGAAATGCATCAAAGGAACGTACATTAGGTCATTGGCCCGTGATTTTGGATTTGCATTAAATTCAGGTGCCTATTTAACCAATTTGAGACGAACAAAAATTGGTGATTACTCTGTAAACGATGCTACCGATCCAAAATCAGTAAAAGATCAAATTATCTCCTAAAATTATACTTTCGCCTATTTCAAGGCAACTATTAGGGTCTTTGTTGTATCTTTGATTTCTATGCTTAAATCGGTGTTTCGTCTAACAGCAATTGTTGCGTTTACCCTTGTAGTTAGCAGTTGCAATAAACTTGAAGCTAATGAGATCAAATCAGACATCAATGAATGGATGTTAGATTTGGTGACTCCCAATAAAACCACCTTGGAAAAAGTTGACAATGGATTTTCAATCACAGGTTCCATTAAAAACTCTCCAGAACACTTGCTGATTTTATGGGAACTTACCCCCGCAAAACTGGTTTTTATTGACAGTTGTAGAACTGATAAATCCGGTCGATTCAAGTTAACAGGTAATACCAAAGAACAAATATTCTATCAGTTGCAAATGGGTCCTCAAAGCAACGTCTATTTAGCCCTTGACAACAAATCGAAATTATCCATCAATTTATCTCTAGTTGGATCTTTTGTTGATTACACCATTGAAGGCAATGAGTTGGAAGACAGCAAAATTTTGAAAACTTTGATCAACATGAATCAATCATTTTCAAAGGAAGTTGCTGCCCTTGAAAGAACTGCACAAGGCCTCACCCAAAATGAAGAAGGAGCAAAAAAAGCCGAAGAACTTCGTTATCAATACGCCAAGCTCATGCAGGAAAGAGATGATTTTGTAAAAAATACAGCCCTGAATCAAACCAAAGGATTCATCCCTTACTTCGCCATTAGCTACGGAGCCATTCAAGCCCCTGATTATAAACTAATGCAGCATGCCGTGAATTGCGCGAAAGCAGCAGATCCCAATTCGAAATACACCAAAGAAATTGAAAATAAATTCACAAAAGAAGCATCGCTTATGGAAGGTGCAATTGCACCCGACATTCAACTTAAATCGCCTGATGGTAACATTATCAAACTAAGCAGCCTCAGAGGGAAAGTGGTTTTGATTGACTTTTGGGCAAGTTGGTGCGGTCCTTGCCGTCGTGAAAACCCGAATGTAAAGAGAGTATATCATAGGTTCAAAGAAAAAGGGTTTGAAATTTACGGTGTATCTTTAGATAACGACGCCAGTCGTTGGAAAGGTGCTATTGCCGCAGATCAACTAGGATGGCTGCACGTGAGTGATTTAATGGGTTGGCAAAGCAGCGCTGCTCAATTGTATCAAGTTCATTCTATACCACAAACAGTTCTTCTAGATAAAGATGGCCGAATCATCGCGAAGGGCCTAAGAGGTGAACAACTAGAAGAAAAACTGGCTCAATTACTTGAAAAAACAACAACCAATTAACATTGACATAACATTATCGTTAATTTAAGGAGATTAATTTGTAATGTCATGATTAAGAAGTCTTCTAAAATATTAATTGTTGACGATGAACAGGACATTCTCGAGTTGATTAGACACGCCCTCAACAAAGAAGGCTACGAGGTTCACATCGCCATCAACGGACAACAAGCCCTAGAAAAAACGGCAAAAGTCCTTCCTGACCTCATTCTCATGGATGTTATGATGCCAATTATGGACGGCATGGAAGCATGCAGACAACTCAAGGAAGATCCAGCCACTCAAAACATTCCAATCGTTTTCTTAACAGCTCGCAGCGAAGAATTTGCTGAACTTGCTGGATTTGAGGCTGGAGCAGATGATTATATCGCTAAACCCATTAGAACTCGAGTTCTTACCAGTCGTATAAAAGCCATTCTCCGCAGAAATTCAGGTATCATTGAAACTCCACAGGTTAAATTAGAGTTTGGAGATTTGATCATAGATAGAGAGAGATTTACCATCATTTACAATGGGAATGCGCTTCAATTTCCCCGAAAAGAATTTGAACTTTTATCTTTTTTAGCTTCTAAACCAGGACGTGTATTTTCAAGAGATGAAATTTTAGAAAATGTTTGGGGAAGTGAGGTATTAGTAGTTGATAGAACCATTGATGTTCACGTGCGTAAAATTCGTGAAAAACTCAATGACCGTTATATCTTCACAGTGAAAGGTGTTGGTTACAAATTCGAAGTATAAACACTTCTGACGGTTCTTGCTTTCGTTTGACATTCCTCCCACTCTTCGAGCGCTATGCTGTCATAGGTAATTGCGCCGCCAACCGAATAAGTCAACTTTTTCTCACTGTATTCATATCCTCTAATTACGACATTCAAGTCAAAGTCTCCTGCTTTCCAATAACCAAGGCTTCCGCTGTAGCTTTTACGCTTAAAATCTTCCATGACATCAATGTACTTCATCACCTCAATTTTAGGAGCCCCTGTCATGCTTCCCATGGGGAAAGTAGCTTCTAAAATTTCATTAAAACCCTGATTTTCTTCCATCTCTGATACAATGGTTGATATCATTTGGTGCACATGGCTAAAAGTATAAATTTCACACAGTTCTAGTACCTCCACAGATCCTACTTTCGATACCATAGACAAATCATTTCGCACTAAATCAACTATCATAACATTCTCAGCGCGGTCTTTTGAATGATTTCTGAGCTCCTCCCTATCCTCATCGTCTTTCTGAGGACATCTTTTTCTGGTCCCTTTTATAGGTTGACTTAATAACTGCAATCCTGTCTTTTGCAAAAATCGTTCTGGACTAGCGCAAAAAACATAATGACCGTTGCTTTTGTAAAACGCAGCAAACGGACTTGGAGCGGCTTGATTCAACCTAAAAAACCATTCGTAAGGATCAATGTCTAATTCAGCAAAATACTGAATGCAGTAATTCATCTCATAATAGGAACCATTTCTTATGCACTCTTTGATTTTCTCAACGGTCTCTAAGTATTTCTCTTGAGTTGTTGAACATTCAAATTCAAATAGCCCTTGATTCAATCCCAAGTCCGCTCCCGAATAGTCTACTATGTTTTTATCTTCAACTGGAACAACAACCAACTCTTGAGGCGCAAAAAACTCAAAATACGACTCTTGTTGGGGAAATTGATTCATCACCCTAAAGTACTTTTTGTTTTTATAGGCATAATCTATTCGTCCTAAAGCCCAATCAGAATAACCTTCGAGTTGAGAAGGATCGGTAAACAATTTTTTGATTCCAGCTCCCCAGATTAATTCATATTTGCTATGTGCATCTTGCCTTTTATTACTGATCAAAAGTGCTGCGTGACTGTAACTACGCGACCTTTGAAGCAACTCCCAAACTGATACTTTATTCTCCATCTGAAATTCCTTTGGTGTAATAGTCAGCAATGATCTCAGCGGCAGCCCTCCCCACTACTGGCGCTAAAGTTTCCACCGACGCCTCTTTTATCCTTGTGATACTTTTAAATTCTTTAAGCAATAACTTTGCTTTTGCCGGACCAATTCCGGGGATGTCTGTGAGGGATGTTTTCAAAGTTCCTTTGTCACGACGTTGACGGTGATGGGTAATACCAAATCGATGGGCTTCATCGCGCATATGTTGAATCACCTTCAATGTTTCCGATTTCTTATCAATGTATAATGGCAAAGGATCATTTGGATAATATATCTCTTCCAATCTTTTGGCAATTCCCACAATGGCCAATTTAGTATAAATCTTTAATTCTTTCAATGCTTCCACTGCTGCTGACAATTGTCCTTTTCCACCGTCAACCACTATCAGTTGAGGAAGTGTTTTTCCTTCCTCCAACAAACGAGAATATCTTCTAGTAATAGCCTCCTTCATGGTTGCAAAATCATTCGGCCCTTCTACAGTTTTGACGTTGAAATGCCGATAGTCATTTTTTGCAGGTTTACCATCTCTAAAAACCACACAGGCACTAACTGGGTAAGCTCCTTGAAAATTGGAATTATCGAAACACTCAATATGCCGGGGTTGTTCTCTCAATCTGAGATCTTGTTGCATTTGCTCCATCAATCGATCAACCCTTATGGCAGGATTTAACTTCTCATATTGATTCAACTTTTCTTGCCTGTAGAGCATCGCATTCTTGTGTGAAAGCTCTAATAACTTCCGTTTATCTCCTGCCTTTGGTTGAGTGACTAATACATGATTCTCAGGCCATTCAATCGGCTGAAGGCAAATAATTTCTCTACAACCATCGCCGTAATGACCACGCATCTCTCCTATGACATGCAATAGTATCTCTTGGTCGGATTCCTCCAATTTTTTACGTATTTCTACGTTCCGTGAAATCACAATAATTCCTTGATGAACCCTCAAAAAATTAACAAAAGCCAATTTTTCTGTACTCGAAATGGAATACACCTCAACATCACCTACTGTTGGAGAAACGATAGTTGATCTGCTTTGGTATTTATCGAGTAGATCCAATCTATCTTTATACTTTTGTGCCTCTTCAAATGCCAAACGCGACGCCGATTCTGTCATCAATTCTTTGAGGTGAATTTTCACCTCAGATAAATTCCCTTTGAGTATATGTCTGATTTGTCTAATACTTTCATTGTACTCATTCTCAGATTGATTGCCTACACAGGGGGCCTTGCAATTACCAATATGATATTCAAGGCACAACTGATATTTTCCAGCATCTACCCCCTGTGGGGTCATTTTTAAATTGCAATTTCGAGTGGGATAAATCTTTTTACAGAGATCCAAAACGGTATTCATCACCCTGACACTCGCATAAGGTCCAAAGTACTCAGAACCGTCTTTAACTGGGTTTCTCATCGGGAAAACCTTCGGGTAACGCTCTTTGGTTATTTTGATGAATGGATAGCTTTTATCGTCTTTTAAATTAATGTTGTATTTGGGCTGAAATTCCTTAATTAAACTATTTTCCAACAACAAAGCATCCATTTCACTATCAACAACAGTATATTCCAAATACTGAATTTTGGAGACCAATATGTGTGTTTTGAAATCTTCGTGGTTCTTAGTAAAATAGCTATTAACCCTGCGTTTGAGATTTTTGGCTTTACCAACATAAATGATGACTCCCTCTTTATCAAAATATTTATACACTCCAGGGCTTTCTGGCAGCATTTTGATTTGAGATTTGAGCTGATCTCTAGTCATTTATTCCAATATTTCAGCGTGCTTCGCGAAAACGGATTCGCCATAAAAAACGCTAGCTAAAGAATTGAAATCCTTATAAATTTCTGAAGTAAAAAATTCAACCGATGAATTCTTACTCAATCCCTCAGAGAAATCAACATGTCTATCTAAATAATGAACAAGACTAGAAGCAACTATTTCACCTTGAGCTATAATTCTAGCATTTTTAGGGACTACTTTCTGGATTGAACTCAATAACAACGGATAATGAGTGCAAGCAAGTATAAGGGTATCAATATCTGAATTTTGATGAAACAACCTATCCAAATGATATTTGACAAAAAAATCAGTGCCTTCTAATCCCATCAATTCATTTTCAATCAAGTGTACCCAAATTGGACAAGCCTCTTGAAAAACTTGAACCTGAGGAAAAAATTTCTCAATCTCAATTACATAAGATTCAGACTTGACGGTACCAAGTGTTCCAACAATCCCTACTTTTCCCGTTTGAGTGAGATTTCCCACTACTTCTGTAGTTGGTCGAATTACACCCAATACGCGTTTAGGATATTTTAAAGTAGCATTGTATTTTGGCAAATCAACTTGTTGAATCACACGTAGAGCTTTTGCTGAAGCAGTGTTGCAAGCCAAAATAACCAAATCACAATCTTTCTCGAACAACCACTTTACGCATTGCCAAGTATATTCATGAACAACATCGAAAGACCTATCTCCGTATGGTGCTCTAGCATTATCGCCTAAATAAACAAAATCGAATTGAGGCAAGGCAACTTTAAGTTCCTTGAGGATGGTCAAACCACCGTAACCGCTATCACAAACACCAATTTTAGACATGATTTGACAGACTTTTTAATTGGGTGCCCAGAACAGGATTCGAACCTGCACGACTTTCGTCTCTGCCGCCTGAAGACAGCGTGTCTACCAATTTCACCACCTGGGCTTTCACGCAACCAAAGGCTGCATGAATCAATTATTTTTTCAATAGGCTATCAATAACTGCAGCGGTTATATCGTCTTTATCATTGGCTGACCATAAAACCAATTCACCCGCATTATTGATAACGTGAGAATATCCTTTAGCTTTAGCAACATTGCCTGCAGCAACTTTGATTTTCTCAATCAATGGCTTATACAAGTTTGCTTGTTGCACCTGCAAATCACGTTGAGCTGTTTGCTGTGTTTCCTGATAATCTTGCATCAAACGCTCGTAGCTCTTTTGAATCAATTCCAAGGTAGCTTTTGATGCCCCAGAAGCTGCTTTCGCTTGATACTCCTGCTCTTTTGCTTGAATTTCAGCTTGTAAATTCTTGATTGCTCCTTCATATTCTTGAGCCATCATTGCCAATTTCATATCTACGGAATCTCTTGCAGGAAGAGTATCAACTATGGATTGAATGTTTACAAATGCAATTTTCTGAGTTTGAGCAAAAGCTGCATTTCCGATAAAAAATAATGCAACTAAGAATAGAACTTTTTTCATGTATACTTAAATTTATTTATTGTTTGTTTTTTTGGGTTTCATTTTCTGTTAAAGGTATGCCTAACTCTTCCATTACTTCAAATGTTTTATCGTATTTTGGATTAGCATAGAGCATTTGAACACCTGAGGCTTTATCAAAGACATAATCTAATCCTTCTTGTTTTGCAACCTTTTGAACGGCCTCAAACAATTTATCTTGGATGGGTTTAACCAATTGGATTCTTTTTTTGAAAAGCTCACCTTCGGTACCAAATTTCTCTTGTCTAAAATCAATCAACTCTTTTTCAAGGTCAGCAATGGTTTGTTTCTTCTGTTTCCTTTGTTCAGATGTCAATAAAATCTCTTCCGCAGCAAAGTCTTTTTGCAATTGTGTTAGGGCACTTTCTTTTTTTACAGCCTCCAACTCCCACTCAGCTGCCTTGTCGTTCAATTCTTGCTGAGCAGATTGATACTCAGGCATTCGTCCTAAAATATAGTCTGAATCAATATATGCCAATGACGTTCTCTGCGCCCAAGAGATGGATGAAACTGCCATGGCGGCTACGACTAAAACTGCTTTTTTGAAATTCATCTATGGATAACTCTGAGCTATTAATATATATTGTGCGAAAATATTGATTTTATCCCAATTCACGGGTGTTTAATGCAGAATTCTTTGGTTTCTATGATGTTACTTTTATGTAAAGCCCTATCGTACATCCAAACTTGCACTTTTACGGTATCAAACTTCAACCCTAACGGACGAGCAGGAATTCTCATTGTTATTTCACCTTCAAGGCTTTTATTTCTTCCTTCAGGAGTCAAATAAGGCAAGCGTTCATTGAAATTTAGTGAATCTAACGGACTAGCAAAGGGATTCAAAGGCCTTTTCCATTGTCCATCTTTCTTCACATACCAATGACAAAATAAATTGTAAAAATATGGTTCACCGTATTTGAAAATACCGAATGTATCTGTGTCTTTTAATCCAAGATCACCATCTTGATCAGAATAATTCAACTTTAACAACAAAAGACTGTCGTAATTCTCAATTTCATTTTTCACTATGGTTAAATCCAATAGGCTCAACTTAGGCACACGATTCGTTGTACCTTTGTCATCAGAACAAGCAAGGAGTTGTAAAAACAATATTCCAATGAACAATTTCGAAAGCGATATAGCTGATAGGATTCTCAAAGTAGATAAAGACAAATTTAAGGAATTAGCCTCGGAAATTCTTGAATTTCAACTAGCCAACAATGCTATCTACGCTCAATGGAGTAAAATATTTTACGGCATCGACGAACGCAGCTTCAAAAACGTTGAATCGCTAGAATCTTTTCCCTTTCTGCCCATATCTCAATTCAAGTACCACAAAATCAGTTGCTTTCAAACTCATGAGCTCGTCTTTAAATCAAGCGGAACAACACAACAATCACAAGCTTCTAAACATCATATTTACCGGGCCAACGATTATAAAACTGCTTATTTGAACGGCTTCCAATTGGCAATGAACAACAAATCGTTTGATGTATTGATGGCACTGCTACCCTCCTATTTGGATCGCTCTGACTCAGGTTTGGTAAGCATGGTACAGGGGTTCATCCAAGAAGGGGCCTGCGGTATTTCAGAAGGAGAATTTTACAACCAAAACACAGAGCTTTTCATTTTAGATCTAGAAAAGCACATCAAAAATCAGAAAAAAGTCATGATCATTGGGGTGACCTTTGCTCTGCTGCAACTCATTGAATCTCTAAAGTTCCCACTTAAAGGGGTCAATATATTAGAAACCGGTGGCATGAAAGGCCGAGGCAAAGAACTCACCCGACAAGAACTTCACGAAACCTTGAGCAAGCATTTGTGTGTTGAAACTATTTGGAGTGAATATGGAATGACTGAACTCACATCGCAGGCTTACAGTCTTTCCGGGGGACGTTTTACTACTCCACCTTGGATGAAAATTCTGATTCAAGATCCAACAGACCCCAAAAACTTCATGCCATCAGGAAAAACCGGACGAATTTGCGTTGTTGATTTGTTCAACTATCACAGTTGCAGTTTTATTGCAACTGATGACCTTGGCAAACTTCACGATGATGGGAGTTTTGAAGTGCTAGGCCGACTCGATTATTCCGACATTAGAGGTTGTAACCTAATGATTCAATAAGCTTAATCTTCCTCCTCGGGAAGATCTAGAAGGGTTTCTTTCAACTCTACTTTGGGATTGATGAACTTTTCAAAAGCCAAAATTAAAGCAGGGAGCAAAAGTAAATTGGTTGCCAATCCTCCTATAATAGTTAGGCCTGTCAACCAGCCAAGAGACTGAGTACCTTGAAATTCGGAAAACATAAATATGCCAAATCCTGAGCAAACAGCAACTCCAGAGTAAATCATACTCACACCTACCTCGCTGATTGTTTCGTGCAGAGCTTCTCGAACTTTCTTTCCATGGGCAATAATTTCTCGCCTGAATGTGGTAACGAAATGGATGGTAGAATCAACCGTTATACCATATGAAATACTAAAAATCAATATAGTGCTTGGCTTAAGTGGCACGCCCAAATACCCCATGGTACCAGCCGTTATCAATAATGGAACAAAATTAGGAATGATGGCAATGATGACCATTCTCCAACTCGGGAACAAGAAACTCATGGTCAAGGATATGATTAAAAGTCCCCAAAAAGTCGATTTTAAAAGTGAAGAAAATAAGTACTGATTGCCTTTTAAGAATATGGGGGTGGTGCCGGTAATTTTTACGCTGTATTCTTCGGATGGGAAAATATCGTTGGCAATTTTGGTAATGGCCCTATTGAGGGAATCCATTCTAACCGAACCAAGATCTTTCATTTGATAACTGATTCTCATCTGGGTAAAAGTGCTATCAACCAATCCTTTTAGCAGTCCTGAATTTTTCGATTTCCCTTCTTGCTGAGGGAATTTCAATATTAAATCGGCAAAATCCATACTCGAAGGAATTCTGTAATAACGAGGGTCATTATCATTGGCAGCCTGATTTGCAGCCGAAATCAATTCAACCACAGACATAGGCTTCGATAACTCCGGATAATCTTTGAGTGCCCTTTGTAATTTACGGCCCTTACTCAGCATAGGCACAGATGCGACAGCCCCTTCCTCATAGGATGTAACCACAATTTCATAGGGCATTGCTCCATGAAAATTATTCTGAATAAATTCCAAATCTTGATACATTTTCGATTCGTGAGGAATATCATCAACCATGAATGCTAGGGGCCTCAAACGCACTAGAAACACTGTTCCTAAAATGGATAGAACCGAAAACCAATAAAAAATTCTTCTCTTCCGATTGAATACCAAACGCTGAACCCAATCCAAGAAACTAGAAATTCGTTTATTATCTAAATGTTTGGTTTGTTTTACACTAGGTGTTGGCAAATAAGAGAGTAAGATGGGTAAACCAATGATATTAAGTACAAATACAATATTGATGGTAATAAAGGCAATCGTTCCAAACTGCTCTAAAATGACGGTATTGGTAAAGTAAAATGTTCCAAAACCAACGGCGGTTGTGAAATTGATCAAGAAGTTCGCCACCGCTGTATGTGACACAATTCTCATCAGAGATTTTGCTTGATTCTTATGTCTTCTATACTGTTCGTGATACTGATTGATGATGTAAATCGTATTTTGAACGCCCACCACTACCAGAAGAGGGGGCAAAGTTCCAGTCAATACATTTATTTTATAACCAAAAACCCCCATCAAACCGAGCATTACCACTACGCCAAACAGGATAAAGAGCAATGAAATAAGCAAGGTAGATACACTTCGGAAAAGGATAAAAATCAAGATTGCTGTAACCGAAAATGCTACCATGGTAAATAACAAGATTTCATCTTTTACGGTGGTAGCATTTTTAAATCTCACGAAAGGCAAACCACTGATATGAACCTCTCGGTCTATAGATTTCTCCAAATAATTCAAGTGAATCTGAGCTTTCTTAATTAACTCAATTCTCTTGGGAGTATTCATGATTGAATCTACAATGGAAATGGCCACCAACGAAACTTTTGTATCCGGATTGTAAAGCAATCCTTCGTAAAATTTCAAGGATTCAAACACCTCTCCAATCGAATCTAATTCCTCTTGATTTTTCGGAGCACGATCTAATAAGCGGTGCATCCTTAAAGATTCATTTGAATCAATACTTGTTTCAAGAGCAAGATGATACACATGCGTTGGAGAAATGATGTTACTCACTCCGGGCATCTTCGCGATGGTATCACAGGTTAATCGCAGTTTATTATAAAAATCAAATTGAAATAAGTCTGGTGTTTCCAGAGCTACAATGACCTTATTTCCGTCTTCTCCGTATTGTTTTTTAAATGCTTCATAGACAGCCACATCAGGATCATCGGCAGGTACCAACCGATTCATGGTATATTCTAAGTCGACCTTTGTTGCGTAATACCCCATGACGCCCATAAAGGCTAGGATTCCAATAACAAAAGTAGTTCTATTTTTTAATATGGTAGTGGCAATTCGATTCCAGATCATTGGACAACAAAGTTAAACAAAAAAATGGCTGAGGGATTGCCTCAGCCATTTCACAACAACAATAACCAAACAATTATTCAGTCACTACATCAACGGTGATGGTAGCACTGATGTCTTTGAATAGGTTCACAACCGCAGAGTAGGTTCCAATTGCCTTGATATCATCAAGAACAACCTTACGACGATCAACGTCAAAACCCTTCTCTTTTAATGCGTTAGCCACCTGAAGACTTGTCACAGAACCAAAGATTTTACCGCTTGCTCCTGCTTTTGTAGAAACGGTAACGGTTGCACCGTTCAATTTCTCAGCCATTGCATCAGCATCCTTCTTGATTTTGTCAAGCTTGAACTCACGCTGGCGAAGATCTTCAGCCAACATTTTCATAGCGCTTTCAGTTGCTAACTTAGCCTTACCTTGTGGAATCAAGAAATTTCTTCCGTAACCGTCTTTTACGATTACAACATCATCCTTGTATCCTAAGTTTTTAATGTCTTCTTTCAATATTACTTTCATGGTAGGCCTCCTTTTTATTTCAATCCATCAGCTACGAAAGGCAACAACGCGAGGTGTCTTGCTCTTTTCACGGCCACAGAAATTTTACGTTGGAATTTCAAAGATGTTCCTGTGATTCGGCGTGGTAAAATTTTACCTTGCTCGTTGATGAACTTCAACAAGAAATCTTTGTCTTTATAATCAATATGCTTGATACCGTGCTTTTTAAAGCGGCAGTACTTCTTCTTTTGAACCACCTGAGGGGTTTGGTTGAAGATAAAATTAGTTTCTTTACTCATTTTAGTGTTCCTCCTGATTAATCTTCTTCGTCTAACTCAACTACAGCGTTGTTTGCTGCTTTTTTCTCTTTTGCAGTAGATGAACTCTTGATTTCACCGCTGCGCTTCTTTTGATTGAACTCAATTGCCCATTTGTCTAACGACAATGTCAAGTAACGCATGATGCGCTCATCACGGCGGAAAGTCAACTCCCAAGATTTGATAAACTCAGGATTTGCTTTGAACTCAAACAAGTGATAAAAACCCGTACCTTTTTTGTCAATGGGATAAGCTAATTTGGTGAGACCCCAGTTTTCTTCATGGACGATCTCCCCACCATTGTCTGTGATCAACCCTCTGTAGCCAGCCACAGCATCTTTCATCTGCTGCTCAGAGAGCACGGGTGTTAAAATGATCACAGTTTCATACTGTTTTAAACTCATAATTCTTTAATTTTGGGGGTGCAAAGATACAAAACTTTATAAATAAATCAAATACCCTAACAATCAAATAATGAACAGATTTGCCATTTGGATGATAAAATTCTACCAAGCCGCGCTTTCCCCTTATTTACCCAATAGCTGCAGATACTCTCCCACTTGCTCGCAATACGGTGTAGAAGCGTTTAGAAAATACCCTTTCTTCAAAGCCTTCAAACTAACTTTTAAGAGAATCTCCAGTTGCGGACCTTGGGGCGGCAGCGGCTATGATCCGCTCCCTTAACCCTCTTCTGACCTTATCAAATACCTTATCTATCTCCCAATAATTCAACTCAGAATTTCCTACATAAATAAGTCCAATTGCTGCAAATTGCCCATAAGATTGAAGATCAGAATACAATAAGTGTTTTTTGTGTCGGTAGATTTCACGTAAAATTCGCTTCATTCGGTTGCGCTTTACCGCCTTCTTTAATCTTTTCTTAGATGCATTGATGCTGATTTGAGCCCTCAAATCAACAACCCCACTGTATTTCGTTCCTGATGGTGACCCTAAGGTTAACAACTGATTGAATTCTTCCTCGCTGAGGAACAACACATTCAAACGCAGGGGATATTTTGAAATAACAAAGCCCGACTCATAGAGCCGGGCCAATATTTTTTCGCTACACAGCCGCTCATTTTTGGAAAAAGTATATTGAATTAACTTTTCCATGAGCAACCAGTAACTATTCTGCCACGAAAGTCTTACTTATGAGACTTTTCGTCAGATACAGTCAATTTCTTACGACCACGTGCACGGCGCGCTGCCAAAACACGGCGACCGTTTGATGTAGCCATACGCTCACGGAATCCGTGACGGTTTTTTCTCTTTCTGTTCGAAGGTTGGTATGTGCGCTTAGTCATGGCGATTTCTTTTAAGGGCTGCAAAGTTAACAATCATTCTGGCAAAAACAAAATTATCTGTACTTTTGATTATGAAAATTTCTCAAACCCACCGAATGAAGTTCTATTTTTGGTTTACACTGCCTACTCTTCTGGTTATTTCAGGAATTATTTTCATTTCAAGCGGTAGCGATTTTTCATCTATAAATTCCATAAAAACCCTTCCTCCTTTGCTTATCATTGCCTCTGTTTTAGCACTACTCTGGAGCGTTAATCTCCAATGGGACCTCGACCAAGATCAATTCAGTTTTTCTTTCAAGCCCTTCATCTTGAAAAGAAAATCTTACAAAATCAATGAAATTGAAGCCATTGAATTTTGCAGAATCAATGCTTTGCGTGATTTTGGGGGATGGGGACTCAGATACTCTTCAAAATTTGGGAAGGCTTACACCACCCATGGAAATACCGTGTTGAGAATACGCTTGAAGAATCAAAAAATTCTCAATTTTACCGCTGAAAACACCCCAGAATTGACAGAACTCTTAGATTCACTGTCAAAGAAAACTCAAGATTAAGTACCTTTGCGGCATGTCTAAGACCACCATCACTGCCGCCCTTCCTTACGCCAATGGTCCTGTTCACATTGGACACCTAGCCGGAGTGTATATCCCAGCAGATATTTACGCCCGCTTCTGCCGGCTTCAAGGAAAAGAGACGCTGTTTGTATGCGGAAGTGATGAACACGGTGTACCTATTACTCTAAGAGCAAAAAAAGAAGGTGTCACACCTCAAGATGTGGTTGACCGTTATCATGGTATTATCAGAGATTCTTTTGAACGCTTGGGAATTCAATTTGACATTTATTCTAGAACCAGCTCACAAACTCATAAAGAAACTGCTCAAGAATTTTTTAAAGATCTCCTAGATAAAGGTGCTTTCAGAGAAATTATCTCCGAACAGTTTTTTGACCCTGAAGCCAACCAATTTTTGGCCGACAGATATATAACAGGCGACTGTCCAAAATGCGCTAGTTCCGGTGCATACGGCGATCAATGCGAAAAATGTGGGTCGACTTTAAGTCCCTCGGAACTAAAAAATCCCAAATCAGCCCTATCGGGTGCGGTGCCGGTGCTGAAAGAAACCAAAAATTGGTATTTACCGCTAGACGAACTCCAAGAATCATTTTTGAACCAGTACATCCACTCACAAACCACTTGGAAATCTAACGTATTAGGCCAATGCAAGAGTTGGTTAAACGACGGCTTGAAAGAACGAGCCATGACCCGCGATTTGGACTGGGGAATACCCGTTCCGGTAGAAAATGCCGAAGGGAAAGTACTATATGTATGGTTTGAAGCACCTATTGGTTACATTTCTGCAACCAAAGAGGCTCGCCCCAATGATTGGCAAGATTGGTGGACTGGCGACTCACAGTTGATACATTTCATTGGTAAAGACAACATCGTTTTTCATTGCATTATTTTTCCTGCCATGCTGCATTTGAGAGGCAATGGTTATGTAGTGCCATCGCAGGTTCCTGCCAATGAGTTTTTGAATTTGGAGGGACAAAAAATCTCTACTTCCAGAAATTGGGCGGTGTGGCTCAATGAATACCTCGACGAATTACCCGGCCGTGAAGACGAATTGAGGTATGTACTTAATTCCATCGCTCCTGAAACGAAAGATTCTGAATTCACTTGGAAGGACTATCAAACTCGAATCAATAGCGAACTCGTGGGTATTTATGGAAATTTCGCCAATCGCGTTTTGGTGCTAATGAATAAATTCTACGATGGTGTAATTCCTCATAGCAGCCACAATTTTGAACGCAATGAGCTTGCAAAAGAATACATTCATCCCATTTTAGAGAAGGTTCAACAATATAAATTCAGAGATGCCCAAGTTTCTTTGATGGAATTGGCTCGATTTGGGAATAAATATTTGGCAGATCACGAACCTTGGAAGCTCATCAAAACAGACCCAGAGAAAACAGCGGAAATCATGCAATTTGCCTATGAGGTACTTTGTAATTTGTGTTTGGCCTCTGAGATTTTCCTTCCTAATACATTTAATAAGTTGCAAATTCAATTGGGAATGGAATTCAACGACGCTCAAAAAGCAGCGTTTTGGCAAAAAGGCGAATGGTATTCCGCTGGAAAGGACTCAAAAATTGGTGAAGTGAGTCTGTTGTTTGCAAAAATGGAAGACGATATTATCGAAAGTCAAATCAACAAACTTCAAGCCTCCATCCCTGTACCTACCGCTGAAACTGTTGCTATTGAAGAAGTGTTGACCATTGAAAAGCCATTGATCCAATACGATGATTTTGCCAAGTTAGATTTGCGAATAGCCACAGTGATCAACTGTGAAAAAGTGGAAAAAGCCGATAAACTTTTAAAACTTACCTTAAGTCTTGGCAATGAAGAACGCACCGTATTATCTGGCATTGCATTGCATTTCAGCCCTGAAGAGTGCATAGGTCAACAAGTATTGTATCTCGCTAATTTAACACCCAGAAAAATGCGTGGCATTGAAAGCCAGGGTATGATTTTAATGGCAGAAGACAACAATGGCAAGCTTCATTTTGTCAGACCGTCATCCATTATTAACGCTGGCGCGGGAGTTGCTTGATTTTTTCTTCGTAGTAAGGATTTAAAGACGGAGGAACCCTTTGAAGTTGCTCTTTTTCTTTGATGCGTTTTTGAGTTTCTAGCCTACGTTCTTCAGGCACAATGAGTTCATTGGGTTTTCCCTGTTGGCTTTCTCGATTATCTTCTTGACCTTGCTTGCGTTCTGCTTTTTCATGCTCCAAAAGTCGGGTCATGATTTCTTTTTGACGTTGAATACTTCTTTGGTCTAAGGTCTTGTTCACGAGATTTTTTTCCTGCTCTTCCATGAGTTCTTCGAGTTTGTGAAGATTTGCAGCATCACCTGTATTGCCGTTTTTCAATGCTTCCTTTCTTAATTCTTGAATTTGACGTCTCAATTGCTCCTGCAACAATGCCATTTCTACCAGTTCTTGCTCTAAGGATCGACCTTGTTCTTTACCCCCTGATTTGCTGCCTTGCTGACCTTGTTTTGACTCCTTGCCATTACCAGATTTTGGATCACCAGTTGAACCTGACTTTTCCCCCTGCTGTCCTTGTTGTTGACCTTGTTGCATTTTCTGCAATTGTTCACCCAGTTTTTTTTGTGCCTCAGACAACTTTGAACCCTTTCCCATTTTGGTTTTACCAGAATTGCCTGATTTATTTGGATTGCTGCAAGATTGTCCGCTTTTAGATTGAGATTTTTGATTTTGCTGCGACATTTTCTGCTGAACGTTTTTCAAACTTTCCATTAACATCACTGCCAAATCATTGAATCCGGTCATTACAAATTGTTGATTTGAAGCCGCTCTGCGCACGTCTCTATTTTTTAAATCTCCCAATGAAGACTCCAAGTAATCATTTATTTTATTTAACTCCTTGGTAACTCGATCTGAAACCATGGGTTGACGTTTTGCCAATGCCCTCAGACTATCTTCCAAATTCAACGACATTTCTTTAACTAAAACCTGATTTCTGTTCAGAACAAGAACTCTTGGATTATCACTTTTTAACCCTTTGAGCTCAGTAAAGATAGATTCTTGGCGGTGTGAAACCTCTATCAATCCTTCTAAAAGAGAGCGCAAGGTAGCCATATCTTCAGAAAGTCTTTCCTTTTGTGACTGTTCCATACTCTCTTCCATTTCTTTCTGTGCTTTATCCATTTCGTCAGCGGCATCTTTTTGATCCTCAGCACTTTTATCGTCTTGTTTTTTCTGAAGCTCTTGTCGAGCTTTTTCCAATGATTCCTGGGCTTTTTGCATGGCTTTATCGCCCGTTTTTAAATTCATGGGTGACTCTAACTCCTTGTTTTGCTTTTGTATATCAGCAGCCTTTTCTTTAAGTTCCTGAAGTTCCTTTTTTTGATCGTTGAGTTGCTTATCTATTTCCGCGCGTTTTAAGTCTTCTTTTTTGTTGAGAGTTTGTGTTTGCTTGGACAGTTCCTTCATCTTCTCTGACCAATTTTTCATCTGTTCCACTTGAGATTTAACAGATTCTTCCAACCGAAGTTCTTTCAGTTGTTCCATGATATTTTCCAGCTGCTGCTCTTGATTTTTTACTTGCTGATTGATGTCGCGCATCTTTTTCTCAACTTGCTCCTGAGGAGCATTTTTTTGCAGTAACTCATTCAATTCTTGAAGCAACTTTTCCAACTCAGGGTTTTTCATTTCTTTGATTTTCTCGCTGATTTCTTCCCGTCTTTGCTTTAGTTCGGGGTCTTGAGATTTCAAATTTTGCTCTTGCTGTTTCAATTTCTCTTGAATCTTTTCAGCTTGTTTCAATCTTTCTTCCTGCTTTTTTGTCCAATCTTCAATTTTCTCTTTGGTATCAAAAGACATCGATTGTGAGTTTTTGAGGCTTTCTTGCAATTTCTCAGATTCCTTACGGAGATTTTGAGCTTGACGCTGCACTGATCCTAGAGACTTCTCCAATTCAATCTTCTGATTTTGAGTCAATTTCTCCAACTCATTCTTTGATGGCGCTTTGATTTTTTGGGGGACACTGTATCTTACTTTTCCTTTTCGCAAAGCATCGTTATCTCTCACGGCAAAACGAATTTCTACTTGCTGGTTTTGTATCAATTCAAATGCCCAATCAGCCCCATATATTTTGGAATTGCCTGGATTCAACAACGCGGCAGATTTTTGGAATATCTCAGATTCTGAATTTCTGATCTCCACCCAAGCGTCGGTCAAACCGTAATCATCATTTGCTATAATGGAGAAAAAATGTTGAAATGGATTTACCTCAGATGTTTTGGATTCAACAAACAGTTCGGGTTGTTCATCTTTAATGCAGTTGACAAAAAAACCAATTGAATCTAACGAATTGAAACTTCCAAAAGCACCTTTAAAATGGGTGTTTTCAAAAATCACCGATTTTAAATTAGTTATCTTATTCAACTTATCTACTGATATTATCTTCTTTGAATTATTTTGAATCCAATGAATATTTCGAGTGTTTTCAGTCTGTAACTTCATTTTCAATAAAGTACCCTCAGGCACTTGGAACTGCTCAAAATTCTCAATATCTGCATCCTTCCACCCTGTATATTCAGGATAGTCGGCATAAATAGATATGCCTTTCCATTTTGGGAGTTTTGCCACTTGTAAAACATATGGTTGACTCGAAAATTTACCTGTTTTGAATTTAAACTGAGTGGATTGATTGAGCGATTTAAGATTAAAGGTAAAAACCTGATTACTTCCTTTACTCATAGGAATTGCAACCCCGTCATTAATCTGTATTTCTGCAGATGATGGAAGAGCCGTACCATGAAATTTCAATTGAACTTCCACAGAACCTCCTTCCTTCACATATTGCTGTGTATCCAATCGCACAAAATTAAAGGGAGCTTTCTGAATGAATTCCTGGTTAAAGTTAAACCAACGCTGTGATGCTGCAGATATGTTTTGTGCATCGTAAATGCCCCATCCCGCCATCAATAATAGAATTGATACAAAACGAATTGCCTGTTTTTTAAATTGTTGCCATTCGAGAGCTTGCAAAAAGGAGAATTTGTTTAAATCTTGGGTTTTCTGTTGGATGCTTTTTTCTAAAAGTGGCCAATCATGCTGCCTACTCATATCTTCCAACTGCAACAGATTGAGAAGCCGATCTTGAACCTCTGGAAAATATTTACCAATGATGAGGGCCGCCTCTTTTTGTGAGAGCCCCTTTCTCAAACCCAATAATTGTAACAAGGGTTTACTTAATTGCCAAACAAAAAGAGTAAGCAATAATATCCACCAAAAGAAAAACAAACCTTTTCTTCCTGCAGAGCTTAGCCACAGAAAATGTTCAGTGTAATTTACCCCGTAAAATAGGACGAATGACTCTAAAAGAACCAATAAAAATGCACCCAAAAATTGCTTTTTGTGATACGAACGAATGAAAGCAAGAAGTTGTGTGCGTATTGGACTCACGACAAATTTGGATAAATATCAAATATAAGCGATTTGCTCATCATTTTCCCAAAAATCGGTCGAGCAATATTCCCGCGGCGACAGACGCATTCAACGATTCAGCATGTCCAATTCGAGGAATGGTAACGGGTTGATTGATTGCTGTTTTCAAATGATCTCTTATTCCGTGTGATTCAGAACCAATGACAAGAGCCTGAGAACCTGCTGAATCTTTTTGCTGAGAAGCAGCTTGGTAAATGGATTTTCCTTCTAAAAGAGCACCATAAACCGTTGGAATCTCTGATAAAAAATGAATCAAATCCGTTCTAACACAAGTAACCCTTGTGAATGAACCCATACTTGCTGTGACACATTTAAGATTAAACTGGTCTGTGCAATCTGGAGAGAGAATTACCTGCGTTAATCCATACCAATCAGCAATTCTCAAAATAGCGCCTAAATTACTTGGATCAGAAATACCATCCAACACCAAATAAAAGGGAGCGACAGTGGGTATTTCAGCGACTTTTGGAATTTCCAACCAAGCAAGAATTCCAGGTGGAGTATCCATCTGACTGATTCTATCCATCTCTTTTTCAGAAATTTGATCTATCAGTTTATCATCGATATTGGGCTTCCCGAACTTTGAAAGGTAATTGGCTGTGAGTAGTATTTTGACTACTTTTAGGTTGCTGTGGAATACTTCATCTACCCCTTTTCTACCTTCTACCACAAATTGACCATATTTTTGTCTGAATTTGGGTACTCTCAAAGAAGCAATTTGTTTTATTTCAGCCAATGACGCCATTTTTCCGCAGCAAATATGCATTTTTTTCAGCGATTCTTTTTGGGATGGCCATGACAATTGTGCTTAGTGGGTGTGGAGTTCGAAAAATCATCCCTGAAAATAAGCATCTTCTGAAAAAAAATAGCGTGACGGTCATAACCAAAGACAAAGACATTGGAGATGTAAATGCACAAATTCTGCATCGAACCAATAAAAGGGTATTATTCAATCGTTTACCCATTTTTCTTTGGATTTATGCATTGGGTACAGACAACAAAAATCCTGAGCGATCTGACTCGGTTGGTTGGCGAAAAAAATTCAGGCGCGAATTGGGTGAAGAGCCCGTCTTTTTCAATCCACAATTAGCAAAAGTATCAGCAGATAACATTAAATACTACCTTTTCAATCAAGGCTATTTCGATGCTACCTGTACCCATGGGGTCACCTTCAGCAAGAGAAAAGCAAAGGTGAAATACTTGGCCAACGCAGAAACAAGATATAAAATTTCAGAAGTTACTTTTTCTGCACCTGATTCAAATCTAACCGAGCTATTGAAATCTACCGTTAAAGGCATGCCTCAGTTTAGGATGTGGTGGCCTTGTAATTTGAATCGTTTTCAAGATGCTCAAGAAAAAATCAGCTCTGTTTTCAGAGATTCAGGATATTATAGCGTTTCAGCACAATTGTTTCATTTTGAAATAGACACCAATCAAACCAAAAAAGAAGCAAAAGTAAAAATCGTACTCGATGCACCCGGCACTCAAAAAACACATAAAAAGTTTGTCATTGAAAAGGTAAAGGTAACCGTAAATACATCTCCGCAATACTTACAAAACAACAAACCCAAATTTGTAACATACCCTGGAATCGACATTTCTTTGAACCAATACCCTCTAAACGCTTCTATTTTAGACCAAGTCATAACCATTGATTCAGGTGATCATTTTTCTCAAACTCGATGGACAGAATCTTATAGGCGTTTGGTTGACTTAGGTATTTTTAGCCAAGTTGATATCTACCAGGTAATTGATACGCAAACATTTAAAATAAGTCCACGCATCACCCTAAAGACCTCTCCTCGAATGAGATTGGAAGCAGAGCCGCAGGTATTATATTCACCTCAAGGTAGTTCTGGATTGAACTTTCAAACCTCTACACAACGGAGTTTTGGTTTGGCAGGTATTCTTTCTTTTTCAAATCGAAATGCCTTCGGTAACGGCGAGTATTTCAAACTTTCATCCATCACCTCTTACGAAGCAATTTTCAAAAGAGATGACATCACTGATTTATTCACGGGCTTGCAACAAGCAATAGTAGCATCTCTTAAATTACCACGATTCGGTTTTATTTCAAAAGTGAAGGGTTTGAATGAATATGAACAGCAAAACACTCTATTGAACATCAGTTACCAATATGAACAGAACCCCAATTTTACTCGTAGCTCATTGCCAGCATCACTTTCTTTGCAATTTTTGAAAAACAAGTTGAGTTGGTATTACACCCCCTTTGAAATTAGTTTCAACCGAAATCAAATAAGTGATCAGTTTCTTCCTCAACTTCCAATGTTGGATCAAGAGTTTGTGAGAAGAGTTTTTACTGACCAAATCATCACCCCAACTAAATTGGGCATGGTCTATTCCAGTAATACTAAAAAACCGGGACAGACATCTACTTTCATCAGACTGGGAATAGAAACATCTGGAAATTGGCACAGATTATATCGTTATTTATTTGAAGACAATTACAGACCCGATTCCGGCTATAAATTACTGGGAGTTAACTACTTTCAATACACCAAATTGGAAGCTGAACTGCGATTAAAACAAAACATCGACGAACTAAACTCGGTGGCATTAAAAGTGAATTGGGGCATGGCAATTCCTTATTGGAACAGTAATTTAGTTCCATATGACAAAAGATATTTCATTGGCGGCAGCAATTCTTTGAGAGCTTGGAAACCTCGCGGAATGGGACCCGGGAATACTCCTAGAAGTACTTCAACTTTGATTGATAGAAGTGGTGAATTCTTATTGGAAGCTAGTCTTGAATATCGATTTACTTTAATCCGAAAACTCCTTGAAACAGCTCTATTCATGGATGCAGGAAACATTTGGAACCTTTCAAAGCAATCATCGTCTAGCCCCACTTACGGTGTTCTAAATAGACAAACTTTCTTGAGCGAAATTGCCGTCAACACAGGCATTGGATTGCGTTGGGATTTGAGCGTATTTATGTTCAGGATGGATTGGGGTATACCTATTAGGGACCCTTCATTGACAGTAAATCAACGTTGGATAATGTCAGAAAGCATTAACAACCGCAAATTCGGCAGTTTCTTGTTGAATGAAACTGCCGTTGCTATTGGTATTGGATATCCGTTTTAATCTGTTTTTTTAGGTCTGCCTTTTGTTTTTGGAGCATCTTCAGCAGGAATCTCCGAAGTTGAGTTCTGATTTTCAGCTTCAAGCAAATGACTAGCAGTACCAAGAGCAGGCTGATTGCCTACAGAAATAGTAACGTCATCTGCCCCATCTATGTAATCAACCACCATGGTATCTCCTTCTTTTAGAATTCCCTGAAGAACTTTTTCTGCCATGGGTTCTTCCAAGTGCTTTTGCAATGCTCTTTGCAAAGGACGGGCACCAAAGTCAGCATCAAAACCCTTGTCGGCCAAAAAGCCTTTTGCCGCATCAGTAATGGTGATTTTATAACCTAGATCTTCAATTCTCTTGAGCATTCGAGCCATTCTAATGTCCAAAATTTTGATTATGTCTTGTTTTTCCAAAGAATTGAAAACGATAATATCGTCAATACGGTTCAAAAACTCAGGAGAGAAAAACTTCTTCAATTGAGTTTCAACAACCCCTTTAGTATCTCGATCTTTATTCGCTTCACGCGCATGAGTGCCAAAACCAACGCCCGTTCCAAAATCTTTCAATTGTCTTGAACCAATGTTAGAAGTCATGATGATTACAGAGTTTCTGAAATCAATTTTTCGTCCTCCAGAATCGGTCATATATCCTTCATCCAACGCTTGTAACAATAGGTTAAATACATCGGGATGTGCTTTTTCTACTTCATCAAACAAAATAACGCTGTATGGTTTGCGACGTACTTTTTCAGTTAACAATCCACCTTCTTCATACCCCACATAACCTGGAGGCGCCCCCACCAATCGGCTTACCGCAAATTTCTCCATGTATTCGCTCATGTCCATTCTAATGAGTGCATCATCGGCATCAAACAAGAATTCAGACAATGCTTTGGCTAATTCAGTTTTACCAACACCTGTGGGTCCTAAGAAAATAAATGAACCTATGGGGCGATTGGGCTCTTTAAATCCAGCGCGGGTTCTTTGAATGGTTTTAGATAGTTTTTCGATGGCTTTATCTTGTCCTACCACGCGTTTCTTCATGGTTTCTGCCATATTCAACAATCTACGGCTTTCATCTTCGGCCATCCTCTTCACGGGAATACCTGTGATCATACTGATTACCGCAGCAATATCGTCTTCGGTCACTGCATATCGCTCGTCTTTTGCTTGGTTCTCCCATTGTGCTTTTGCTGCATCAAGATTCTCCAAAAGTCTTTTCTCAGAATCCCTCAACCGAGCCGCTTCCTCAAAGTTTTGGCTTTTCACCACCCTATTTTTCTCAATTTTTATTTCTTCAATCTTAGTTTCAAGGTCTAAAATTTCGGTGGGGACATGAATATTTGATATGTGCACACGTGCTCCTGCCTCATCAAGGATATCAATGGCTTTATCGGGCAAATGCC
>Ga0172372_10002156_pt1 | contig 30237 bp, 23 predicted proteins | sample LakKiv5m_2_FD_114544 | JGI IMG/M metagenome (GOLD analysis project Ga0172372, IMG submission 114544) | Freshwater microbial communities from Kabuno Bay, South-Kivu, Congo - kab_092012_9.5m | ecosystem: Environmental > Aquatic > Freshwater > Lake | place: Democratic Republic of the Congo...
ACCGCCACCCCGTCACCCCTTCCGGCAGCGGTGCCGGTCGCCCCGTCACCCGACTCTGGGTAGTTCCATCGCCGTACTGCCCGAAGTCATTCGATCCCCAGCACCACAGGAGCCCGTCGTCTCCGTGCACAAACGAGGTGGCCCGGCTTCCGCGGCTCATCACCGCATGGACCTCGATCGCGTGGACGACCTCGCCCAACGCCGCCATCAAGGTCCAAAGCCCGATCAGGAACGCACACGAGCGGAAGACGTTGGTTCGAGGAGGCATTTCCCTCAGTAGGCAAAATCCCCCAAATCAAACAAGCCGCCACGTGTATCCCCCTGTAAGCCTTTCGGAGTATGGACTCCCAAACCGCCGGTCGGGAATTCAAGGAACTGGTCTCCGGCCACGCACCTCTGGCAGCCTGCGGCCACCGTGAAGCTGCCAACGTTCCTCGCCGTGATGGCTTTGCTCGCCATCCAATGCATCGCCCAGGATCCCGATGCCGTGCTGCCCCTCTGGCCCGGCACCCCTCCCGGCGAAACCCGCGCGCGCGGCGCGGAACACAAGGTCGAGGGTCGCCCCCGCCCTTTCTACCAACTCACGGACATCACCACGCCGTCGTTGGTCGTCTTCCACGCCGCGCCCGCAACCCGCAATGGCACCGGAATCCTTGTCTGCCCGGGCGGCGGCATGCAGCGCCTCGCCTACGAGCACGAAGGACTCGAGGTCGCCCGCTGGCTCCAGTCAATCGGCATCACCGCCGCCGTCCTGAAGTACCGCGTTCCCTCCCCGTCCGTGACCGCCGCCATGGACGCCCAACGCGCCCTCAGCCTCCTGCGTTCCCACGCCGCCGAGTGGAAGCTCGACACCATCGGCACGGTTGGTTTCTCCGCCGGCGGCGAACTCGGCCTCTGGCTCGTGACCCATTCCGACCAGCGCCTCTACCCATCGGTCGATGCCGCCGACCAACTCTCCGCACACCCGGATTTCGCCGGCCTGATCTATTCCGGCGGCCTCCTCCAACGCGACGGTTCGGTCCGCGAACCGTTCGCCTCGCGGCTCAAGCCCGGCCTTCCGCCCCTCTTCCTCGCCCACGCTTCCGACGACACCTCCCACGAATCCCTCGCCCTGGCCCTCGCGCTCAAACGCGCCGGCATCCCTGCCGAGGTCCACATCTACCGCGAGGGCGGCCACGGCTTCGGCGCCCGCGCCACCGGCATTCCCACCTCCGGTTGGAAGCAACGTTTCACCGACTGGCTCGGAAGCCTCGGCCACATGGATCCTCCGGCCCTTCGCGACCATGCCCGTCGCACCGCCAGCGCCCTGAACGCCGGACAGTTTCCACCCCGGTTCTCGGAAAGCCTCCCCACCGCTTCCCTCGCCGACGCCTACGCCGTCCAGCGCCATCTGGTCCGAACCCTGGCCGCCGCCGATCCGATCGCCGGGTTCAAGGGCGCTGCCGCCTCGGCCGCCGCCCAGAAATCCCTGGGCATAGAAGGTCCCCTCGCCTCCGCCGTCTTCCGTTCCGGACGCCTCGACGGTCGATCCCCGCAATCCGTCCCGCTCCGTCCCGGCCAACCCATCGTGGTCGAGACCGAGATCGGATTCATCACGTCCGTCGATCTCTCCTACGAGATCCTCACCGACGAACAGGCCCGCGGCGCCGTCGAGTCCGTGCTCCCCATCATCGAGCTTCCCCGCAGCTTCCCCAACGCGGGTGCCCCCAATCCCCGCGACATGCTCGCCGCCAACATCGGCTCCGACCGCTACATCGTCGGCCCCGCCGTGAAAGCCGAGCAGTTCAACCCGGACGCCGTCGCCATCACCCTCCGCCGCGACGGAAAGCCCCTGCATGAAACGACAGGTGCAAATGCCGCCGGCGGCCAGTGGCACAACCTCCGTCTCGTCCTCAACTCCCTCACCCGCGCCGGCTACACCATCCCCGCCGGCAGCCTCATCCTCGGCGGCGCCCTCGGGAAGATCCACCCCGGCGAACCCGGCCGCTACCAGGCCACCTTCGAAGGCCTCGGAACCCTGGAGTTCGAACTGATCCGGTAGCTGACGAGGTAACGAGGCAGGGCTGGAAGAGTTGCCAGTTCCCAGTCGCCAGTTCCCCGAGTGAAGGCCGCGTGCCCCCACGCGGCGAATGGTTTCTGGCAACTGGCATGTTCCTTCGAACTTGAATCTTCAAACTTCAAACTCCCCCCCATGATCCCTTTCGTCCCTGCTTTGCGCATGAGACAGCGGTATGACTCCGCCTGTCACCCCTGCCATGGCCAACGAACCGGATCCCGACGAGAACATCTTCGCGGCCGCGCTCCAATGGGACGATCCCGCTGAACGCGCCGCCTACCTCGACGAAGCCTGCGCCGGCCGACCCGACCTCCGCGCCCGCGTCGAGGCCCTCCTCCGCGCCAGCCCTGCCCGGCCTCAGTCCACCGTTTCCAGCGCCTTCCTTTCGGCCGTCCTCGGTTCCGTGAGCGCGGCAATGCGTTGGTCCAGTGTGGCCAGCACGCCACCCCGACGGATCGCCAGGCCCAGCAGGTAGGCATCCGTCACCTGTTGATGGCCCATCAACCGCACGCCGGTAAAGGCGACAGCCTCCGCAACCGGAATTTCGTCCGGCCAGAAGGCGTGGTCCGGGGCGGCGGTGTTGGCGGAAAGGACCTGAACGGCTTCGCGCGGTTGGACGGCATCGCGGGAGAAGGCTGGATTCGACACGATCCGGACGAAACCAGCCTGGGTGAGGGGACACGTGGCCCAACCCTTGGCGCGATGACGGGTGAACCATTTCACCGCGAGGTCATGCCGTTCGTGGCTGGGCCACAGCAGGGCGATGAGCAGGTTGGTGTCGAGCAGGTAACCCTTCATATGCCCTCCGCCTCGATGCGCCGCACGTCGTCCGTGGTCACTTTCGGCGAATCTGCCGGCAGGTGGAAGACCACCAACCCGCCCTTCTCCTGCGCCGGCGTTGAGGCGTTCAGCCCCTTGCGCAGCAGATCAGACACCGCCTTGCCCAATGAAACGCCGCGCAGTTTGGCCTGCCGGGCGGCGAGTTCCAGGACGTCATCATCCAGAGTCAGCGTCGTCCTCATGGAGGGAAAATGTTGAGATCAACGTGTGATGTCAATTGGCACATCCGCGCATCAAACACCTCGTTTGATGCGTTGCACTCTTCATCGATCGCACGCTGTGGTGACGTGGACCCGCTCCTGGATCCACCCACTGTGACGCCAGCAGGATCCCTCCGACACCCCCCGTTCCCATGAACCGCAGCCGCGAAGAAGCCCTGATCGCCCCCCTCATGAGTGACGTGACCCAGATCCTCGCCGCGGTCCGCGACGGCGACTCCGACGCGACCCATCGTCTGTTCGAGCTCGTCTACGCCGAGTTGCGTCAGGTGGCTGCCCAGAAGATGGCCCGCGAATCGGCCGGCCAGACACTCCAACCCACCGCCCTCGTCCACGAGGCCTGGCTCCGGCTGGGCGCCGACGCCCAACCCCACTGGCAGAACCGCGCCCACTTCTTCGCCGCCGCCGCCGAGGCGATGCGCCGCATCCTCGTCGACCGCGCCCGACGCAAGCGCGCCCTCCGCCACGGGGCCGGTGCCGAACACGTCGAACTCGACGTACTCAACCTCCCCGCCCCCGTCGAGGACGACCAACTCCTCGCCCTCGACGACGCACTCCAACGGTTCGCCGCCCTTGACCCCCAGAAGGCCGAGCTCGTGAAGCTCCGGTACTTCGTCGGGCTCACCACCGAACAGGCCGCCCGCGTCCTCAACATCTCCGAGCCCACGGCGAAACGCTGGTGGGCCTACGCCAAGGCCTGGCTCTACCAAGCCTGCCGGGAATCCGGGACCGGTCCATCCGATCCCAAGGACTGCCCCCCTCAAAACGGCATGAAGGCCATGTCGAACGTCCGCTCCACAAACCAGCCTCCGGCCGCCAGCACCACGACCATCGTTCCGGCGGGCCAGGCCAGCCGACGGTAGATCCACGTGCCGCGCATCGGGAAGGCCACCGGCAGGAACACCGCCACACAGACCAACTGCCCCAACTCCACCCCCAGGTTGAAGCCGAACAACGGCCCCACCAACCCGTCCCGCCCCAGCCCCATTTCTCCGAGCACGCCCGCGAATCCAAATCCGTGGACCAGCCCGAATCCGAACGCCGTCATCCAACTCCGTCGCACCGCGGCGTCGGAGTTCCGGGATTCCATCCATGCCAGCACCGCCGCGACCCCAATACTTGCGGCAATGGTCGCCTCCACCCACCGCGATGGGAGCCGCACGACGTCAAACGCCGCCAACCCAAGCGTCAGCGAATGCGCCAGCGTGAAGGCCGTGACCACCTTCACCACCGCACCCAGTGCGCCCTTGAGATCCGGTACTCCGCGCCAGCCCTCGGGCGTGCGGCGGAGCACGGCTGGCAACAGCAACACCAACAGGAATGCCAGGTGATCGTAACCGGTCCAGATATGGTGCATTCCTTCCCGCACGAACGTCCCGAGGCTCGTCCTGCCCGGGGCCTTTGCCAGGTCTCCACCGACGGCCGGTAGTTCGACCCGGCGTTGGTCCGGTGACAGGATCGTCGTCACCACGCCCCCGACCAGACAGCGGTGCAGTGGATCCCGATCGAAGAGGAGGTCGTATTCCAGCACCAGCGGAGCCGTCCCGTTCGGAAGCGAGGCCGTCAGACGCAGCGCGGCACACGGCGTGTCCAGGCGTTCCGCAACCTGCATCCCTGCGAACTCCCAGGACAATACCTCGGTCCCTGCCACCAGCCGCAAACCACCGCGCAACAGCCGTTCCAAGTCCTGGGCCCGGCGGCGCAGTTCGCCCCAGGTCAACAAACCGTCATTGTCCGCATCGAGGCCGAGCACGTCGTCCAGGTCGCGCAAGGGCATCTCGACCTCGACCCGGGCGACCCCGTTGGAAACGGAGGTGTGAATCCATGCCGTGCTCGCGGAGTGAGCCCAGGCAGCCTCAAAACCAGGTAGGCCCACGCCCGACCAGACCACGAGCAGCAGGAAGACGAAGTTTCGCATCACGGGTTTCGGGGTTTTGTTTCGTCGAGGAGCAGCGCATCGGCAGGTTCCTTCTGTACTTCCCAGTTCTCCTCGGCGAGCCGCCGAGCCGTTGCCAGATCGCCGGTCAGGCGCAGATGGAACCGTGCCTCCTCGCGCAGATGCACCCGGTCGCCCCGTTCCCGGGCCGCTTCCAGACGACCACGCAATTCGGCCATGGCCGATGCCTCCGAGCCCTCCCGGACCGCCCGTTGGGCTTCCACGAATCGCAACAGCAATCCGTCGACGCGCCGGTGGTCCTCGAGCAATGCAACCACCTCCGGCGCGCGCCGCTGGTCCAGAAGGAAATCCGCGAAGGCACCCAGCAGGTACGGATCGCGTGGGGCCAGTTCCAATGCCTTCCGGAACTGGCTTTCCGCCTCCGTCACGCGGTCTTCCGACGCCAGCATTTCGGCCAGCACCGTGCCGGCCCAGACCGCGGTCTCCCGAAGATCCTCCGGGGAGCGGCCGCTCGCGGCCGCGCGCTCCAACGCCAGGGTCAACTGTGGGATCGCCTTCGCGGCGCGTCCTTCCAACCGGGCGACCAGCGCGACCACCACCGACGCGGTCAACGGCTCCGAAAGCATCATCACCCGGGCAGCCGCCTGTCGTGCTTCGCGTACTTCGCCGCGGACAACGTGGACGGTCGCCTTGGTCACCCATGCCGCCGCGTGGCGGGGATCCCGCGCCACCGCCGCGTCCAGATCCGCAATCGCCGCTCCGAAATCATGCAGGCTCTGCCGCACCGTCGCGCGCAGCACAAGGACCTCGATGGGCGGTGATGCTTCCGCCCACCACGGTCCAAGCGCGGCCTGCGCCACACCGAGCATCCGCGGATCCGCGTCCGCCCGCCCCCGGCGGATGGCCTGCCTGGCAACCTCAAGTGCAAGATTGAGGTTGCCAGGGTCGGCCATCAGCGCCGAACGGGCCGAGCGCAGCTGTCTTTCTGCCGCATCCACCGGCCCGAGCCGCAAGCGTGCCACCACCACGGAATCATCCGCCGGGGTGTAAGGCGACTTCGCCTGCGTCGTGGCGGGCATCCAATGGCCCATCCACGCAAGGACGAACACCGCGAGCAGAAAATCGGACCGTCGCTTCATGGATCTACGATTCATCCGCCATCACTTCACCGTGGCGCTGATGCGGTCGCCTTCCACCGCCACGTTGTCCAACTGGACCTTTCCGTCCGCCCGGAGGCGCAGGAACCCCTTGTCGCCCGCGGGCGCCGGCACCGTGAGTTTCCGGGTCGCCGGATCGTAACTCCCCGCCACGCTGCGGAAACCGCTGCCGAGGGAAGCTGATGTCTGGGGAACGATGGTGATCGTCGGCTCGTTGGGGGAACCCGGGATCGGGGAATTCAGGTACGGGAACCGCGCCGGGAACTGCAGCGCGGTGACCAGGGCGCCATCGGTCAGCGGTGCATCCCCCACCGGCGCCACGTCGGGCGTCAGCAACTTGCCCATGACCACGCGCAGCGCGATGTCCACGACATCATCACCGGGCCGACGCCCGTTCGGGAATCCCGCCAAGTCCGCCTTGGAGGCCGTCAGGACGCCCTTCTCGAAGCCGGCAATCACACCCAATGGATTCTGCTGTTCGCGCGGGGTCGCCGGGATCGCGGTGTTGAGGCGCTGCATCTCGCCGATCGAGCCGTTCTTGTTCAGGCCATCCACGCCGGTCACGAACGCGGCCAGCAGGTCCGCCCGGGGAAAGGCCGTCGGCGCGGGAACGTTGAACAGGATCTCCAGCAACGCGGGCAACGTCGGATGCGTGACGTAATCGGCGAACTGCAGGTCATTCCGGGGCTCGCTGGCGTTGAAGCCGTCCTTGTCCTTCAACCCGATCACGACCTCGTTCACCAGTGGCATTCCCAGGCGCGAAACCTGGGTGATGGAAGCGTCCTCGACGCGGCTGGCCGTCGTCCAGGTACCGAGGATCGGACCGCCCCCTTCGGCGAGCAGGAACTCCTTGGGCAACTCCAGGCAGAGCGCTGTCACGTTCTTGTCCGCCAACGAATCCTTGGCCCCATCCACCGGGCCCAGCGGGTTCAGGTTCACCAGGTCGAAGGTCTCTCCGAGGTTCACCACGAACGGATCCTTGCGCTGCCCGACGAAGACCTTCCCCTTCTTCTCCGTTCCCGGTAGGGAAATCTCGTAGAGGTATTGGTTCGCGTAGGCGTCGTAGTCCGGGATCGTCTTGTTGCCCACGTTGTCCTGCGGCTTGGTGAACTTCGTGCCGCCGGACGGATTGAGGAGGGGCGTAGGCGTCCCGGCGCGACGGGGGCCCTTCACGACGGTCAACGTATAGGTCTGGTCCACGTTCAACGCCCCGCTGTTCCCGGCGGAAATCCCGCCCGCAGCCAGCAAGGGAATCGCATTGGTCCGCTTGTTCTCCCCACTGCCGATGACCAGTGCGATGTCCCTCGCCACATTCTCGAATCGGAACTGGAAGGTGATGTCCTCAATGGCGTCCCCGTTGTTGTCCACGTGGATCTCGTACAGCCCCCGGGGATCGAGCTGGAAATAGTTCGGGCCACCGTACGCGTCCTGGAGCGGGAGGTAGTTGGCAATGAGGGTGACGTAGCCCTCACGACCCGGCTCGTAGCTGTTGAAGGAGTAGAAGTCCGCGCAGTCCAGCTTCGGCGTGGACGTGATGAGCGGCGCTTCCCGATGACTCGATGCCAGAACCGAGGAAACCACGGCCAGGGCGCAAGCCAGCCGTACCGCGAAACCGAGTGATGTCTTCATGTTGGGGGAATCTGCTGTTACGTCCGATCAACGCGTGGGCCCCGCATTTGGATGCATGCGAAGTTCAGTGCTTCCTGCCCCTTGCATATTGCCCCATCCCGGCCTGGGATCTGGAACTGGAACGGAGAGGCGATGTCCTCATCGCCGTAGGGCGAAGGTTTCGGGAGAGGGCGACGTGGACGTCGCCACCCCGTTCCATCGCCGCCCACTCGAATTCGAACTCGAACTCGATCCCGATCCCGATCCCGAGCGGGCCCATCTCGACACTGCCCCAATCGGAAAGACTTCGGAATGGCGACGAGGACGTCGCCACCCCCGTTGCATGCGGGAGCCCCTGGCCAGACACGGCACCCGGAGACCCAGAATCCACTCGCCGGGCTGGATGCCAGCGACTATTCCCCTCCGGTGTTGTCGCCACGTACGTCCAGATTGCCGGTTGAAGCGTTACTTCCCCGATGCGTGGTTGTCTCGAAGACGCAACGTCCGCCCCAACGGTCCCGGGGACGGACCTGCCGGACCCCCGGGGCGAGGCCCGGCTGCCGGCCATGACTGCACCGGATCCGATTCCCGATGCCGTGCTGCTGTCGCGCATCCGCGACGGCGACGCGGCGGCCTTTGCTGAATTCTACGACCGGCACGCCTCCCTGCTCTTCGGCATCGCCTTGAAGATCCTCCAGATCCCAAGCGAGGCCGAGGAAGTCCTTCAGGATGCCTGCGTGACCCTCTGGGAGCGTGCTCCTTTGACACAGGCCGGAACCGAATTGGCCCTCGGCTGGGCGGTGACCATCGTCCGCAACCGCGCCATCGACCGCCTGCGTTCCCGACGTCGACACGCCGAATGGCTGGACAACGCCATCGCCGAAGGACAACGCGAGGACCACCGGACCCCCGACGCCGCCGAGTCCCTATCCGCCAGCGAGACCGCGGTCGTCATCCGACAGGCGCTCGCCCGACTCCCGGCCGATCAGCGGCTCGCCCTCGAACTCGCCTTTTTTCGCGGCCTGACCCAACAGGAGATCGCCGAACACCTGCGGCAACCCCTTGGGACCATCAAGGCCCGGATCCGCCGGGGAATGATGACGCTCCGTGACCAACTCGAAGGACCCCAATGAACTGCACCCAGATCCAGGAACTCGCCGCCGCCCATGCCCTGGGCGCTCTGGACCCCGCCGAGGCGTCCCGCCTGGAGGCCATGGCCGCCGCTGATCGGGATCTCCGCGCCGAGCTGGACTCGTTCCTCCACATCGCCCGCCGACTTGCACAGTCCGTAACCCCCGTCGCACCGCCCCCGGGAATCCGTTCCGCCGTGCTCGCGCGCATTGCTCGAACCCCGCAGCAACGCCCGGCGACGCCCTCTCCCAGCGTCCCCCCGCCGGTTCCACCCGGCTTCCGATTCCTGCGACCCGCAGCCGGCCGCTGGACCGAGGGTCCCGTCCCCGGCGTGCGCGTCCAGATGCTCAGCACCGACTGGCGCCGCAACCAGACCATGCTCTACATCGAACTCGATCCCGGTGCCCGCTACCCGGATCACCGCCATAGCGGGCCCGAACAGATGTTCATCGTCTCCGGTGATCTCCGGAGCGGCGGCCTGCTGCTCCACGCCGGCGACTTCGTCGAGGGCCAGGAGGGTTCCGAGCATTGCGATGTCGTCTCGCCCAGCGGTTGCCAGGCCCTGCTCGTCACCTCGGCGACCTCAGCCATGGCCCAGTTCACCCTCGGCAAGCTCAAGGAGGTCACCGGAAAACTGACCGGCTTCCGCCTGCCCGACGGCAACGCCTGAAGGGGGAGCAACTCCCCATTCCAGGACCGGGCTGGCGAGGCAAAGGCCTCATCCCCCTACCGCATGGCCTCCTCGCGAAGTGCAGCCAGCGTCGCGAACAACTCGGACTCCGTGTAGGGCTTACGGAGGAAGCGGATCCTTGGAGACGAGGGCGTGGGCACATCCTCGGGAACGCCCGACACGAACAGCACCGGGGGACAGGCCGGATGATGCCGGATGACGTTGTAGGCATCCGTCCCGCTCAGCTTTGGCATCGCGATATCGAACATCAGGAGATCGATTCCCGCGGCGGCGTGGGCATTGAAGCGGTCCACGGCCTCAGCGCCATCCGTGGCCAGGATCACTTCAAAGCCACGTCTTCGGAGCAGGCGTTCGGTGATGCGGCGTACGACGGGATCGTCCTCGGCGACGAGGATCACCGCGCCGTCAGGGTCGATCATCTCCGGCGCTGCGGCGGCGGCAGACGTACGGACGACACTGACCGGAGCGGAAGGCCATCGGACCTGGAACGTGGTACCGGCACCAACGCGGCTCTGCACCTCGATGCGACCGCCGTGCCGGGTGACGATGGCGTGGACAAGCGACAATCCCAGACCAGTGCCGCGTCCGGGAGGCTTGGTGGTGAAGAACGGCTCGAAAATGCGCGCCTGCGTCTCGGGCGTCATCCCACTCCCGGTGTCGCAAACCTCCAGGAGCACCGCGGGCTGATCCGGCCGGGCCAGGGCTCCCGGCGGCACGACGTGCGGCAGGCGGTCGGCCAGGGTACGGATCATGACCGTACCCGACGAACCGACGGCATCCGCGGCGTTGACCACCAGGTTGAGGATGACCTGTTCAAGCTGGGCGGTATCCGCCACGACTCCGGGAGCCTCGGGATCGCCGTCGATCACCAGTCGCGCCTGCCCCTGCACGAAGGATCTCAGGACCGGCGACATGGTCTCAAGGAGTGCGGAAAGTTCGATGACAACGGACGAAGCAGGAGCGCGATGGCCGTGCACCATGATCTGCCGCGTCAGGAGACTTCCACGGTCAATGGCCGAGCGTGCCGTGCGAAGACTGTCACTGCGGTCCTCCGCCCGTGTGTCCTTGTCGAGAAGGTCGAGCGACATGCTGATGATCTGGAGCAGATTGTTGAAGTCATGGGCGACGCCACCCACCAACCGACCCATGGAATCCAGTTGCCGCGACTCCCGCAGACTTTCCATGAGGTCCCGCTCGCGACGTTCGGCCTCACGCAGCTTACCATTCAGGGACTCCACTTCAGAGCGAAGGATCTGAAGTTCACTGGCGAGGTGTTGGGCGGGCGGGGAAGAGGCTTCCGGCCGTTCATGGGATTCGGAATTGGGCGTCATGGGGGGACTTGGGTGGGGCCTTGGTCACCAACCATGACAGGCACACTGCGAGCCCCTGTTTGTCAGGTCAAATCGTTTCCCGCTTATTGGCTTCCTTCGCCTTCGAAGTGCCCTCTCGGAGGAGGACGAAGCCACCATCCCAGGCGTGCCGTCCCGCTCGGGATCGGGATCGGGAATGAGGTCGAGTTGGACGCATCATGACCAGCGTCCGCATGGAACGGAGCCAGACCTCACGCGTTGCGCACGCGCTGGGCGGATTCATCGAGCCGCTTCGGTGACACGGGCTGGGCCGTTCCCAATTCCTGAGCGAACAGCGAGACCTTGTACTCCTCCACCATCCACCGGAATTCGCTCAGCAACTGGCGTCCCTCATCGGTGGCGGGTGGCTTCGCCTGCAACTGGCGCAGGGCTTCCGCGTACGGCGCCAGAAGCCGGATGCGTTCCTGTTCCTTCGCGGGATTCAGCGAGGCGCGCTCCGCACGGATCAGCAGCGCCTTCAGATACCGCGGCAAATGCCCCAACACCGCGGGGCTGCATCGCTCCGCGAACCGTGCCGGAACCAACGCCGCCAACTCCGCATGCAACCCCGTGGGCGCCGCAGCAGGTGCGGCCGGGAGCTTCGGTTTGACCCCGAGCTGGCTCAGGTCGGTGAGGACCTTGGCCTTCGCCACGGGAGCCGGTGCGGCGCTCGGCGATGCCCCCAGCTTCTGGGCCACCTGCCGTCGCAACTCCAGGATCGCTCCGATGCGATCCACCAACGGTGGCACCGCCCCCCGCAGCCGCTCGCGGGACTCGTCCACCGCCTTCTGGAATGCTGCCGCGGTCAACGGCGAGAACACTGTCGCCGGGAGCACCACGGACCGCAGGTGGGCATAAGTCGAGGAGACCAGATCATCGAGGTCGCCCAAGGCGGCGTAGAGGAGAGCGTGTTTCGCGAGCGACCGCAGATCACGGTGAGCCCACGCCAGATCCTTCTGCAACACCTGTTCGATCAACCGGCGGATCCCCTCGAGGGACGCCTTCCGCGCCGCACCCTCCGCCCGGAAGAGCCGCACCGAAACGCCAGCTTCCTCCACCGCCAGCCCCGGCCAACCCAACACGGGCAGACCGCCCACTTCCTCCACCAGAACCGACGCCGGCAGGTCGCCGAACGACCAACCGGTCAGGCCGAACCGTTCCCATTGCCGCGCCGCGCGGGCCCACGCGCCGGATTCTTCGACCTGTTTCACGACCGCCTTCGGCAACTGCCCACGGATCGTTCCGAAGTCACGCCCACTGCCGACCACCTTGCCGTCATTCGACACGACCTCGACCCGCGGCCGCAGGTGCATCGGCACCGCCGAGTCCGCCCACGAATCCGGCTGCACCGCCACGCCGTACTTCTTCCGCAGGAACGCCGTGAGATCGTAGAGCAGGCTCGGCCCCGACGGTTTCAACTCGCGCACGATCTCCTCGACCTTGGGCGGAAACGGCATCAGGTCGCGACGATACGCCTTGGGCAACGCCCGCAGGAGTTCCATGACCAGATCCGTGCGCAACCCCGGCACCGACCATTCCACCTCGGAGGCGGCGAGGCTGCGGGCCACGTCCAGATTGAGGCGCACGGTGACACCGTCGTGATCCTCGCCGGGAGCGTACGCATAGCGCAGTTCCGTCGCCTGTCCGCCCAAGGGGACGGCATCCGGAAACGCGTTGGCGTCGTAGGCCAGGTCCATGCCGCCGATCAGGTCCTCGTCACGGACGCACAGGAACTGCGGATCGGACTGCCCGCGCACCAACCGGTCCAGTTCCTCCATCGACGACACGTTGTGGATGCGCTCCGCGTAGAAGTCGAACAGTGCCTGGTCCACGTCGCGCAGCACGTTCCGTCGCACGCGCGTCTGCCAGTTCTCGATCTTCTCGCGCACGGTGCGGTTGTGGACGAGGAACGGGTACCGTGCCGGCCGCCGCGCCACCACGTGCGTTGCCGACCGGATCTGGCGTCGCAGACGTGTGTCGTCATTGCCGCGTTCGTCCTCCTCGTCGCCCGGTGGATCCATCGATTCCTCCACCAGGGCCGAACGGATGAAGATCGCCGTGGCGTCCCCGGGATTGATGTTCCCGTAGGCAACGCGCCGTGATCGAACCTCCAACCCCTGGAAGGTCACCTTCTCCTCCACCAGCACGCGTCCGGCCGAAGCGCTCCAATGCGGGTGCAGGTGCGTGATCTTGCAGAGGTGCGGCGCCAACTGGACGATCCATTCGGGATCAATCCCCGCCACCGTCCGCGCGAACAGCTGCGAGGTCTCCACGATCTCGCCCGCCACGATCCACTCCGGTTGCTTTGCCACCACCGGCTTGCCGCCAGGCGTGTTCGCGGGAGCCTCTTCCTTCGCCTTGCCGCGCTGCTTGCCGGCGTTGCGATCACCGCGATCGTACATCGCCGAGCCCGGGAACACCGTCAGCATGCGGTTGCCGGAGGCCTTGTAGACGTTGCGTTCCTCACGCTGCGAGACATGGCCTAGCAACCCCGACAGGATCGAACGGTGCACCGCCTCGTACTCAGCGTTGCTCTCGTTCAGGTGCACTGCCTCGACGCCGTCGAGGGCATCGTACAACTGCGCGTGGAGGTCCTGCCACTCGCGCATGCGGACGTAGGAAAGGAAATGGTTCCGGCAAAATCGTCGCCGCTGGTTCTGCGTGCGTTCCTTTTCCCACTGGTCGTGCACCGCATCCCAAAGGCGGAGCAACGACAGGAAGTCCGAGCGCGGATCCACATGGCGTCGATGCGCGGCATCGGCGGCTTCGCGCTGGTCCAATGGGCGCTCCCGCGGATCCTGGATGCTGAGGCCGGAGGCGATGATCAGGAGTTCGCGCGTCGCGTGCTCGCTCTGCGATTGGAGGAGCATGCGACCCAGCGTTGGATCGATCGGCAGGCGCGCGAGGTCGCGGCCCATGGGCGTGAGTTCCCGCTTTTCATCGATGGCCCCGAGCTCCTGCAACAGGGCGTACCCGCCGGCGATCAACGCCGGGCTCGGCGGATTGACGAAGGGGAACGATTCAATCTCGCCCAGGCGGAACGCCTTCATCCGAAGGATCACCTCGGCGAGATTGGCGCGCTGGATCTCCGGCTGGGTGAACGGCGGACGCGACTGGAAATCCTCCTCCGAATACAGCCGGATGCACACGCCATCCTGGACGCGCCCGGCGCGCCCTTTCCGCTGGTTGGCGCTGCTCTGCGACACAGGTTCTACTGGCAACCGACGCGTGCGCGTCCGCGGATTGTACCGGCTCATCCGCGCCAACCCCGAGTCGATCACGTACCGGATGCCCGGGATGGTCAGGGAGGTTTCCGCGATGTTGGTCGCGATGACCACCTTGCGGTGAGACCCTGTCGAGAACACGCGTTGCTGGTCGCTGGAACTGAGCCGGCCGTAGAGCGGGATGATTTCCGCATCCCGCCCAACGCGTCCCTCCAACTGGTCGCTGGTCTCGCGGATGTCCCGCTCGCCCGGCATGAAGATCAGGATGTCACCGAACGACGACTCGTACAGGATGCGTTCCGCCTCCTGCACGGCCGCATCCACGAACGAAATCTCCCCACGCTCCTCCGAGGCGGCATCGATCGGTCGATACTGCACCTCCACCGGGAACATCCGGCCCGAGACCTCGATGACGGGCGCGTTGTCGAAGGCCTTCGAGAAGGTCTGCGTGTCGATCGTCGCCGACGTGATCAGCAGCTTCAGGTCGGGGCGCTCCTTCAACAACCCCTTCAGGTACCCCAGCAGGAAGTCGATGTTCAGGCTCCGCTCGTGGGCCTCGTCGAGGATGATGGCGTTGTACTCGGTCAGCAACGGATCGCCCTGGATCTCCGCCAGCAGCATGCCGTCCGTCATCAGCTTGATGTAGGTGTCGTCCCCGGATCGGTCGTCGAAGCGGATCTTGCATCCGACCTCGCGTCCCCAGCCCACCTGCAATTCCTCGGCGATCCGTTGGGAGATGGAGGTTGCCGCCACGCGACGTGGCTGGGTGCAACCGATCTTCGCCTCGATCCCCAACCCGGCCTCCAGGCACATCTTGGGAATCTGCGTCGTCTTCCCGGAACCCGTCTCCCCCGCCACCACCACCACCTGATGCGCACGGATGGCCGCGACGATGTCGTCCTTGCGGGCCGTGATGGGAAGGTCCGGGGGATACGTGGGCAACGGTGCGTGCGCCGCCCGGAGGGACCGCATCTCGGCTGATCTGCGGGCTTCCGCCAGCAATCGGTCCAGCAACGCGTCGTGCGCGCCCGGGTGATGATGATCCCGGACCAATCGGACCATGCGTGACCCCAACCGCACCCAGTCCCACAACAGGCACTGGGGCAGCAGCGATTTCAATTCTTCTACCCGGGCATCGTTCATCCGCGAGCCGCGGACCCTGCCAGAACCCCGGGGAGATCCAAGTTTCAACGCCTCGCAGGGTCGTCGACGACGTCAGGAGGCGATTGGGCTTGGGGGCTTGGGACTTCGACCACAGCCTCGTTACCTCGTCTGCTACCCTCCCCATCGTAGCAGTCGACGTCAGGAGGCTGTGGAAGCCCCCTCAAACTTGAAGGTGCTGGCAACTGGGAACCCAGATTGCAGGCCGGGTGCCCCCACCCGGCGGAGGTGAAGGCATCTGGGAACTGCCATCTTGATCGGTGCCGCGCGGGGGCACGCGGCCCCCACCCGGCGCGGCCCCGTCACAAATCATGCAACCGCACCCGATGCTGCGCGCAATACCGGCGCCACTGCCGACGATCCCGGTAATACTGCAGCAGGCTCCACGGCCCCCACGTCACCCCGCCCGCCCGCGACGTCCCATTCACCAACGCCCTCCGCAACGCCTCCGCCCCCTCGCCCGGGAAATCCGTCCACGTCTTCGAGATCGCCCACAGGAAATGCGCGTCACTCCCACCGTACTCGGGCTTCGGCTTCTTCTGTCGCCGGTTCAAGCGCTGGGTCCTCCAATTGTTCATCCACTCCGTCGGCGTCGAGTTCCGCACCTCCACCGCATCGAAATCATGGTCCACGAACATCGCACCGGCGCCCGAGAACTCCGAGAGACCGGGAAGCCACGCGAACGGATGCGCGGCGAGCGCGAGGCCTCCCTGTTCGTGGATGGCCAGGATCGTCTCCGCCGCACTCATCCCGCGCGGAATCAACCGCTCCACGAAAAGCGCGATGATATGGCCATCGCGACTCGAAACCTCGACCCCGGGAACCAGCGTCAGTTCCGCCAGATGATCATTCTCGGGTCGGGCCGCGAACTCCCGCGCGATCTCCCACCCCTCCATCGCGTTGTGATCCGTGATCGCCAAGACCGTCAGCGAGGTGTTCACGGACACGTAGTTCAACACCATGGCCGGGCTCATCATCCCGTCGCTGGCGGTCGTGTGGACATGAAGGTCGGCGCGTCCCATGGATGCCCGAGGATATCCATGTCCACCCGACTTCGCCACCCACTCGTTGGCCGTCTTGGCCCGCGGGTGACCCAGGATCTGGGAGCGGATGCCAGCGGCCAAACCCCGGCGTCTTCGCATGAGACCGTGGAGTGACTACCTCACGAGGATGAGGTCTCACGCAAAGACGCGAAGCCGCGAAGGAGACAGGGTGCGTTTTCATGCAAGGACGTAGGCGTGGCAGTGCCCGCAGGCCGCAGGCCTCACGCCCACGCGCTCTTGCCCCACCAACGCCAACGGCGTTGAGTCCCCAGCCCAGCAACGGTGCTGGCCGAGGAACGAGGACAACCCTGGGTTTGATCGCAACGCACGAACCAACCGCATCGCGGTTGTGGCCACCCCCGGGCCACGAAACCCACCCTCGCACGATTTGCTCCCGATCCTCCCCCCTTCGCGTCTTCGCGACTTCGCGTGAGACTGTCGGGGCTTCGCCGCACGAGGATGGCCGCAAGAATCACAAGTACCCACAAAGAGGTGCTGTTCCCCTTTTCCAGGTTGAAGCCTCGCCTCGACGACCGAAACCGAGATCCGTCGGTACGGCCGTCCGCAACAAGGCAGCCACCTTCAAATGTCAATTCTACGGGACTAATCCCATTGCCCCCCCTCCTCAGTTCGATGACTGACCTCGTTGCCCCCGAGACTCCGCATCCATTTTCCGCCTTCGATTGCCATAGTGAATGAACGCGTAGACGAAGAAGCCCGCTGCCGTGGCCAGATAGAACATCGCTGTGTACGGCGGCCATGACGTCCACGTGTAGTAACCGAGGCCCCCAACACTGAGCCCACAGTAGATCCTGGGATCCACTGGCCCAGGGTCTGGCAACCGCGAACCCATCAGGTATCCAAGCAACACAGCATTAAAGACGGTAACAAGCGGAACAAAATGCCTCATAGTCTGGGATCTCTGGGTTCTTTCTCAATTTAACTGTGCTCCAGTTGCCGGACCAATAGCCATGGCTGCGCATCAACAGGCCGCCGATCCCCCCTGCTCCCTCGATCGTGCCGCTGAGGTCGAGACCCCGCGTGTAGGTAAGCTGCGGGATGTGCCCGGCATTGCGCTCCCGGACGATCAGCACATGGGATTGGTTGGTGCTCATGGAATCTTCGGGGGTGGTTGTCTTCCAGCGTTTGCCTTGGAAGTCGTACTCGTGCGAGGCAGTCCGCGCAATGGTTGTTCCGGCAGCCTCCACCACCGTCGCCGGGCTGCCGCAATGGCAGTAGGGCAACCGCCCAGGGCCAACCATCGACAACTCAGACCGAACCAAAGTTCGGACGCCGTGGCCCCAGGCCCGGAGGGCCGACAGAAGGTAGCCCACGGCGTCAGCCGTGGGTTCGGTTCCCCAATGGATTTCAAGCCCCGGTAGGGGCGACAGAAGGCCTTTCGATCCTGGCCCGGTTCTGCCCACACCCTGCCGCGCTTCGCCACCACAGGGGCCGCCATCGACAAGAAAGCGCCCCTCGCACGATTCTCTCCCGCCCCTCCCCCTTCGCGTCTTCGCGTCTTCGCGTGAGACCGCTGGGTCTCCGACACACGAGGCTGGCCGCAAGAATCACAAGACCTCGCAAGTTGGCGCTGTTCCCCCCGGAGGACCACCTCACCCGGCCGGGCACTGCCGACGCCCTCCAATTCCAGATGCTCGCGTGAGCCGGATCCATGCAGCAACGATCTCGCGCAGAGGCTCAGAGACGCTGAGGACGACGGGAAAATGGGAGTTTGGAAACCCCTGAAAGGGCTCACCGCGGGCTGACTCGATGACGGTGACGGACGGGCTCCTCTTCTCTGCGTCTCCGCGTCTCTGCGCGAGTCATTCTTCCTCTTCCAACAGCACGCAGACGGCCAAGATCACCTCGCCGCGATGAAGCCGCGCCTCGACGACTCGAACGGAGATCCGTCGGCACGCCCGTCCGCAACCCTGCAACCGCCTTCAAATGCCAATTCTACGGGACTGCCCCATTGCCCCACCCAAGCCAATTGGGACAACCCGAACCATCCCGCAGTTCAACATACCAGCCCCATTTCGCCTCCCATCAATCAATAACGACACCTTTGTCAATTCGCACAACTTTTCCCTGTCGGATGAGTACTTGATATCGAGAGTACAATTCAGAATTCGGTTTTGGACGGCTATATTCCAGACAAAGCACACCGCTCGTTCTGCCAGCGATGCCCGCAATTTCCTCCAACCCCACTTCGGGCAATTGTCCACTCGCGTCGACTTGATCGGGCGCGGATGGCCACTCAACGAGAACGACAGTGAACGGGTTTCTCAATGTGTGATAGACCTCCTGAAGCGAGTCACCTACCTTCAGCCTATCGAACAGATCAGGAATGTCAGACCGGGTGTAGTCAGTCATTCCATATCGGCAACTTGTGGCTGTTATGAAAAGCAGGACAGTTATACCTAACTTGATACGCAGCGTCATATGCATCTTCAATGAACATCCATCCCGTGCGGCCGTGGAAATGGATTCAATGTAGGCTCTGGAGTCCCAGGCGGACGGTCCTTGTATGGTTTAATGCGACTATCCGGCCAATTATCAGGGGGCGCGTCTCCCTGTTTCCAACTAACGAGTCGGATTGGCGGTGTTCCTACATCCTGGATTCTCGGAACTCCCATCTCGCCGCAGTCGATAATGGCCCCACCTCCATCCAATACTTTATATGCTATACCGGGTACATAGACAGCATCAGCGTTAACGCAATCTCCCGGATTGGGCACTTTCCTAAGTCGCTTGTCCTGTTCGTTCCCACTTGAATTCTTCAATTCATCTTCAGCGAGGTAGGTGAAGGCCGAAAGGTCTTTGCCTTGGCAATTGTCATTGACACATAGCGTTCCCGGGCCTGCAGCTTGCTTCCAGCACCACTTTGCAAACGGCTTCAGGAACCGGCGCCCATCAGGATCAATGGTATTCAAGCTGCTTGAGCCGTTGAACAAAGAGAGATTTAGTCCCCCTCGCTCCCCCAACGGATCCCGATTCAACCACCGCTGCATCCCGGGATCATAGAACCGATATCCATAGTAGTAGAACCCCCATGCCCCCGTTGCTGACAAGATCGCCGGCTTGCTGCTGAAGCGCATCGTGTTCGCGCCGGCCAGCGGGCCGCTCGATGAGATCAAGCCTCCATAGGGGTTGTACTTGTACGACGCCTGCAACACCCCGGAACTGTTCATCAGGGCGGTGACATTGCCGTTGGCGTCGGAATGGTAGGCGTTGTGGGTGCTCGAGTTGCCTGCGGAGTACCCATGGCTGCGCATCAACAGGCCCCCGATGCCCCCCGCTCCCTCGATCGTACCGCTGAGGTCGAGACCCCGCGTGTAGGTGACCTGCGGGGTGTGCCCAGTGTTGCGCTCCTGGACGATCAGCACGTGGGGATTTTTGGGTAATCATGGAGCTTTCAGGGCTGATCATTTTCCTACGTTGGTATTGGAAGACGCACTCATCTTTTGTGGTTCAGGCAATAGTTGTTCACCCCTCTTTAACTCACCAACAGGTACCTAGTTTGCAATCAATCCAAATAATACTCCATAATTAGAATTGAAACTTGCCTAGCATCATCTCGTTGCACGCCATAGACAGGCAGATAGGGCCCTACGCCATCTTCCCAGTCCTGCACCCGTTTTTCAAGAATGCAGACCAGCTCCCCCACCTTCCTAACATTGACACCTTCCAAATCGTCGAGGATTGTTTGATTAGCTTCATTATAAGGGTCTCTCAGTAGAACACCTACCAACTGACCGTTGTCCGTCGCGATGGCCTCGCTCCATTCGCAGATCGATCCAAGACTCCTGTAACCCTTGTAAGCAGAGCCCTCTGCACGCAAGATGGACAAGGCCTCCTGGTGCGACACCCTGTTCATAGAGACAAACCCATCCTCCTGGTTGATCATGCAAGCATCACTCATAACTCAAGTACAATTAAAGGATATCCGACCCTTTCCGCGGAATCGAATCAACTTCTCCTCGAAGCAACTTAGCCCGAAGCTCGTTAAAGCGAACATCTCTTCCCTTCGGCCTATTGCAATCTGCAGCAGCTTCATATGTCTCAGCTAACAGCTGACGCATTGCAGGAGACATACCCGGAATGGAGTCAATGCCCACTTGTTGATTCTCCGCATTTCGAATTGCGTCCGCAACCTTGCCAGTTAGCCCACGATGATGCTCACCCAGAAACTGTAAGAGCCTCCTCTGCTTGTGACACGGGTCTTCTGGCTGCTTTGGGCAGAAACTGGTTGATACAGCTGCACCCGCGGCGAGCGCAAGCTTCAGTGCTGCCTGTCGGGCTGCCTCAGCAGCCGCCAGTTCAGCAGCACTAGCCTGCACGCCTGCTAGGATTGCGTCGGCTTCAAGGGCTGCTGCCTCTGCGGCCCCGGGGCCAATTGAAATGGAAGCTCGGCCGTCACTATCCACCCGTCTAGTTGGTGAGTTTAGAGTGAAGCAATAGAGGTCTACCCCTCCCTCCTCCCCCAAAGGATCCCGATTCAACCACCGCTGCATCCCCGGGTCATAGAACCGATACCCATAATAATAGAATCCCCACGCCCCCGTGGCTGACAAGATCGCCGGCTTGCTGCTGAAGCGCATCGTGTTCGCGCCGGCCAGCGGGCCACTCGACGAGATCAGGCCGCCGTAGGGGTTGTACTTGTACGACGCCTGCAACACCCCGGAGCTGTTCATCAGCGCGGTGACATTTCCGTTGGCGTCCGAGTGGTAGGCGTTGTGGGTGCTCCAGTTCCCGCCGGAGTACCCATGGCTGCGCATTAGCAGGCCGCCGATGCCCCCCGCTCCCTCGATCGTGCCGCTGAGGTCGAGACCCCGCGTGTAGGTAACCTGCGGGGTGTGCCCGGCATTGCGCTCCTGGACGATCAGCACATGGGATTGGTTGGTGCTCATGGAATCTTCGGGGGTGGTTGTCTTCCAGCGTTTGCCTTGGAAGTCGTACTCGTACGAGGCAGTTCGCGCAATGGCAGTTCCGGCAGCCTCGACCACCGTCGCCGGGCTGCCGCAATCGCAGTAGGCCATCTGGTTGGTGGTGCCCCGGGTGTCGACGGTCTGGACTAACCTTCGGATCCCGTCGTAGGTCATCCGTCGCATCTGCCCCAAGGCGTTCACGTAGGCGGTTACATCCAGCAACCGCGTGCCCCCGCTGCCCGTCGCGTAGCTCTCGCCCGGATGCAGTTCGTAATGCCATTGCTCCTGCAATCCACCCGTGGATCGGCGTTCCCACAAGCGCCCGAGCGGGTCGAAGATGTTGGTGGTGACCAACCCTCGCGCGTCCGTACTGACCACCCAGCGTGTGGCCTGGGTGATGTTTCCGGCGTTGAGGTTCGTCCGGGTGTAGCTTTGGTTCAGGTAGGTCACCTCGGTATTGGTCTGGTACGCCGACGATCCCAGGTAGGCGACGTTCGTCACACTCAGTCCATCGGTGCTGAAGGTCCGTACCAACCGCCAATCCGCAGCGTTGGTCTGGCCTGTCATTCGGCCGTTGGCATCGTAACCAAAGCGCTCTACCTCGTTGAGGGCATTGGTCCGGGCGATCACCCGATGGGAGGCATCGTATCCCAGGCGCAATTCGGCGATGCCGAGGGCATTGGTATGGATCAACAGGTCCACTCCATCAGCGCTGTAAGTGAACGTCTCCACACGGGAAGGGTAACCCGCGCCGTCGTCCCACCGTTCCCGCACAGCCAACGGCTTGCCCAAGGTGTTCCGGGCGTAGTCACGGTACCAAGTGGTGCCGTCGGGCATCACCCGGGCTTCCACTGCAGGATAGGATTCGGTCCCGGCCCGACCGGGATCCGACTTGCCCTCGTAGTCGTACCACAGCACCGCACCCTCCGACGTTCCGTCCGACGACGCGGCCTGCTCCCAGGAGAGTGTTTGGAATTCGTCGCTGTAAGGTTCCAGCAACCAATGCCGGATCCGAGCCCTTCTCAGGTCTGCCCATGCCAGACTGTCCGTCGCCAGGCTCTTGCTCATGACGCTGCGGACCTGCGGCGGATCAGGGCAATGAAGAGCAAAATGCGCCGAAAATCGGGCGAATCGGGATCACTAAAAAGGTAGAATTAGATCCAACCTAATTATCTTACCTGCGCGTTTATGCGGATGGATACAAATCGATGATCAGATCAACCCCTTGGTCGGCCAGTCTTTTGAGTATATTAACCCCTAATTCAACAGAACCCTGCCCATTTTCAGAACTAAACTTACAGAAAATGTCGATGCCAGATAATCGATGATGGATTGCATCCATTTTGACGCGCCTTGCTTCCAACAAACTCAGTACCAAGTCGATATGCTCGCGCAGTTCGGTGTTATCCGGTAGGGGTGATTCGTATATCCATATGCTTTCCTCATATTTACCGCTCTGAGGATTTCGCGGGCTGCGATTATCCCCAATTCTGTGTTGCCTACTTGGCACAATTGCGAGCGCCTCTGACACGAAGTTAAGATCCGATTCCCAAGTAGAAATCCGAATGGATGCACCGGTATTTATTTCACTCATGGCAAGAAATCAAATATGTTTCCAATCGAGTCACCCAAGCTTCCATTCGGGTTCATGGGGTATACCTCGCCCGTTGCAGGGTCGACTTTCACATCCGGATTCCGCTTGGGCCCACTACCCTTCAGGTTCTCTTTAACCTTGTGTATTGCGTCCCGGATTTGCTTCTCCGTCTTCTTTAATTCCTGTGCCAGTTTGCCGATTTTGTCCGTACAACGCTTAGCCAGGGCCTTCGCTGCTTCTTCCGCAAGTTTTCGACGTGCGTTAGCAATCGCCAGTTCCTTAAGGTACTCCTCGGCTACCCCTCCCGATTTCCCGATCCCTTTCGATACTGAATCCTGCTGAAGTCCGAGCGGGTCAAACCAACTATTTGCATTATTGTCAACCATTAGGTACAGGTTCACACCTCCCTCTTCCTCAATCGGATCCCGATTGAACCACCTCTGATTGGCCGGATCATAGAACCGATACCCATAGTAATAGAACCCCCACGCCCCCGTCGCTGACAGGATCGCCGGCTTGCTGCTGAAGCGCATCGTGTTCGCGCCGGCCAGCGGGCCGCTCGATGAGATCAAGCCTCCGTAGGGGTTGTACTTGTACGACGCCTGCAACACCCCGGCGCTGCTCATCAGCGCGGTGACGTTTCCGTTGGCGTCCGAGTGGTAGGCGTTGTGGGTGCTCCAGTTGCCTGCGGAGTATCCGTGGCTGCGCATCAACAGGCCCCCGATGCCCCCCGCTCCCTCGATCGTGCCGCTGAGGTCGAGCCCCCGCGTGTACTGGACCTGCGGGGTGTGCCCGGCGTTGCGCTCCTGGACGATCAGCATCCCGTCGTACAGGTACCGGACTTCTCCCTGACTGGTCCACGCCGACCCGTTCCAGGTGAATTGCAGCGCGCGGCGCAACCGCCGCAAGCCGTCGTACACGAAATCAATCCGCCACGGTTGGAAGGCCGGGGTCGAGGCTGGATCCATGCGTACCGAGGTCAACTGGCTCTCGTCATCCCAACTGTACAAGAGCGTTTCGCCGGCCTGGACATTTGAAAGCAGGTTGCCGCGACGGTCATGATTCCTCGCGATCGCATTCAGCGCGGTCAACTGGTTCAGGACATTGTTCGTGAACCCGGTCACCGTGGTGTTGTTCGTCCGCCATCTCAGGTTCTGCGAGGCATCATACACGTACCCGAACCGTTCCGAAGTCACCTCATCCCCGGTGACCGGATTCGTCGTGCGGGCACTGATCAATTGGGAGGCCGCATCATACCCGAAAACGGAGAACCCGTTCCAGTTGGTGGAAGTCGAGTTCGCCCGACTGATCCATGTCCGTCGGTCAGCGGCGTCGTACGCATACGCATGGCGGTTTCGGGTGGTACCTCCGCTGGCGAGCAGTTCCGTCCCCGTCTGGCGCGCCAGACTGTCGAACGTGTTCGTGATGGTTCCACCCCCGGGCAGATTCACGCGTGTGATCAGACGGCCGGCTGCGCCGTACACATACCCGAAGCTTTGCCCGCCACCCGTGACATTGGTCATCCGACGCGAGGCATCCCACTGGTAGGTGGTGGTAAAAGACCCCGCGGGTTGGTTGATGACGAGGTGGCTGCGCAGGCCATGCCGGTTCGTCACGTTGACCACGTCATTGGTCCAAGGCCCATCCTCCGACATCGCGGAAATGCCGCTTCCAAGGAGTGTGTATGCGTAGGCCGTCGTTCCCACCGCATCGGTCATGTTCGTCATCCGTCCGAGCGCGTCGTAGGCGTAGGTCCGGGCCACGTTCCCGGCGTAACCGGGGCTGGACACATTCGTCAGGCTGCCGCCCCGGTCGTAGGCGTAGGTCGTGTCGTAGCCGTTGGTGCCAGGATTCCCGGTCCGACTGAACCGGTTGGTCAACCGCCCCAACCGATCGTAGCTGTACACCAGATCCGCGTTCGTCTGTCCCTGATACCACTTCTCGCGGATGCGCCCGAAAGCGTCGTAGCGCCATTCCGTGCGGTTCGTGCGTCCATCAAAGAGGAACTGGAGGTCGCCCGCGGGGTGGTAGGTGAAGGAATTCGTCCACAAACCGACCTGCACCTCGGCCGTCCTTCGCTGGGCCGCATCGTAGGCAAAGGTGCGGACAGCACCGACACCATTGGTCTCGGCGGTTGGGCCGTCGAAGCCGACCGAGTATCCGTAGGCCAGGTACGGCGTGGCGGAACCCGCCCGATGCACGGTCTGAACCCGACCCAATGCGTCGTAAGCGTTGGTAACAGTGACGCCATTGAGGTCGGTACGGATCCGCACGCGATCCAGGACATCCAACGTGAGGAGCATCTGGGAGCCGGCCGCATTGAGCGTCTGCACCAACCGACCGAGGTTGTCGAACCGATTGGTGCTCCAACCGAACGGATCCTGGACCAGGACCAAGCGTCCCAGCAGATCGTAATGGTTGGTGCTCATGGAACCTTCGGGGGTGGTCGACTTCCAGCGTTTGCCTTGGAAGTCGTACTCGTACGACGCGGTCCGCGCAATGGTTGTTCCGGCAGCCTCCACCACCGTCGCCGGGCTGCCGCAATCGCAGTAGGCCATCTGGTTGGTGGTGCCCCGGGTGTCGACGGTCTGTACCAACCGCCGGATCCCGTCGTAGGTCATCCGTCGCATCTGGCCCAAGGCGTTCACGTAGGCGGTCACATCCAGCAACCGCGTGCCCCCGCTGCCCGTCGCGTAGCTCTCGCCGGGATGGAGTTCGTAGTGCCACTCCTCCACCAGTCCCCCGGTGGTACGGCGTTCCCACAACCGCCCGAGCGGGTCGAAGATATTGGTCGTGACGAGGCCCCGAGCGTCCGTACTCACCACCCAGCGCGTGGCCTGGGTGATGTTTCCGGCGTTGAGATTCGTCCGGGTGTAGCTTTGGTTCAGGTAGGTCACCTCGGTATTGGTCTGGTACGCCGACGATCCCAGGTAGGCCACGTTCGTCACACTCCATCCGTCGGTGCTGAAGGTCCGTACCAACCGCCAATCCGCAGCGTTGGTCTGTCCGATCAGGCGTCCACTGGCATCGTAGCCGAAGCGTTCGACCTCATTCAGGGCATTGGTCCGGGCAATCACCCGATGGGAGCCATCGTATCCCAGACGCAATTCGGCGATGCCGAGGGCATTCGTATGGATCAGCAAGTCCACCCCGTCGCTGCTGTAGGTGAACGTCTCCACACGGGAAGGGTAACCCGCGCCGTCGTCCCACCGTTCCCGCACAGCCAAGGGCTTGCCCAAGGTGTTCCGGGTGTAGTCACGGTACCAGGTGGTGCCGTCGGGCATCACCCGGGCTTCCACCGCAGGATAGGACTCGGTCCCGGCCCGGTCGGGATCCGACTTGCCCGCGTAATCGTACCACAGCACCGCACCCTCCGACGTTCCGTCCGGCGACGCAGCCTGCTCCCAGGAGAGTGTTTGGAATTCATCCCTTCCGCCCGGTTCCTTCAACCAATGCCGCGTCCGAGCCCTGCGCAGGTCCGACCACGTGAGTGATTCCGTCGCCAGGTTCTTGGTCATGACGCTGCGGACCTGCGGCGGCCAATGGTAGGTGTTGCGCAGGCCTCGGTTGGCCGTGTCTAGAGTGCTAACGACCGCGCTAGTGGGATTTGGAATCTGGTTGGTTTGCCAGCCGGGAACGACGGAACTGGCATTGAGCATCAAGGCAAAAGCCTCACTGCTGCCCGTCGGATGCCACACCTCGACACTGCGATCAATCGTCGGGCTCGGAGGAGGAGTGGCAGCGGAACGGACATCCAAGGTCGTTCGACCATACGGAGTCCGAATGTAGCTCGTTCCTTCAGCGACCAGATAAAGGAACGATTGGATGCCGACCACGTCGGTGATGGAGCTGAGCCCTTCGCTGGCGACACCAGAAGGATGCGCCTGGGTCTCATCGTAGCCGAAGGAGGCATTGAGTCCGATGCTGCTGGTCACGGAGACGATGGCATTGGCCAGCGATCCAGTGCCGTAACCCACCGTAAAAACGGTACCATCGGCGGCCGTGACCTGGGTTAGCATCGATGTGCCGGACTGGTATTCGAAGGTGGTTCCCAACCCAGCCGCATCCTTGTCGGCGGTCATGTAGTAACCTGCGAACCAACCGGAAGTCTGCCCTGCCTGCAGATATTCACGGGTCCGGCCATCAGCCTGATGCAGGCGGAAGCCGATGAAGGATCCGCCATCGTACAGCTTCTCCAAATGCGAATGGCTCCAGTACTCCAAATTGCTCCAATCCACTCCGGGAAGGAATGTGTAGCGATGCACTCCTCCACCGGCATGGGAAACATAGGCCTCCAGGCCAGTGTTTGTATCATACTCAACCCAGGACATCCATGAACTGGCCAGCATGTAGCGCGCATCAACAGGCCCAACCTCGAAGCGGCCCTCGGGTAGGAAAGTCGAGGAACCCGCATAGCGACGGCGCGAATGAAACGTCAGGCTGAGCTCCATCGTTGGGCCATACTTCGGCTGATAGATCAGCGGGGTATCGTTGATACGGACGTTGAGGGTGGGCTCATCCACCTGCCAGGTCGGCATCCCGGGCGATCCGCAATCGTCGCAACCTCCCGCCGCGTTGCGCGCACCAGTATCCAAGGGGCCACCCTCTGAAGCACCCGCCCTTCCACTTCCATGGCCCGGGTGACCGGGACAGTAGCCACCATCCGGCCCCAAGGCATCCAGACCGGGCCACCAGGACACCTTGCGTCCTCGGAAGAGGGATGCATTCGGATCCGACAAATCCTGCATCGAGGAAACACCCTCCATCCGGGACTGTCGCGCCACGAGGAGCACCCCGGTGGCGTCTGCCACCAACTCCGGTGCGATCATCCATCGGACATGGCCCGTGGCTGGATCGCTGACCTCATAGAAGTCCCCACGACGTTCGAGAACCGTGAGGTAATGCTCCGACGCCACATGGACGATACAAGGCACCGGGAAAGCCTCGAGGCCGGCCAACCGCACCGCCCGCACGGCTAGCCCGGCCTCCCTCCCGATGCGTCCCAACGTGGCCAGATCGATACCCGCAGGGCCTGGACGATGGGCCAAGAGGGGATTGACCGGTCGTTGGGGACCCTCAAGGACGCGAAGCATCTGACTGAGCGCAACCAGGCCGCAATTGGCCGCAGTGTCGGGGTTGCGGACATCGTGGTGACGCTGCTCCTGGAGACCAGACCACCGATCCTCGGTGGCACGCGGACTGAGTGAACGTTCCGCGGCATACAATTCATCGTAGGCACTGAAGTCCCCACGCAGGATGAGTGCGTTTGCCAACAGGAAGGCGGACTCCCGGGCGATCTGGCGTGCGGCAGGCTCGGAACGTTCCCGGGTAGCCATCCAGGCGGTCTCGGCGTATTGACGAGCACGCGACTGATTCAGGAGGCGCGCATGATAGTCGGCCAGTTGAAGGCTGGCTCCGGGGAAGTACGGCGATTGCGGATGCTTGGCGAGGAAGTCCGTGATCCGGCCTGCCCAGTCGACGAAGATCAGACGCCGTTCCACACCGGTTTTTGCCGCATGATACCGGGACGTGGTGTCATCATAAATCGCCAGCAATTCCCCGGTCTCGACATCATTGATGGCGACCTCGCCCAGCATGATCAACGGGGGCGACTGGAAGGGCGAATGACTGGCCAGATGGAGGAGACGTTCCCGCGGGGTTCGGACTGGTTGGCCTGCGACGGCCGCGCTCGACGTACTGTTGGTGGAACGAAGTCTTGCTTCCTCAGCAGCCCGTCCCTGCCAGGATCCCAGAAGAAGAATTGTCAGGAGAAGGACCTGTGCGAAGGACCTGTGCGAAGGACCTGTGCGAAGGGATGGGAGGATTCATCGCGTGGAAGCTTGGGTGCTCAGTCGGTACGCCTATAGCCCTATAGGAATCATGATTCCTGGCAAGGGCTATTTTGGAGGCATGACCATCAAAGGGGCGGATGCGGGATTATGGGGAGATGCCATGAGGGTCTTTCGCCCCGAACAGAGCATCCCAGGAAAGACCGGCCAACGCCCTGCTCGACATGCAGGCTCTGAAGCCAGGCCGTGCTTATGAACCTGAAACGGACGGCTTCGAGCTCCTCAACCACAGCCTCGTTACGTGCTTGAAACTTGAAACTGAAAACTTCGAACTCTCCCCCTACAGATGCGGGATCACGCCCCGGTATTTCTCGAGATACCGGGCGTTCTCCTGTTCGCCGCTCCCGTTGCTGCTGCGGTAGACCTCCGGCGCCCATCCGGCCGCCATCGCCCGGGCGGCCGATTCAGCGGCCAGCGCCTGGAGCAAGGCGGCACCCACGGCGGTCGACGTAGCCCCCATGACCACGCCCTGCCCGAGATCCAGTGTGGCATCGCCTTCCACCCCGCCATTGTCGAGCACCACCTCGGCCACCTCCATCAGGCGCAGGCCCGACGCGTGCCGCGAGGCGTGCGCCGCGCTGTGCTTCCGGGAGGTCAGGGCGATCACCCGGGCCCCGCGGGCACGTCCGCCCAGCGCCAATTCCACCGGCACCGCATTCCGACCCGAGTTCGAGATGACGATCAGGGCGTCCCCCTTCCCCACGCCATAACGTTCCAACAAGGCCTCGGCCCGTCCCGACTCCCGCTCAAAACCCGAGGAGTCGCTCGCTGACCGATGGAGCATCAGATCCTCGTCGAGGATCGGAATGGCCCGGACCAGGCCGCCGGCGCGGTAGAACAATTCGAGGGCCAGCAGGTGGGAATGGCCCGTGCCCGCGACGAACAGGGTCCGACCCGTCACCAGTGCTTCCGCGATGGCCGAGGCAGCAGCATCAAAGGCGGGGGCTTGTGTGGTGAAGACGAAATCCAACTGCTGCCTGAGGACGCCAAGGTATCGTTCCGCGCACTCCATGATGCGTGGAGCATGGAATATTCTGATACCCACGCCACCCCCATTTCCATTAAAGGCCCCACTGAACCGCATCCAAGCGGTGAGGATCTCAGGCGAAGCCTCAAGCCCGGAGACACGGAGTGTGGTAGCCGCAAAAATCGAAAGGAACTCACCACAAGGGAAGCGAACCGGCACTCACCCGATTCGTCGCCGGCGTTACCGCCCTTCTTGCGTCCCTTTGCGATTCTTGCGGCAAGCCAGGCTTTCGTGGCTTGAGGCGTGACCGCACAATGGGATAGCCGCAAAAATCGAAAAGAGCGCCAACAAGAAGCAGAGGACCGGCGCTCACCTGATTCATTGCCATGTTTCCGCCCTTTTTGCGTCCCTTTGCGATTCTTGCGGCAAGCCAGGCTTTCTTGGCTTGAGGCGTGACCGCACAATGGGATAGCCGCAAAAATCGAAAAGAGCGCCAACAAGAAGCAGAGGACCGGCGCTCACCT
>Ga0172372_10002158_pt1 | contig 30209 bp, 23 predicted proteins | sample LakKiv5m_2_FD_114544 | JGI IMG/M metagenome (GOLD analysis project Ga0172372, IMG submission 114544) | Freshwater microbial communities from Kabuno Bay, South-Kivu, Congo - kab_092012_9.5m | ecosystem: Environmental > Aquatic > Freshwater > Lake | place: Democratic Republic of the Congo...
ATGGCGCATTCCGGGCATATTCTGTTGCTGTAACATACGGGAGAAATTAAAATTGTCATGGGATCGGATATGGCGCAGGGCTTCGGTTGCAAAGCGTGGAGGATGCCGGATTGAATCTCGCGGGGATGTTCGACCGGACCATAAAACCGTACATGCTGATTCTCACCCTGGTCTTCGCCGCCTCTTTCCTGGCCGGAACCGCCGCCCCCTCGTCGATCGTGAAGCAGATGACGGAGGTGTTCCGGTCTGTCGTGGGCAATTATCACGGGATCGCCGGGGGGACGCTCTTCTTCAACATCCTCGTCCAGAACGTGATGGCGACGATATTCGTGATCGTCTCCGGCGTGATCGTCGGCATCGTCCCGGTGTTCGCCATCGGCTCCAACGGGTTCGGCCTCGGCGTGCTGTACCGCCAGGCGACAGGGGCGGCCGGCTACTCGAAGGCGGCGCTCGATATATTGCCGTATGGAGTGTTCGAGATACCGGCGCTTCTAATCTCCGCCTCATACGGCCTGTGGGTCGGCGTTATGGTCGTCCGCAGGATGAGGGGGAAGGAATCCCCCGTTCTCAGGGACCAGATAGAGCACGCCTTCCGGCGGTACTTCGCCGTAGTGTTCCCTCTCCTGGTCATCGCGGGGGCGATCGAGACGGCCCTCATCCTCCGGCTGCGGTAGACTCGAGGACGTTCGATCGGATTCGATCGTTTCGTGGTGTTCTCTGGTATCATTAGCCGGATGAAAACGCATATCCCACACGGCTCCGTCGGTTTCGTCGAGGCGAAGCGTTTCACCTTCGCCGAGCCGCCGCACGAGATGCCCCTCGACATCGGGGGGAAGCTCGGGCCCATCACGCTCGCCTACGAGACGTACGGGAAGCTCAACAGGGAGAAGAGCAACGCCGTCCTTGTGGAGCACGCCTTCTCCGGGAGCGCCCACGCCGCGGGGTTCCTTCCCGGAGAGGACCCGTCGAATCAGAAACCGGGGTGGTGGGACTTCCTGATCGGCCCGGGCCGCGCGCTGGACACCGAGAAATATTTCGTCGTCTGCTCGAACGTGATCGGATCGTGCTACGGAAGCACGGGGCCGTCCTCGGTCGATCCGAAAACGGGGAGGCCGTACGGGCTGTCGTTCCCCGTGGTGACGGTCGGCGACATGGTGCGGGCGCAGGCGCACCTTCTGGACCACCTCGGCATAGAGCGACTGCTGGCGGTCATCGGCGGGTCGATGGGGGGGATGCAGGCGCTCCAATGGGCGGTCGACTACCCGGACCGCGTCGCTTCGGCCGTCCCGATCGCCACGACCTCGCGCCACTCGCCGCAGCAGATCGCCTTCAACCACGTCGGCCGGGCGGCGATCCTCGCCGACCCCGAGTTCCACGATGGCGACTACTATGGGTGGAGGACCGTTCCGGAACGCGGCCTGTCCGTGGCGCGGATGGTCGGGTTCATCACCTACCTGTCGGACCGTAAGATGCAGGAGAAGTTCGGCCGGATGAGGCAGGCCGCCATGGCCAAGGGGAGCGGGCGGCAGGGGAAGTGGCCCGAGGGGACGATCGGGCAGCACTCCTCGGTCGAATTCTCCGTGGAAGGGTACCTGAGGCACCAGGGGGAGGTCTTCGTCTTCGACCGCCGGTTCGACGCCAACTCGTACCTGAGCATCACGAAGGCGATCGACATCTTCGACCTCTCCGGCTCCACGGGGCGGCTGGCCAAGGCGTTCGAAAAGGTGACCTCGAAGTTCCTGATCGTCTCCTTCGACACCGACTGGCTCTACCCTACGTACCAGTCGCAGGAGATACGCAACGCGATACTGCAGAACGGACTCGCCGTGGCGTGCCTCGAACTGTCGACGATCCACGGGCACGACGCGTTCCTGATCGAAAACGAAAAGCCCCCCGAGGGGAGCAAGCCCGGGGTCAAGAACAAGATGATACAGGTGGTCCGGGATTTCCTCGGAAACGTCGACGCGCGGCCGTGATGCCGTTGCGAAAGGGAGGGTAGCGATGCATGGGAAAATAGCGCTGTCGGTCATGGCCGTGCTCCTGGCGGCGGGGCTGTCCGCCTGCTCGGTGATGCAGAGCACGTACCAGCAGAAGGTGGACGAGGCGGACACGCTCACGAAGCGCCTCGCCTCGCTGCAGAAGAAACACGACGACCTGTCGGCCGAGAACACCGCGCTCAAGGTCCGCAACGAGCGCCTCATCTCGGACCTTGCGGGTATGACGCTCCAGAAGGACAAGCTGGGCACCGACCTCGCCTACGTCACCGGGCAGCGGGACAAGCTCGCCGTCGACAAGGAGGATCTCGACAAGGTCCTCCAGTCGAAATCCGACACCCTCTCCCAGACCATCTTCGAGCTGCGCCGCAAGGTGACCGACCTCGAAGCCGAGAACGGGAAGCTCCGGGAGCGGAACGCAGTCCTCCAGAAGTCGCTCGACGAGAAGACGAAGCGCGCCGCCGACCTCGAGAAGGAGGTCGAGACGTTGAAGAAGGCGAAGGAGGAGCAGGTGCAGAAGGTCAGCTCGACCTACGAGGACCTGCTCGTGAAGATGAAGTCGGAGATCTCGAAGGGGCAGGTGACGATCTCCGAGCTGAAGGGGAAGCTGACGGTCAACATGGTCGACTCGATCCTCTTCGACTCGGGGAAGGCCGAGGTAAAGGAGGGCGGGCTCGAAATCCTCGGGAAGGTCATCTCCATCCTGAAGGACGTGAACGACAAGTCGATCCGGATCGAAGGCCACACGGACAACGTGAAGATCATCGGGAAACTCGCACAGCGGTATCCGACGAACTGGGAGCTCTCCGCGGCGCGGGCGATCAACGTCGCCCGGTACCTGCAGGATCAGGGCATGGACCCCGGCCAGCTCTCGGCCGTCGCCTACGGGGAGTGGAAGCCGGTCGCCACCAACGACACGGAAGAGGGGAAGGCGAAGAACCGGAGGATCGAGATCAACCTTGTGCCGAAGGAGTAGTGCGCGGGCCCGGGGGCCGCGCGGATGATAAGGAAGGCGCTGCTGCTGAAGTTCCTCGACGCCGCCTACATGCAGCGGTGGAACGACAAGATCCGGCCCGTCGAGCTGATCGAGCTCGACAAGCAGGCGCACAAGATGATCGTCGCCTGGTTCCTCGCGCGGGTCGAGGCGGACCGGGGCACGCCGATCGACTGGACCCGGATCATCGAGGGTGGGATCTTCGAGCTCTTGCAGCGGATCGTCATCACCGACCTGAAGCCGCAGATCTTCTACAAGATCAAGGCCGACACGAAGAAGTACCGGCAGTTGAACGAGTGGGTCTACGGGGAGCTGCGGCCGCTGATATCGCCCCTCGGGAAGGCTTTCTGCCGGCGGTACCAGGACCACTTCGTGGGACCGGAGGACACGGTGGAGCGGCGTATCCTCGCCGCCGCCCACTTCTACGCGACCAGGTGGGAGTTCCTGATCGTCGAGCGGGCGAACCCCGGGGGATACGAGATCGACGAGATCCGCGCGGACCTCGACGCGAAGATCGCAAGCTTCGACGACCTGAAGGGGGTGGCGCTCCTCGCCTCGGAGCGCCGCTTCCGCAACTTTATAGACCTGTGCGGGCAGCTGCGGTTCCAGTCGCGCTGGGCGCATCTGCACCGGATCCCGAAGACCTCCGTGCTCGGCCACTCGATCTACGTCGCGATCCTCTCGTACCTGTTCTCGCTCGAGATCAAGGCGTGCCCGCGGCGGTGCGTCAACAACTACGTCACCGGGCTTTTCCACGACCTCCCCGAGGTGCTGACCCGCGACATCATCTCCCCCGTGAAGCGGTCCGTCGAGGGGTTGAGCGAGCTGATCAAGGGGTATGAAAAGGAGCGGATGGACCAGGAGGTGTACGTGCTGCTGCCCGAGCGGTGGCACGCCGAGTTCGAGATGTACTCCGAGCGGGAGTTCGAGAACTTCGCGACGGTGGACGGGGCGCTCGCCACGGTGTCGGCCGCCGACCTGCAGGGGAAGTACAACGAGGACGCCTACAACCCGAAGGACGGGGAGCTGGTGAAGCGCGCCGACCAGCTTGCCGCCTTCGTCGAGGCTTACGCGGGAATCCGCAACGGCAGCACCAGCCAGGACCTGCAATACGCGCGGGTGAAGATCGGGACCCAGGAGCAGCAGGCCCAGTACGCCGGGCTGAACTTCGGCGAGATCTACTCCGACTTCGACTGAACGCGGGCGTTCACAAGTCAGGCGAAGTCGCCGCAGGAGGGTGGGCGAAGTGAGGCCGGTCTCCAGGGTTCCGTTCACGAAGAGGCCGTGCACCGAGAGGGTCGATGCGCCGCATCCGGCGAGGCGCCCGACCGAAGCGTACCCACTGCGGTACGGTGAGGGAGGGGAACGAAGCCGGGGCGGATGCAGCGGGCCTCGAATGCCGGGATCTGAGGGAATGGAGCCCTGAAGGCCGGTGCGCAGCCGTGCAGGTATATCGCACGGCGAGCCACGAACGGAGCCCCGACCTCCGAGGCGATGCGGCCGAATTAAGGGGTCCGACGCATACGGGCGTCGAATCGGAGGAAGTACTCCTCGCGGCACCGTTTCTCCACGTCCACCATCGAACGGAACGCCTCCTCGAACCCGTCCATCCCGATGGCGAATACGCCGTGGCCGTAGACGATCGCCTTTCCCGCCCCGCCGATCACCGGGGGGACGCGCGCCGCCAGCCCCCCCGCGCCGATCTCACCCGCCACCACGGGGGTGTCCCCCAGCATGCGGACGTCGGGGCAATCCTTCCAGCAATCCTTCACCGGGCAATCGGTCTTTTCGCAAAGCATGCTCATGGCTACCGCGAACTTCGGATGCCCGTGCAGGATGGCGCGCGCGCCGGTCGCTTCGTAGATGCGGCGGTGGGCGAGCAGTTCGCTCGAGGCGGTGATGCCGGTAGTCGACCGGTTGTCCGTCGGGACCGGGTCGATGCAGCCCGATAGCTCGTCCAAAGACGCCGCGGTCTGGGAGATGAAGATCGTCCCGCCGACACGGTACGAGATGTTTCCGAAGAAGGAATCGACCAGCCCACGCTCCACGGTGTACCCGCCGACGGCGCGGATCTCGGAGAGAACATCTTCCGGATCGTCGAGTGGCCCGGTGCGGAAGGGGAGCCCCTCCGCGGTCGGCGGCCGGAGGAACGCCTCCCGGAAGGCCCGGAACGTCTTCGCCTCGCCGTGGAAACGGAATCCTTCCCGCAGAACGTCGAGGAGGTACTTGACGTAGCAGGCGTGGAAGACCGAGGAGTAGTGGATGTACGCCTGCTCGAGCGTTACAGGCCCCGACGCCACGATCCCCACGCCTTCGGCGATCACCCCTTTCCGGTTCGAAAGGAGCGCGGCGATCGCGGCCGTGGGGTCCCCGGAGAGCTCGCCCCGCCGGACGATCGGGATGTCGTGAAGGAAGGTGCGGGTCTCCGTGTCGAGGGGGACGATCGCATTCGCGTCGGCGTTCGCCCGGTGAAGGAGGAATTCGGCGAAGGGGAGGGAAGGCGACGCGGCGACGATACCGAGGCACGACAGGCGCGACAGGACATCGGCGGCCAGGCGCGACAGGTCCGGGGCGCCATCGGAGAGCATCGCGTCGTCCTGGGCGGCGATGCCGACGCGCCCCGGGACTACCGAGCGGTCCCGTTCAAGCTTTCCGGCGTATTTCGCGATCAGGGATCTCAAGGCTGCCGCTCGAGGAATCCGTCGTCCGGGAAGGAGCCGTCGTCCCGCAAGCCCCGGATCCGGTAATACTTCGTCAGTTCCTCCACGAACCGGGCGCGGTCGATCGGTGGGACGTCGATCCCCTCGCCTTTGGTGCCCGCCTCGGTGAAGAAGCGGGCCGGCAGGTCGTCGTCCGCACGCGTGAAACCGTTCCGCGCGTTGTAGAACCGCTCCGTGAGCCAGATCCGCTCCCCGATCTCCTTCAGCGACTGCGGGGTGAAATGCTCTCCGGTCGCCCCCGCGAGCAGTTCCGCATACTCCTCGAGCGACGCTCCGAAGAAGGCGAACTTGCACGCCACGAGCGAGTCCACCGCCGCGTTCGCGTCCTCCGCGATCTTGATCATCCGCGCCTTGCCGGAAAAGGAGAACCTGTCCGACGCCACCGGCTTCCGAAGGATCTCGTGCGAGATCGGGTACGCGCGCAGGTGGCATCCGCCCCTGTTGCTGGTGGCGTAGGCCAGCGCCATCCCGTACGCTCCGCGCGGGTCGTAGGCGGGCAGCTCCAGCGACTTGACCGACATCGAGAGCCCCGGTTTCCCGAGCGCCTCCGCCACCCGCCGGGAACCTTCCGCCAGAAGATCCCCTTCGCCGCGACGGTGGGCGATGTCGTGGAGAAGCTGGCCGATCTCTTCCGGGGAGGGGAACCGTCCCCGCGCCTCGCCCCACGCGGAAAGGGTGGCCGCGGCGGAGATCGTGTCCATCCCGAGGTCGTTGCAGGCGTCGTTCGAGCGGACGATCGAATGGAGGTCGGCGACGGCGTTCAACGCCCCGAAGTGGGAGACCGTCTCGTACTCCGGCAAGGTGCGTCCGTCCGACGCGCGCTTCTTGCAGCGGATGGGACAGCCGAAACAGCCCTCCTTCTTCGCTCCGTACGCCGCGCGGATCGCCGGGCCGGAGTAAGCGGACGAATCCTCGAAGACGGTGCGGCGGAAATTCTCCGTGGGAGCCATCCGCCGCTGGCGCATGAGGTCGACCAGCGCGGGGGTCCCGTACTCGGAGATCCCGAGCTCCCCGAAGATCACCGGGGAGGCCCGGAACAGTCGCAGGACGTCCGCGCGGGCGCGGTCGAACCGATCCCTGTCGGCCACCGGGACGGGGCGATCGCCGTCCACCGTGACGGCCTTCAGGTTCTTCCTTCCCAGTACGGCGCCCAGGCCCCCGCGTCCCACCGCGTTCCCCTCGCCCATCATGATGCTGGCGAAAAGCACGCCGTTTTCCCCGGCTGGGCCGATCGCGGCGACGCTTCCGCGGCCCGACAGGGCGCTCACAGTCTCCCGCACTCCCTTCCCCCACAGTTCGTCCGCGGGGACCAACTCCTCCCCGGCGGAGGTGACTGCGAGAACCACGGGACGGGGGCTTTTCCCATCGATCAGGATCGCGAAAAGCCCGGAGGCCCGGAGACGCCAGGCGAATCGTCCCCCCGCGGAGCAGTCGTACACGGTACCCGTCAGGGGGGAGAGGGAGACGACGGACATGCGAGACGAGGTCGGCGCCGTGGTCCCGCACAGCGGGCCGACGGCGAAGACGACCGGCATCGCCGGGTCGAACGGGTCGAGGGCGTGGCGCCCGCGGAGCAGGCGCACGCCGAGGCCGCGCCCCCCGAGGTACGCCCGGAGGAGTTCAGGCGCGATCTCCTCCCTGCGCATCTTCCCGGAAGAGAGGTCGACGACGAGGATGTGTTCGGACATAGACATGCGTTATTGTACCTTGTGGGTTGTGGGCAGGGGACACACCTTCCCTTCAGTGGGAGGGAACTCATTGCCTTCCTCCCGGGTGAAAACCAGGTATGTCCCCTGAAAGCGCCTACACCTCACAGGAAATTTTTCCTGCCGTACGCTCCGATGCGAAGATCATTCTGTGGTTGGTGTCTTCCACCGGTCGTATCTAAGCAGGAGGAGGAGGCCGGGGACGGCGGCTATGGCGCTGACGACGAAGTACGTTTCCCAGCCGTACGCCTTTGCGAGGAATCCGGTGGGGGCGCCGACGACGACGCGGGTGACCGCCATGAGGCTGGTGAGCAGGGCGTACTGGGTGGCCGTGAACCGCTTGTCGCACAGGCTCATGAGGAACGCGGCGTACGCAGCCGTCCCCATTCCGCTGCACAGGTTCTCGATTCCTATCGCCGCGACCATCACCGGGTAGTTGTGCCCGAGGCGGGCCAGCGCGAAAAAGGTGAAGGTGGAAACCGACTGGAGGAGCCCGAAAAGCCACAGGGACGCCTTCATACCCGTCCGCGCGACGATGGCCCCGCCCGCGAGGGTGCCCGCGATCGTGGCGATCATCCCCAGCCCCTTCGTAACGGCCCCTATGTCGGTCTTGGTGAACCCGAGCTCGAGGAGGAACGGGGTGGTCAGCGCGGTCGCCATCACCACGTCGAGCTTGTAGAAGACGATGAACATCAGGATCCCGATCGCGCCGCGCCTGGAGAAGAACTCGAGGAACGGCTCGACGACCGCCTCCTTCAGCGTCCTCGGCGTCCTGGCGGCCAGTTCCGGTTCCGGTGCGAGAAGTGAAGAGGCCATCCCCACGACCAGCGAGCCGGCCATCAGGAGATAGACGACGCGCCACGGCATCCGGTCGGCCAAAATCAGTGCGACCGCGCCCGAGGTGAGCATTGCGACGCGGTATCCGAGGATGTGCACCCCCGCTCCCGGCCCCAGTTCCTCCGGGGCGAGCACCTCGGTGCGCCAGGCGTCGACCACGATGTCCTGGCTGGCGCTGAAGAAGGCGACGAGGAACGACAGGAGCGCCAGCGCGCCGGGGTGCGCCTTCGGTTGGGAGAACGCCATCGCCGAGATTACGATGAATAGGGCCGCCTGGGTCACAAGCATCCACCCGCGGCGGCGCCCGAGGAACGGGGGGACGAACCGGTCCATCAGGGGGGACCAGAGGTACTTGAACGTGTACGGCAGGCCGACGAGGGAGAAGACCCCGATGACCGCCAGGTCGACCTTTTCGGACGCCATCCACGCCTGCAGGGTGGATCCGGTAAGGGCAAGCGGGATCCCCGAGGAAAACCCGAGCAGCATGACGAAGAAGATGCGCCGGTTCGCGAACGCGTTCAGAAGCGCGGACATGCGGGGTATGGTACCACTCTGTTATGATGACGGTACTTCGATCGTCACAAAGGGGCGGATCATGGGGTTCGACGCGCAAGGGTTTCTCGACCGGTACGCTGTGGCGTACAACGACCGGAGTCCTGAGGAGATGCGGGCCTTCTTCGACTTGGCCGACGAGCGGTTCGCGGTCTTCGAGGATTTCACCGGGGAGCTGATCGACGGCGAGTCGTACTCCGCGATGCTCGAGGCGGCGTTCGACGCGACGGGCCGGATGTCTTTCGAACTTCTGCGTTGCGACGACTTCGACGGGTTCGCAGTCCTCCACGCGATCCAGAAGATCGTGTTCGAGGACGCCGAGGATGGGATCGGCGATGCGCGGATCCGTGCCACCCTCTGGGTCAAGACCGGCGGCGATTCGCCCCGGGTGGTGTCCGCCCACTTCTCCGCGGTTCCCTCGACCGTCGAGGAGTGCGGCATGGGCTGCTGCTCCGGGCATTTTGGTGAGGATTGATGGGATTCGCCCCCGTGGTTCAGCCGTTTGCCTTCCTTGTGGCTGCTTTTATCGGGCTCGCCGTTGGACTGTTGGTCGGGTGGATGTTTTCACGCGGTCGCTTCCGGCGGATCTCTTCCGATTATTCCGTGCTGAAATCCCAGGCGGAAACGTATCGGGAATCCCTCGATCAGGTTCGGGACGAGCGCGCAAAACTGACCGAGCGCTCCACCTGCATCCCGGGTCTGGAAGAGAAGCTTTCCAGGGCGGAGCGTGACAACAAGGAGTTGAATGCGGAACTTGCGAGGATGACGGCCTGCCTCGACAATGAACGAAGGAAGACGGACGAGAAGCTTGCCCTTATCATTGAGGCGCGGGAGGCCTTGGTCAACCAGTTCAAGGCCCTGGCCAACGACATACTGGATGAAAAGGGGAAACGGTTCGCGGAGCAGAGCCAGGACAATCTCGGCCGTCTTCTGGAGCCCTTGAAGTCCAGGCTTCAGGAATTCCAGGGGAAGGTCGAGGAGGTGTATTTCCAGGACGGGAGGGATCGCGCGGCTCTGGCCGAGCAGGTGCGGCAGCTGATGGAGCTGAACCATGCGTTGAGTCTGGACGCGAAGAACCTGACGAGCGCGCTGAAAGGATCGAGCAAGACCCAGGGGAACTGGGGCGAGCTTGTGTTGGAGCGCGTACTGGAGTCTTCCGGCTTGCGGAACGGCGAGGAGTATGTCGTCCAGAGCAGCCACGCGAGAGAGGACGGGTCGCGCGCGCAGCCCGACGTCGTGATCAGGCTGCCGGAGGACAGGAACCTGGTGGTCGACGCCAAGGTTTCCCTCAACGCTTACGAGGAGTTAGTCGTCAGCGAGGACGAGGTGGGCCGACAGGCCGCTCTCAAGCGCCACCTCGATTCGGTCCGAAGCCACATCAAGGGGCTCTCCGAGAAAAATTATCAGACCCTTTACGGCCTGAGATCCCTCGATTTCGTGTTGATGTTCGTTCCAGTGGAGCCGGCGTTCATGCTGGCGGTGACGAGCGACCGTGATCTTTTCATGGATGCGTGGAAGAAGAACGTGCTGCTGGTCAGCCCCTCGACACTGCTGTTCGTCGTGCGCACCGTCGCGCACCTCTGGCGGCAGGAGGCCCAGAACCGGAACGCGCTGGAGATTGCGAGGCGGGGGGCGGAGCTCTACGACAAGTTCGTCGGTTTCGTCGAGGATCTGGAGTCCCTGGGCGGACGCCTGAAGCAGGCCCAGAAGGAGTACGAAACGGCCTATGGCAAATTGACCGGCGGGCGGGGAAACCTGATCCGGCAGGCCGAGATGCTGAAAGAACTCGGGGTGAAGCCTTCCAAGGGGTTGCGGTCCGAGTTGACTGAAAACCCGACCTCGCGGGACTACCCGGCGCCGGGGGAAGTCAGGTGATCCGGTAGTAGGCGAGCCCCAGATACTCCCGCATGGCCATCGTGGACTGGGAAAGACCGGAGGCTGACGGAAGGTAATCCACCCATCGGTAAGTTCTTCCCTCCCACGTGCGGAACCCCGCCGGAACCGGTGTCACCGCGACGCCTGCCTTCGCGAAAAGCGCCACCGACCGGGGCATGTGGTATGCGGAGGTGACCAGCAACGGGGCGCGAAACCCTTTCCCGTCCAATATCCGTTTCGTGTACCGCGCGTTCTCCGACGTGTCCCGGCTGCTTCCTTCCGTCACTATCATCTTCGCCGGCACCCCGAGGTCCGCCAGGACGCGTGCGACCACCGGCGCTTCGGCGTCCAGGTGGTCGAAAACCTTTCCGCCAGACACAACCACCGGCACGCCGAGCTTCCTCTGGAGCCGCGCGGCGGTCACCACGCGGGGGAGCATTCCGTCGGATGGGAACCCCTGTCCGGTCAGGTCCGGGGCTTTACCGTGCACGCCTCCCCCGAGCAGGATGACTACGTCGCCCCGGGGATCCGCGGGTATCGCGCACCGCTCCTCGAGGCCGCCGATCAGCCGGTCCGCGACCGGACCTGCCGAGAGCCCGGCGAGAGCGCCGGCAGTCATCAGCACGAGGAACGCGGTCCGCCACCGCTTTCGGAACAGTTCGCGGATCGCGATCGCCACCAGCAGGACGATGAAGATCCCCGGCGGCAGGAGCAGGTGCTGGAGTACGAATTTAACCTCGAACATGGATGCCTCCGATCCGGGAACGATTTTATCGCGACGGATATCTATAATGTAACCGGTGTATCCGATGGAGGAACCTATGAGCCATGACCGCTTCCGCATCCTGATGCCGATCGCGCTGATCCTGCTCCTCGCGGGCTGCGCGTCGAGCCGCGCCGCGAAAGGGACCCCGGAGATGCCGTACCCGCCTTCGGCCCCGCCGAAGGTTGAGGAGATCCGGCACCTGCCCACGGGGCTCCAGCTGTCGATCGACGGCCTGATGGACATGCTCTCCGGCGCCCGCCTCGTGTCGGTGGGGGAGACGCACGACAACCTTAACGACCAGCGGGTTGAGCTGACCGTGGTTCGAGAGCTGCACCGCCGCTTCCCGGGGAAGGTCGCCATAGGGATGGAGATGTTCCGGGAGACGCAGCAGCCGGCGCTCGACCGGTGGGTCGACGGGGAGCTCACGGAGCTCGAGTTCCTGAAAGCCTCGAAGTGGTACGAGACGTGGGGATACGACTTCGGCGCGTATCGGGACCTGCTCCTTTTCGCGAAGGAGAAACGGATCGACTTGATCGCCCTGAATCCGTCGAAGGAGATGCAGGAGGCGGTTCGCCGGGCCGGGATCGACAACGTGCCGGAGGATATCCGACGGAGGCTCCCCGAGACCGGCGAGGCCGATCCGTGGCAGAGCGCCGTCCTCCGAGGCGTCTTCGGGGGACACGGCGGATACGGCGGCGGGGACGAGTCGTTCGCCCCCTTCCTCCGCGTCCAGTTGCTCTGGGAGGAGTCGATGGCCGAGAAGGTGGTCGACTACCTGAAAAGCCCCCGGGGCGACGGGAAGCGGATGGTGACGGTCACCGGCGGCTGGCACGTGAAGTACGGCTTCGGGCTTCCGAAGAAGGTCGTGCGCCGCCTTCCGATGTCGTACGCGATCGTGCTTCCCGAGGAGATCAGCACCCCGGAGCAGAAAGAGGGGCGGCTGATGGAGGTGGACCTGCCGGAGGTTCCGCTCCTCCCGGCCCACTTCATCTGGTACGTCCCGTACGAGAGCGTCGAGGATAAGCGGGTCCGCATGGGGATCCGGATGGGTGAAAAGGACGGGCGGCTGCTCGTCGAATCCGTCGTCGCCGGGTCGCCGGCGGAAAAGGCGGGGGTCGCGAACGGCGACGCGCTCCTCGCGATCGACGGTGAGCCGGTGAGGGAAAGCGTCGACGTCTTCTTCCGGTTGGGCGATAAGCGCGAAGGGGACACGGCGCAGGTCACGATACGGCGAGGCGGGGAGGAGAAGACCCTCCCCCTGAAATTCTTCAAGATGCCGAAACCGAAGGCTCACTGAGCGCTTGGAGGTATACTTCAACGACGGGAGGAACCGCATGCCGTTCTTCATCCGGATGGGGGCCAACGCGGTCGCGATCCTGTTGATCGGGTACCTGCTGCCGCAGGTCGTCACCGTCGACGGGGTGATGTCGGCGCTGGCCGCCGCCTTCGTGCTGGGGCTGGTGAACGCGGTCGTCCGGCCCCTCTTCGTGCTGCTGACCCTTCCCGTCACCGTGGTGACGCTGGGGGCCTTTCTCCTCGTGATCAACGGGCTGCTTCTGTGGCTGGTCACCTTCCTCGTCTCCGGGTTCCATGTCAACGGGTTCCTCGGGGCGGTGGCCGGATCCATCCTCCTCTCCGTCGTCTCATGGATCCTCACGAGGGTGGTCCAATGAGCGTGACCATTACGTTCATGGGCGCCGCGCGGGAGGTCACCGGCTCCTGTATCCTCGTGCAGACGGCGCGCAACCGGTTCCTGGTCGATTGCGGGCTGTTCCAGGGGGGAGAGGAGAGCGACCGGAAGAACGCCCGCCCGTTTCCGGTCCCGCCGTCATCGATCGACTTCGTCCTCTCCACGCACGCCCACATCGACCACTCCGGCCTGCTGCCGAAACTGGTGCGGGACGGTTTTCGCGGCCCCGTCCACTGCACCGCCGCCACCGCCGACCTCCTCGGGGTGATGCTTCCGGACGCCGGGCACATCCAGGAGAAGGAGGCGGAGTGGCAGACCCGGAAGCGGGAGCGGGGGGGGAAGGGGGAGGTTTCCCCGCTCTACACCGAGGCCGACGCGCTGGCCGTCCTCCCCGCGCTGCGCCCTGTTCCCTACGGTAAATCGTTCGTCCCCGGCCCGGGCGTATCAGTCGTCTTCCTCGACGCGGGGCACATCCTCGGCTCGGCGATCGTCGTCGTGACCGTCGAGGACGAGGGGAAGGAGAAGAAGCTGGTCTTCTCCGGCGATCTCGGCCACAGGGGGTTGCCGATTGTACGCGATCCGGCGCCCGTTTCCCGGGCCGACGCCCTCGTCATCGAATCGACTTACGGCAACCGTGTCCACAAGGGGATGGAAGAGACGATCGACGAGTTCGTGCGCGCCGTCGACGACACGCTCCGCCGGAAGAAGGGGAACGTCGTCATCCCGTCGTTCGCGGTGGGGCGTGCGCAGGACATCCTGTATCTCCTGACCGACCTGACCAGAAAGGGGCGCCTGTCCGGGATCACGTTGTACATCGACTCCCCGCTGGCCGTCCAGGCCACGCGGATCACCATGCGCCACCCCGAGTGCTACGACGACGAGACGCGGGAGGTCTTCGCCTGGCGGGACGCGCACCCCGACGCGCTGAAGGTCGTGCTTGTCAGGGACTTGGAGGAGTCCCGCGCGTTGAACTCGCTTCGCGGCGGGGCGATCCTGATGGCGGGGAGCGGGATGTGCAACGCGGGAAGGATCAAGCACCACCTGAAGCACAACCTGTGGCGGAAGGAGTGCAGCGTCGTCATCGTAGGGTTCCAGGCCGCGGGTACCCTCGGCCGAAAGATCGTCGACGGCGCGAAACTTGTGCGCATCTTCGGGGAGGAGATCGCCGTCGCAGCGGACGTGTACACCATCGGCGGCCTGTCGGCGCACGCCGACCGGGAAGACCTCCTCGCGTGGGCGGGGCGGTTCGAGGCGCCGCCCGGGAACGTCTTCGTGGCGCACGGCGAGGAGTCCGTTTCCCTCGAATTCGCCGGGACGCTGAAGGAGAAGCTGGGGTGGTTCGCGCAGGTGCCCTCTCCCGGACAGCCTCTCGTCCTCCGGTGAAAGGGGGTTATTGACGGCGGCAGGTACGGCGGGAGCAGGATCCTCGAAGGCGCTGGCGCTTTCGGTTGAAACACCTGGCCGGGAGGGGGAGATTTCCGGTTCTGACCCGGTCATGCGCTATCATGGTGGTGCTGTTTTACATTCAGGGAGCCGCGTGGAGGGAAAATGAGTCTTCTGGTCGTGGGATCGATGGCGTTCGACAGCATCAAGTCGCCGTTCGGCGAGGTGGACCGGGTGGTCGGCGGATCGGCGACCTACTTCTCCCTCGCGGCGAGCTACCTGACGCCCGTAAGCCTCGTGTCGGTCGTCGGAAGGGACTTCCCCAGGGAAACGCTTGAAATGCTCTCCGCCCGGGGGGTCGACCTTCAGGGCCTCAAGGTCGCGGACGGCGTCACCTTCCACTGGAAGGGGTATTACGAGTACGACCTGAACATCGCCCACACGGTCAAGACGGACCTCAACGTCTTCGAGAATTTCGCCCCCGTCCTTCCTGCGTCGTTCCGTGAATCGCGCTACGTCTTCCTGGGGAACATCGACCCGAGGCTTCAGCTGGACATACTGGCCCAGGTGCGCGAACCGAAGATCGTCGCGCTCGACACGATGAACTTCTGGATCGGAAAGAGTCCGCAGCTGCTGCGAGAGGTGATCCGGAGCGTCGACATCGTGATCATCAACGAAGCCGAGATCCGGGAACTGACGGGCGAGTTCAACCTCGTCAAGGCCGCCCGGAAACTGATGCGCATGGGGCCGGCGCGCGTCGTCATCAAGCGGGGGGAGTACGGCGTCCTCCAGATGGCCGACGGGGAGATCTTCGCGGCCCCGGCGTATCCGCTGGAGACGATCTTCGACCCGACCGGGGCGGGGGACAGTTTCGCGGGCGGCTTCATGGGATACCTCGCCTCGCGGGACGGGGCCGCGCTCTCCGAGATGGATTACCGCCTGGCCACCATCTACGGCAGCGCAATCGCCTCATTCACGGTGGAGGCGTTCAGCACGGAGCGGCTGCAGGGGCTCTCCCGGGAGGAGATCGACTCCCGCCTCTCCGCGTTCCGGGCCCTCACGGAGTTTCGCGTCTGACTGGAGGAACGACACCATGGCAAAACTCACCAAGGCCGCCAGGATGGCGTGGGAGATCGGCGCGGCGGAGGCTGCCCGGCTTCATCACCCGTTCATAGAGCGTGAGCACCTCCTGATCGGTCTGTGCAGTCTCCGTAAAATACAGCAGTATCTCGGCTACACCCACATCGAGTCGCTCCCGGTCGACCTCCTGCGTGAGGAGGCGGACGGGATCGAGCGGGTGCTCGCGCCACTCGGGATCACCGCTCCGTCGGTCCGTCGTGGGGTGCGGTCCCGGCTGCGGCCCGGGAACGCTGTCCACACGGAGCGGGTGGTCCATCGAAGCGTGGAGTGCAAGCGGTACTTCCGCCGGGCGGGAGAGATCGTGAAGGAAGAGGGAGAGGTGGCCGTGCGCCACCTTTTCGCCGCCGTTCTCGAGGACCCGGGCCCGGTCGTTTCCGCGGTGCTCGCGGGCGCGGGGATTTCCCCCGGGGTTCTTCGCGAGAAGCTGCTCCTCGAAAGGGAATTGGAGCAGGAGCCGATCCCGGTCCGCGAGGAAGTCGGTGATCTGCCGACCTCCCAGGAACCGGTTCCCTCCGAGACGCCGCTCCTCGACCGGTACGGACGCGACATCACCCTGGCCGCGCGGGAAGGGCGTCTTCTCCCGTTCGTCGACTCCGACCGGACCCGTAAAACCCTCCGCCAGGTCATCAAGGTCCTCATGATGCCCACCAAGAACAATCCCGTCCTCGTGGGGGAGGCGGGGGTCGGCAAGACCGCTGTCGTCGAGGCGCTGGCGGAGCGGATCGCCCTCGGGCGGGACCGCCGGTTCCTCCCCGGCCGCAGGCTGGTCGAGCTGTCGATGGCGGAGATGGTGGCGGGGACGAAGTACCGGGGCGAGTTCGAGGAGCGCCTGACCCGGGTGATCGAAGAGGTCCGATCCCATCCGGAGGTGATCCTGTTCATCGACGAGTTCCACACGGTGGCCGGGGCCGGGCGCGCCGAGGGGGCCCCGATGGACGCCGGGAACATCATGAAGCCGGCGCTGGCCCGCGGTGAACTGCGGTGCATCGGCGCGACCACGATCACGGAGTACCGGCGCAGCGTCGAGAAGGACCCGGCGCTCGAGCGTCGTTTCCAGCCGGTCCAGGTCGCCGAGCCCGGCCAGGACGAGACGCTTGAGATCCTGCAGGGGATCCGCGCGCACAGGGAGAGCCACTTCGGCGTGACGATCGCCGACGATACGCTGCACGCCGCCGTCGACCTCGCCGTGCGGTTCGACCCGACCCATTTCCTCCCGGACAAGGCGATCGATCTCCTGGACCGCGCCTGCGCGGAGTGCCGGGTGCCGCTGCTGACCATGGCGGCGAACGCCGACCGGTACGACGCCGTGGGCGTCGCCGTGGTCGTTCCGGAGCACGTGGCCCGGGCGGTGGTCGAGAAGATGGGGATCCCGATGGAAGTGGCCCGGGGCGGGCTGGGGGGTATAACCGAATCACGGGTGAGGGGGCTCGAGGAGCACCTGAATCGTTACATCGTGGGACAGAATGAGGCCATATCCCGTGTTTGCCGTCGCCTCGTCCTTTCGCACGCCGGTCTCGGCGACCGTCGCCGGCCCATGGGCGTCTTCCTGTTCCTCGGACCCTCCGGGGTCGGGAAGACCGAGGTGGCGCGGCGGATCGCCTCGTATCTGTTCGCCAACGAACGCGCGTTCATACGCATGGACATGTCGGAATACCAGGAGGAGGTCGGCGTATCCCGCATCATCGGCGCCGCGCCGGGCTACGTCGGTTACGAAGAGGGGGGTCAGCTCATCGCGCGGTTGAGGACCACGCCGTACTCCGTGGTCCTGCTGGACGAGGTCGAGAAAGCGTCCCCGCGGGTATTCGACCTGTTCCTGCAGCTGTTCGACGAGGCGAAGATCACCGACGCGCAGGGGCACACCGCGGATGCCCGCCACGCGATCTTCGTCATGACGGGGAACATCCGCGCCCGGAAGGAAATGGGGTTCCTGGCCGGCGAGGAGGTTGTTGCGGAAGGCGCGGCGCTGGCGGAGGTCCGGCGGAGGTTCCGTCCCGAGTTCCTGAACCGCGTGGATGAACTGATCGTCTTCCGGGCGCTTACGAACGACGACGTCAGGAAGGTGCTGGAGGTCCGGATAGCCGAGCTGTCCGAGAGCCTCCTCGCCGACCACGGGGTGACGCTCGAGGTCGAGCCGGATGCGGCGGAATGGTTGGCCGCGGAAGGGTACCAGCCCGAGTACGGGGTTCGGGAACTGGCCCGGGTCGTGGACCGATGGATCCGGGCGCCGATCGGAGCGATGAGCGCCGAGGGGGAGCTTGCGCGGAAGGCGGCCTCCGGCAAGCCCTTGAAGGTCCGAAAGACGGCGGAGGGGATCCGGGTCGAGTAGCGTCGCACCCCCCGAACCGCAGAGCCGTTTTCGGCATCTTCGATTGCCGAATCGATCCGGCCTCTTGCTCATTTTCAAATGAAGTTTTGGCATCCCCCTTCCGAAAAGAACCTCCGGTCGCGAAAAACCGGTTGCGCGCGCGCGGGGGAGGCGGATCGTGAAGTTCTGGCGGTTACTGGCACAGGGACAGTTTCGACAGGCCTGGGAGATTCTCTCCCGAAGGCCGGATTCCGAGCACGAGCAGGCGCTGATCCGCGTCGTCATCACAACGATCATCTTCATTTACCTTCGGACGTACTGGATCGAGTCGCTCGGGAGGCACCTGACGTCGGAGGAGTCGCGCCTCTTCTGGACCTCCGCGATCTACCCCGTCTTTTCATTCATCCTTTTCTTCCTGATCACCGTTTCTCCCGGGATCTCCCCTCCCCGACGAGTGATCGGGATCATAGGGGATCTCTGTCTCGCGGCGTACGGATTCTGCGTGGTGGGACACGCCGGTGCGCCGCTGTACGTCATGATGCTGTGGGTGATCTTCGGGAACGGATTCCGCTACGGAAGGAAATACCTCCTGGCTTCCGCGGTCATCGGAACGGTTTCCTTCGGCGTCGCCATCTTCGGCAGTTCATACTGGAGCGACAAGATCTCCTTCGGGATAGGCCTGCTGATCGGGTTCCTCATGCTTCCGCTGTACATCTCCTCCCTCCTGAAGAAGCTCACGATCACCGGCAAGCGCGCCGAGGAGGCCAACAAGGCGAAGAACCGGTTCCTCGCGAACATGAGCCACGAAATGCGGACCCCGCTCAACGGGATCATCGGGATGCTGGACCTGTTGAAGGGGACGCCGCTTTCGAAGGAACAGGAGGAACTGACGGGGACGATCGACGACTCGGCGCACACCCTCCTGTTCCTGATGCAGGACGTCCTCGACCTCTCGAAGATCGAAGCGGGTAAGGTTTCCGTCGAGGTGTCTGACTTCGACCTCTACTCGTTGGTGAAGCAAACGGTCGCAGTCGTCGAGCCCCAGGCGCGGTTCAAGGGTCTCGCCACTTTCCTTCGTGTTCCCTCCAACGTGCCGTTTCTACTGCGCGGGGATCCGGGGCTTCTCAGGCAGGTTCTGTTGAACCTCCTCGGGAACGCATTGAAGTTCACCGAAAGCGGCGAGGTGGGGGTTCGCGTAACCCTCGAATCGGACACGCCGAGGCACGCGACGGTGCGCTTCGAGGTGGTGGACACCGGCATCGGGATCTCCGCCGAGGCGCAGCGGCGCATCTTCGAGCGGTTCACCCAGGCGGACGAGTCGATCACGCGACGGTTCGGCGGGACCGGGCTGGGGACGACGATCTCCAAGGAGATCGTGGAGATGATGGGCGGCACGATCGGGGTGTCCAGCGAACCGGGCCGCGGCAGTACCTTCTGGTTCACACTGGAGATGGAGAAGCGGAGCAGGCAGGAGGATGAGGCCGCGCCGGCGGCTGCGCTCGCGGGCCGGCGCGCTCTCGTCCTCTCGTCGGAACCGGAAGTGTCCGAGTCCCTGCGGGCGCATCTTTCCGGGTGGGGCGTTCAAGTCACCACGGTGGACCGGTCCGCCCAGGCGTTCGCCCGGATCGTAGGTTCATCGAACACGGGGACCCCCTTCGACTTCGTTCTGGCGGTCAGGGAGGGCCTTGACATGGACACCGCCGGATTCGCCCGCGCCGTCCGGTCCGATGCGACGATCCACGAGAGCCGGCTCATTCTCGTGACCCGTGGGGAAGACCGCGGGGAGCATTTCGCGGCGGAAGGGTACAGCGCCGCCGTGCCTGCGCCGGTGGACAAGAGGATCCTCTTCAACGCGCTTCATTTTTCCTGTGCGGAGACGCTGGGGAAAGATTCCTCGGTCCGGGATCTCGCGGAGAAGTACCGTGGGAAGATCGCGGGCGGACGGAAGCTTCGCGTCCTGGTGGCGGAAGACAACCGGACGAACCAGATGGTGATAGGCAAGATCCTGGAGCGGACGGGGCACGACTTCAAGATCGTGTCGAACGGGGAAGAGGCGCTGGATGTCCTGAAGGAGGATACGTTCGATATTGCGCTCTTCGACCTCCACATGCCCGTGATGGGAGGCGTCGAGGCGGCGAAGTTGTCCCGGGTCATGTCGCCGGGATCCCATTGGATGCCGATAGTGGCGCTCACGGCGGACGCGACGCCGGAGGCCCGGGCGGAGTGCGAGGAGGCCGGGATGGACGCGTGTCTGACCAAGCCCATCGACACGCGGAAGCTGTTCGACCTCTTCGAGAGGCTGGTGCCCGGCGGCGCCCCGGTGCGGAGGAACCAGGAGGAGGCCGCCCCCGAAGAGGAGGAAGAGGAGAAAGGGGCGGCGTCCGGGAAGCAGGAGGAACTTCCATGCCTCGACCCGCGGCACCTTCGGGAACTCTCGGACCTCGGCGGCAGCAGCGACTTCGTGGTCCGGTTGGCGTGGACCTTCCTGAAGGGGTCGATGGAGAAGGTACGGTGGCTCGAACGCGCCGTGTCGGAAGGCGACCTCGAAAAGGCGCGGGAACTGGCGCACGCGTTGAAGGGGAACTCGGGGCAGATCGGCGCGCTCGCCCTGATGCGCGCGTGCGAGCGGTTTTCCGGCATCGCCGCGTGGGAGATGGAACGAGACGGGGGAACCTACCTCGAAAAGGTGAAGGAAGAACTCTCCCGGGCCCGCATGGCGCTGGACGAGTACCTGGGTACGAGGAACTCCGCCGTATCGTGACCCGGTGCTTCAATTCATGAATACGTCGGTGCGTCGCCGTATATATGGACTGAAGTACTCAGGCCCTCTCGCCCACAGGGGGAACCAGCGATATCGGATCGCGCCGCGAGAGCCTTTCCTGTGACCTGGCCAATCGCTCCATCAGCCGGATTTCCCTCGGACCGAGGCGCAAGACCGTTTCGACCCAGATATCGGCCACGTCGATGAGTTCATCATAACCGAGGGGGAACAACCTTCGTCGCACCCTGTGGATCGCTTCGCGCGCGTTTCCCCGGTTCTCGTTCCGTACGATGTACTCGTACACCGCGTTCTCACCGCGGCCGTCCTCGGCCAGGATGTCGACCACCCCCTCGGCGTGAAGTTCCTCGGCCCGGTAGATTTTCCCGTTCAGGAGCATCTGCTCCGTGCGCTGAATGCCGATCCGCCGGGAGAGCAGGTTGTACGCTCCCATCCCCGGGAAGAGGTTGAACAGTACCTCGGGGAACCCCATCTTGGTGCTTCGCTCCGCGACGATGATGTTGCCCGACAGGGCGATCTCGAAACCGCCGCCGAGGGCATCGGCCTGCACGAGGGAGATGGTGGTGACCGGCAGGTCGAATCCGATCATGTACGGATATATTACGTCGATGCATCCACGGGCGTATTTCCGGAGCGTCTCCTCGTCTTTTTCCGCCGCGCAACGGACGAACAGGGACAGGTCCCCCCCGAGATGGAACGCCTTGGGGTTCTTCGATGCCGCGATGAAGAACCTGATCGGTTGCTTCCCGGCAGCGTGCGCCTCGAACGTCCGCGCCATCGTTTCGTGAAAGCGCCGCATTTCATCAATGAATTCCAGGGAGACGCAGGGGAGAGGCTTCGGGTCGAGGATCATCCAGAAGGCGCCGTATTGCGGCTCGAACCTGGTGGATATGTGACGGTAACCTTGGGAGTGATCGGTCAAGCGTGAAGGTATTACATTCATGACGTACCGTAACTCCGTTTATCAACGCCGGTATTTTTATTTGTTCGTAATGAAGCGCATATTAGCACGTCGTTTCCGTAAAGCAAATAAAACAATTCACATTGTCGATAAGTGGAAATTGTTTTCCACTTATCTAACCATCCCTCTACGCCCCATTGTAACTCCGTTGCGGAAAGGATATCTTTTCCGGATACGGAATCGCCTCTGTCAACGATAAATCGCCGAAGGAGGGCCCCATGAAAGAAACGCTGAAGGTAGGGCTGGAGCACGTGCATACGTACCGGGTTCCGGAGAACAAGACGGTCCCACACCTGTACCCCGAGGCGAAGGCGTTCCAGGAGATGCCCAAGGTGTTCGCCACCGGCTACATGGTCGGGTTGATGGAGTGGGCGTGCATCGAGGCGATGGCGCCGCACATGGAGCCGGGGGAGGGGAGCGTCGGTACCCTCGTCAACGTTACCCACACCGCGGCGACCCCTCCCGGGATGACGGTCAAGGTACACGTACGGTGCATCGGCGTGGAGGGGCGCAGGACGGTCTGGGAGATCGAAGCGAAGGACGACGTCGAAGTCATCGGGAAGGGGACCCACGAGCGGTTCGCCGTCGACTTCGTCAAGTTCAACGCCCGCGTGGCGAAGAAGGCCGCCGGCGCGTAGGGCCTCAGTCGGCTGCGCCGCCTCCGGAGGGCGGGGCTCCGTTCGTGGCTCGCCGTGCGGTGAACCTGCACGGCTGCGCTTTACCTCACTGCGCCCCCCCTCCTGCGGCGGCTCCGCCAAAGCGGGGGTCCCGGGACCGGGAAGCCTCCCGGAACCCCATCATCTTTACTTACCGATCGGTAAATTTTCCGTTGACACGGCTTCGCCGGTTCGTATACTTACCGGTAAGTAAGCATGAGGGCGGCAAGGCGGGGGGAGGGCGGCATGACGAAAAGGGAGAGGAAAGCGGCCGAGACCGGCGGCGAGGCGAGGGATCGCCTCCTTTCCGGGGCGACCACGCTGTTCGCCTCGAAAGGGTACGCGGCCACGACCGTCCGCGAGATCGTCGAGCGGGCGGGGGTGACCAAGCCGGTCCTGTACTACTACTTCCGCAGCAAGGAGGGGATCTACCTCGAACTGATGCGGAAGCCTTTCGGCAAGTTCGCCGCGCTCGTCGAAGAGACGCTGCTCGAAACGGGCTCGGCAAGGGAGCGACTGTTCCTGCTGTGCCTCCGGACGTACGACATCTTCATCGAGAACATCGACATCGCGAGAGTGATGTACTCGATCTACTACGGGCCCCCGCAGGGCGCGCCGTTCGTCGACTTCGACGCGTACCACCACCGCTTTCAGGAGGCGGTGCTCCAGGTCCTCGGGGAAGGTATCCGGAACGGCGAGTTCCGCCGGGTGGACATCCACGATGCGATGTGGGCCGTCATCGGGCCGGTCAACGTGGCGATGGAAGTGGAGCTGTGCCACCCGCAGCAGAGCCTCGGGCCGGCCGGCGTACGGCGCGTCCTCGATCTGGTCCTCGAAGGGATAGCCATGAAAAGGAAAGCAACAGCGGGAAAAGGGAGGGGCAGATGAGACGGAGATTCGTCATCGGGGCCGCCGTGCTCGCCGTGTTTCTCGCCGCGGCCGGCTGCTCTCCCAGGGAGGGGGCCGAGAAGTCGAAGGCCGCGAAGGTGGGGAAGCCTGCCGTTTCCGTGGACGTGGCGAGCGCTGCCGTTGGGGACATCACCGATGGGATCGAGGTGGTCGGGACCTTGTCGCCCAAGTATCAGGCGGAGATCAAGCCGGAGTACGGCGGCGTGGTTACGCAGGTCCATGTGAACGACTGGGCGAAGGTGCGCAAGGGTGATCCGCTGCTCAAGGTGGACACGCGGGAAGGCGAGGTGATCCTCCAGAGGGCGAAGGCGGCCCTGGAGATGGCCAGAGCCGGTCGGCTGGAGGCCGATGCGGCCTTGGCGCGCGCAGACCGGGAGTACGACCGGGCGGTCAAGCTGCAGGAGTCCGGACTGCTCACTCGGCAGGGGATGGACGACGCCAGGACGCAAAAGGAGGCCGCCGCCGCGCGGATCGCGGCCGCAGCCGCGCAGGTTGAGGCCGCGGGCGAGGACGTCGCGCACGCGACGACGCGCATCTCCAAGGCGGTCGTCCGCTCTCCCTTCGACGGGACCGTGTCGGAGCGCCTGGTGAACGCCGGGGACCTGGTGGGCGAGATGCAGAAGGTGGTCTTCCGCCTCGTGGACAACCGGCTCCTCGAACTCACCATGAGCGTGCCTTCCGCCGGGATGGCCTCCCTGCGCGCGGGACAGCCGGTGCGGTTTTCCACCGACGCGTTCCCGGGCAGGGAGTTCGGCGGTAAGGTCGCCCACATCAACCCGTCGGTGAACCCCGGCGACCGCTCGGTCCGGGTGATCGCCGAGGTGCCCAACGTTCCGGAGGTCCTCAAGGGCGGACTGTTCGTGAAGGGGAGGATCGAGACCGGCGGCCGGAAGGGGATCGTCCAGATCCCGCGAACGGCCCTTCTGTCCTGGAACGTGGCCGACCGGAAGGGGGAGGTCTTCGTCGTCGACAACAACGTGGCGCGTCGCCGGGTGGTGACGACGGGAGCGGTCCAGGGTGAGCGCGTCGAGATCCCATCGGGGCTGCGGACCGGCGAGGCGGTCGTCACCCGCGGCGCGTTCCTCCTTGCGAACGGCGACGCGGTGAAGGTAGCCGCAGAGGGTAAATAGGCGATGTTCCTCTCCGACCTCTCGATAAAGCGCCCCATCTTCGCCGCGGTCATGATGCTTGCCCTGGTCACGCTGGGCGCCTTCTCCTACAAGCGGCTCGCGGTGGACCAGTTTCCCGACGTGGAGATCCCCGTCGTCACCATCGTCACGAAATACCCCGGCGCCTCCCCGGAGAGCGTCGAGCGGGAGGTCAGCAAGCGGATCGAGGAGGCGGTCAACACGATCGCCGGCGTGAAGAAGGTATTCTCGATCTCCCGCGAAAGCGTCTCCACGGTCATGGTCGAGTTCCGGCTGGAGGTGAAGCTCAACGACGGCGCCCAGGAGGCGCGCGCCAAGATCGCCGCCATCCGCGGCGACCTGCCGGATGGGATCGAGGAACCGATCATCCAGAAGCTGGACTTCGCGGCGGCGCCGATCGTCTCCCTGGCGATCCGGTCCGACGTCCTTTCCCCGAGGGACTTGACCACGCTTGTCGAGAAGAAGGTGAAACGGCGCTTCGAGAACATCCCCGGCGTGGGGAAGGTCGACATGGTGGGGTCGTCGAAGCGCGAGGTCAACGTCGATATCGACCAGGCGCGTCTGGAGGCCCTCGGGATGGGCGTGGACGAGGTGATCGCGGGGATCCGGTCCGAAAACGTCAACACCCCTCTCGGGCGGTTGACGAGGAACGGGTCCGAAATCCCGCTGCGCGTTTCGGGAAAGCCCGTGGAGGTTTCACGGTTCCCGTCGATGGTCATCGGGCAGAGGAACGGGCGGCCCGTACCGCTGGGCGAGGTGGCCGACGTGGTAGACGGGATCGAGGAGCCGCGCTCCCTCGCGCTGGTGAACGGCGTGCCCGCGATCGCGCTCGACATCCAGAAGCAGTCCGGGGCCAACACGGTATCCGTGGTGGATCTGGCGAAGAAGGAGATCGCGCGCCTGCAGCCGGAACTTCCTCCCGGGACGAGGATCGAGATCGTCCGGGACGCCTCGATCATGATCCGGGACTCCGTGGAAGACGTCCAGACGACCTTGATCCTCGGCGGGATCCTGACGATCCTCATCGTTTTCTGCTTCCTCAACTCGTGGCGTTCCACGGTGATCACCGGGCTGACCCTGCCGATCTCCGTCATCTCCTCCTTCATCGTCATGAACTTCATGGGGATGACGCTCAACGTGATGACGCTCATGGCGCTGTCTCTGGCCATCGGGCTCCTCATCGACGACGCTATCGTGGTCCGGGAGAACATCGTTCGCCACCTCGAGCACGGGGAGGACCATTTCGGAGCGGCCCGGGCCGGGACCGCCGAGATCGGGCTCGCGGTGCTGGCCACCACCTTCTCCATCGTCGCGGTCTTCGTGCCGGTGGCGTTCATGAAGGGGATCGTCGGGCGCTTCTTCTTCCAGTTCGGGATCACCGTCGCCTTCGCGGTGCTGGTCTCCCTCTTCGTGTCGTTCACCCTCGACCCGATGCTGTCGTCCCGCTGGCACGACCCCGACATCGACCGTACGGGGAAACGGCATCTCATCGCCCGGATCCTCGACCGGTTCAACGACCGGTTCGACCGGACAGCCGACCGGTACCGGTCGGTGATCGGATGGGCCCTCGGCCACCGGAAGGCGATCCTCGCCTTCGCGACGCTGGCGTTCCTCTCGGGCATCGGCGCGTTCTGGAAGCTCAAGACCGAGTTCTTCACGCCGGTGGATCAGGCCGAGTTCCAGATCAACTTCAAATCCGCGCCGGACGCCTCCCTCGGCGAGACGCGGGACCGCGTCGGCGCCGTGCTTTCGGAGCTCCGCAAACTTCGCGAGGTACGCAGCACCTTCGCGACCATCGGGGCCGGGGATGCGGGGACGGTCCGGGACGGCATGGTGTACGTGAAGCTCTCCGAAAAGAGGGACCGGAAGCGGCGCCAGGACGAGATTCAGAAGGAGGTTCGGGAGCGGCTGGAGTCGATCCCCGGGATTATCCCCGCGATCGTCGAGGTGGGCAGGATGACCGGGGAGAAGCCGTTCAACGTGGCCGTGCGCGGAGAGGAGATCGGCCTTCTGAAGGGATACGCGGCGGCGCTGAAAGGGGAGATCCGGAAGATCCCGGGTATCGTCGACCTCGAGGTGACCCTCGAGCACGACATCCCGGAGTATCGACTGACCGTCGACGGCGAGCGGGCATCGGACCTGGGCGCTACGACCGGGGCCGTCGTGCGCACCGTGGGCGCGCTGATCGGGGGGCAGGTGGTCTCGACCTACGAGGATCCGGACGGCGACGCGGTGAACGTCCGCGTCCGGCTGCCCGTCCCGATGCGCCGGGATCCGTCACAGGTGGAGCGGTTACGGCTGGCGGTGAACCGGGGCCCGGAAGGTGTCGCCCTCGTGCCGCTGGCCGAGGTGGCCCGGTACTCGCTGAGCGACACGCCTTCCGAGATCAACCGGCAGGCGCTTACACGGCAGGTGGTCATCTCGGCGAATCTCGACGGGCTGCCGCTGGGGGAGGCGATGGACAAGGTGAAGGCGATCACCGACCGGATGCCGATGGCTCCCGGGTACCGCGTCGTCTTCATCGGGGAGGGGGAGGACATGATCGAGTCGTTCGGGTACATGGCCGAGGCGCTGCTTCTCGCCGTGATCTTCGTCTACCTGATCCTTGCGGCGCAGTTCGAATCGTTCATCGAGCCGTTCGCCATCATGCTTTCCCTGCCCCTGTCGATCGTGGGGATGGCGGGGATGCTGCTGCTGACGGGGGACACGGTCAACATCATGTCCCTCATCGGCCTCATCATGCTCATGGGGCTGGTGACGAAGAACGCGATCCTGCTGGTGGATTACTCGAAAGTCCTGCAGGGTAGGGGGATGGAACGCACGGAAGCGGTGATCACCGCGGGACGGACCCGGCTGCGGCCGATCCTGATGACGACGCTGGCGATGATCTTCGGGATGCTCCCCCTGGCGCTCGGGATCGGGGCGGGGGCGGAGATGCGGGCGCCCATGGCGCGGGCCGTGGTCGGAGGACTGATCACGTCGACGTTCCTCACGCTGCTCGTCGTGCCGGTCGTCTACACGCTGCTGGACGACTTCGCCGCGTGGATGCGGCGGAGATGGGACGGGAAGAAAACCGCGGCGGGCGCTGTCGTCGGCCTGCTGGTCCTGCTCCACGGTATCCCTTTCCTCGCTCTCCCTGCCGCGGCCGCCGATTCCGCCGCCGTGGAGATCCTTACGCTCGACGAGGCCCTTCGGGCGGCCGTCGCGAACAACCGGGATATCGCGAAGGCGGCGGAGCTGCGGACCTTCCTTGAAGGGAAGTACGTCGAGGAACGGGCGTCGGCCCTCCCGCAGTTCCTCGGCACGGCGGAGGCACTGCGCGCGTGGGATAAAAGCCAAGGCGCTTTCGGCGCCCCTCCCGGCAGCAACCGGTACGCCGCCCAGGTGGGCGTTTCGCAGCCCCTGTACTCTTCCGGCGTCGTTTCCGCCGCGATCCGTGCGGCCGGGAAAGGGCTCGCGACGGCGGACGACCGGCTCCGGATCGCCCGGCACGCCGTCCTGAGAGAGGTTTACGCCGTCTTCCACGACATCCTCCTCGCCCGCGAGCTGAACCGGATCGCGATCGAGGACCGGGCGCAGAAGGCGCGGCACCTCGACGAGGCGCGGAAGAAACTCGCGGCGGGAACGGCGACCGACTACGACGTCCTCGCGGCGGAGGTGGCGATGCGCAACGCCGACCCGGAGATCGTCCGGACGGGGAATTCGGTCCGGACCTTCCGCGAGCGTCTACGCCTGCTCCTCGCGCGGGACGGGCGGGAAGTGGATGCCGGAGGAGACCTGTCGGCCGTGGTGGCCGACCCGCCGGAGTACGCCCGGGCTCTCGAGACGGCCGTCTCCGGACGCCCCGAGCTGTCCGATCTGCGGCATCGGCAGTCGGTCGCGGGCGAGCTTCTGGCCATCGCCCGCTCGGGAAACCGTCCGCGCGTGGATTTCCGCGGCGCGCTCGGGTTCCAGGAGGTCGACCTCGGCGTCAGGGAGAGCGACGGGAGCGCCTGGTCCGCCGGCGTGTTCGCCACGTGGCCGCTCTTCGACGGGTTTCGGACTCGGGGCCGAGCCGCCCAGGCGGGCAGCGACGTCCGGACCCTCCGGATCGAGGAGGCGCAGATCCTCGACGCCGTCGCACTCGAGGTCCGTGATGCGGTGAACGCGGTCCGCGAGGCGGGTGAGATCGTAAACGCCCTCTCCGGGACGGTGGAGCAGGCCGACCGGCTGGTGGCGCTGGCGGAGAAAGGATACGAGTACGGAGTGAAGACCCGCCTCGACGTCGACGACGCGCAGCTCAACCGCAGCAGGGCGCTCGGGAACCTCGCCAGGGCCCGGAGAGACTACCTGGTGGCCGGTGCGTCGCTGCGGCACGCCATGGGAACGATCGGGGACGGGATCGTCGCGCCGACGGGGGGTGATCCGGCGTTCCGCCCGGCGGTGTCCGCTGTCGGGATCGCGGGCGAAGTGTTGAAAGGCCGCCCGGCCCTGCCGTAACCGGGGCCCTGCCCGCTATCGGCGGACCGGTTTTCGGCGGCCTTTCCGCGCCGCTTCGGCCGCCTTGCGGGCATCTTCTTCCAGGCGGTCTTCGGCCTTGCGGCGGTCGAGCTGGACGCCGAAGAAGCCGATCCCGGCGATGCAGGCGGCTATCCCCGCGAGGTAGGAAAGCGTGGTGGACAGGGTGGTGGTTTTGGCGGCCTCGGCGCCCCCGTCGTAGTAAAGGAGGAGCCCGTAGGCGGCAAGCGCGGTGAAGCCGGCCATCGAGATGTTCAGGCCGTGGATGGCCATCCTTTTCGAAACCTGCAACGTCGGACCTCTTCCTGTAAGCGGTCCGGACATCATATCACGTACGAACGCCGCCTACCGGAAGTGTCGGTTGATCTTTCCCTTGAGCCTCAAGACCGCCTGGGCGTGAAGCTGGCAGACGCGGGGCTCGCCCAGCCCGAATATCCGGCTGATCTCCCGCAGTGTCAGGTCCTCCTGGTAGTAGAACGCGATCAGCTGCCGTTCACGCTCGGGGAGCATGTCGATCGCTTTCCCGAGGACGTCCTTCAGTTCCCGGGTCAGCTCCTCTTCCCGGCTTTCGTCCATCGCGGCCTCGGACAGCACGTGACGCCACCCCGAGCCGGATTCCTCGTCCTCGTCCTGCAACGCGTCGAGGGAGAACACGGTCATACCCATGAACGCCGACAGCTGTCTGCGAAGCTCGTCGACGGTCACCCCAAGGTGTTCCGCGACCTCTTCTTCCTCGGGTGCCCTTCCCAGGATGTTTTCGAGACGGGTGTAGGTTTTCTGCAACTGGGTCGAGTGCTGCCGCGCCGACCTCGGGAACCAATCCATCTCGCGGAGGTAGTCCAGCATCGCCCCCCGGATGCGGAACTCGGCGTACGTCTTGAACTTGATCCCTCGGGAGTTGTCATAGCGGCCCAACGCATCCAGAAGTCCCACGACGCCGGAGCTGACGAGATCGTCGGTCTCTATGTGGGGAGGGATGCGCATTTTCAGGCGCGCGGCATGAATGCGGATGCTGGGAAGGAACTCGTTTACTATCGCGTCACGGTCGGGTTTGCGTGATTTCCCGGGGGATCTCTTCTTGACCCTGTCCTTGGAAAGCGCTGCGTTTCCCTGCCTCATTTTGTTTGCCCTCGCATATTTGGGGTCAGTGACGAATCGTGACGCCCAACAAGAAAGCAAACGATGTGCCATTTTTCAGCAGTAGATAACATGCCGATATTGATGCTGTTTTTATATTAGGTAAATGATACGGGAGGGCGAGGGCGTCAATAGTTACCGCAAGCCGTCATTTTTTTGA
>Ga0172372_10002160_pt1 | contig 30195 bp, 40 predicted proteins | sample LakKiv5m_2_FD_114544 | JGI IMG/M metagenome (GOLD analysis project Ga0172372, IMG submission 114544) | Freshwater microbial communities from Kabuno Bay, South-Kivu, Congo - kab_092012_9.5m | ecosystem: Environmental > Aquatic > Freshwater > Lake | place: Democratic Republic of the Congo...
AGAATGATACTTGGCCAGATTGTTGGCACTTCTAGGGAAGGCAATTTCTTCTGGTGCCATTTGATGAAACTTCTGCTCCAAATCAGCAATGAAGTCCTGAATCTCAGTTTGTGTGCAAGTCAATGCCATCTTCACAGCATCCCGAAGATACTGTCGAACACTGCCAGGTGTGCTACTTCTGACAATCTCCAATCCTTGCACCTTCAACTTGGGTTCCTTGTATCGTACACCTTCACTATCATACACATTCAAGGCATAACGCTTCTTGGCCACCCAGATGGCACGGTCGGCAATCACCTCTCGCTTGAACTCCATCTTGGACACATATCCATTTGTGGCATGCATGATATGGTTACAGGCATCTGCCAACACCTTGGCCACCTTGTCTTTACAGAACTTGTCAATCACATCCACCACCTTGTTCTTGTCCAGATGTGAGAAGTGCTTCTGAACCAAACGATCCAATGTGATGTAACAACTGTCTGTGTCAGAATAGAATGTGTACTCCACACCTTCTGTTTCACACACCTTGTTCAGGTATTCATTCAAGGCACGACCCACATGCTGAATGATGTACTGACCAGTCAGAGTGATGCCTTCGGCAATTCTGTCATCATAGAATCGGAAGTATTGATTGGCCCAAGCACCATACAAACTGTTCAATTGAATCTTTCTAGCCATCTGAATGTTGTTGTACTTGCTGATGAGCTTCACCTGGTTCACATCCTTGTTCTTCTCATACTCCTTTTGTGCCTCAATCATCTTCTTCTTGTAAAAGACACGTTCTGTGAAAATCTTTTCCACGATTTCAGGAAACAATCCTTGATGTTTGTGAGTGTAGCAATAGCCGTTCGCTGCCATGGCGTAATTCTTGTTCTTCAAGAAGTCATGGAAGTTCACATCTCCTCCCAACAGAATCTCTGGGCTAGCGTCTGCAGTGACACCCACCATCATGGTCTCAGGACTCATGTTGTATTGCATGATGATGCTGGGATACAGAGATGCGGCGTCGAAGCTCACCACCCAATCATACTTGCCAGGGACAGGTTCTTTCACATAGGCACCTGCAATGGTTCTGCCTTCATTGTCCTTCTTCTGATGTACGATGATGTTTTTGGCCCAGAGATGATTATGTAGAATGCAATCCCAGGTTCTCACCGCCGAGAAGATGTCTGTGAAGTTGCACTTGGCATCATAGGCCATGGTGATGACCAGTTCAATCAACTTCATCTTGTCTTCCAAGGCATCCACCAGTTCCACGTCCACGATGTTGTACTCCACAAATGATTGCCAATCTTCTGTGTAGTGTTCCTTGAATGTCTCGTAGCCATGTTCCAACTTCCTACGACCCAACTCTTGTTGAGCAATGTAATCCAACTTGTAACTTTCTTGTGCTGAATAAGTGAATTTCTTGTACAAGTCCAGATAATCCAAGTTGCTGATGCCATAGATGTCAGCTGTGAGATATTCACGCCCATTCATGGTCACAGTTCGTTCATTCACAAACCGCCACGGCGACAGGTCCTTCACACGATCCTCACCCAACACTCGCTTGATTCTGACCATGAGATAGGGCAAGTCGAACAATTGTGTGTTCCATCCTGTCACCACATCCGGAGCAGCCATCTGCCAGAAACGAAGAAACGTAAGAAGAAGGTCAGCCTCATCCTTACATTTCACATACTCGAAATTTTTCTGAATGTTTTGCACATCAAACTTCTTGGCACCAAATGTAGTAATCTTCTTGGTGATGTTGTCTTGCACAGTAATCAACAACACCTCTTCAATGGGATTGTCCACACTAGGAAATCCATTCTCTGAGGCAGTCTCAATGTCAATAGTGAAGATGGTGAGCTGACTGATATCATAGTCCACCTCTTCTGGATATTCTTCTGTGATGTATTGATAGGCAAAGGAGGTGTTGCCGAAGATGGGAAAATTCTCCACCTCTTTGTATTTCTTCATGAACTCTTTGGCATCATTGATGTCACCAAACTTCATGGGCTCCAGATTGTCACCAAACAAACTCTTGTGCTTGGATTCCTGCTTGGACTTGATGAACATGGTAGGACGAAACTCCACCCTGTGATTGTCCTTTTTTCCATTACGAACTTCTCGCACCAGCAACTTGTTACCAAATTGCAACACATTAGTATAGAACTTCTTCATTCAACCTCCTCCGGGTCGTGAATGTTTCAGTTAATATAACACAACAAAACAGGGGTGTCAAGCACCCCTGTTATTATGGAACTAGTTCAATTTTTGGTCTGGTGGGAAGGACAATGCCCTTGCCTGTCAATGAATGGTATTGATTTCGTAGCTCATCAGCAGGTTCCGTGAACAGAATGATATGATTCTTTTCAAACGTGAACTTTCTAGTGGCTGAGAAAATCATGTAGGGAGCCAGCCCCACACTGTATTGTCCCTTCTCGTTTGGGACAATCATCACCATGAGTGGTGTGTCAATGTCTACGGTGTTGTCACGTATCTCAACATCACCAATTAAATCTTCGCCTAGAAGCGTTTTGATGCACAGTAAAGCCATGATATACTCAATTGTAGGGGTGTTAGGAGGACTACTTAATTATGAAATGTCAATCTTACGTGGCTTCTTTTCTTCTGGGATGATGCGTTCCAACTTGATGGAAAGCACACCGTCAGTCAATGAAGCTTCATGCACTACCACGTCATCTGCCAATGTCCACTTTCTAGTGAACGCACGCTTGGCTAAACCACGATGAACATACTCCTTGTCATCAGATGATTCCGCCTTGGCAGAGATGGTGAGAACACCTTCTGCCAGTTCCACATCAAGTTCATCTCGCTTGAATCCTGCCACGGCGAGTTCGATGCTCCAGTTTTCAGCATCGTGCTTGATGATGTTGTATGGGGGATAGTTGCTGGAACTATTCACCGTTTCAATGTTGTGTAAACGGTCCCAAAGGTTATCGAATCCAATAGCCCATGGTCCACCCAATGATGCAGTGTTGAAAGTATAGGTACGTGTCATAATTCCTCCTGTCGAGCGAATGTGTTAGTGATACCCTGTCGGCGTATCTAAGGTTAATGATAACTCCTAACACCCCTACAATCAAGTACTTCTATTTATTTCTTTTTACCAATGTTGTACTTTGCCACCAAGTTCCAATCCCTCTTTTCACCGAAGGCCAGAACTTTGATTTGTGACAATGGTGCTGTATCTTCACACACATCACCATTCACTATCTTCACCAGACCCCAATCTTCCAACAGATGAGCCACGGTGTTTCTGCGTTGCAAATCATTGTCAGACAAGTCAGCTTGCTTGCCATCCAAAGCAAACAGTTCCTTGAAATGCACAATGAAGTATCTGCCTTGCTTGTGCAGGATGTGACAGCTCTGATACAATGTTTGGTCTTTGCGTGAAGCCACACCAATACGGGTGAGTGTTTCACGAACCTTCAGGAAGTCATCCTGATTCACCAATTTCACTTCCAAAGGATTGTATCCTGGGATACCGGGTATATTAATTAAATCATGTGCCATTTGTTAAGCCACCTGTGTTCAAACGTTCCTTAATGGTATTTATTTGGTCAGGTGATAGGATCCTCAGAGCTTGCTGTGCCTTCTCAGTATTGTAATGATAATACTGTTTCACCACTTCAAGGTCTTGGACTTTATCAGCCTTCAACCACTTATTAAATCTCTTGCGAGGTCTAATGGTATTTATAAGGAAATCAAACTGGAGGCGCTTGTCCAAATGCGGACGACTGTTCATCTCGTTGGCTGCATGTACTGTGTCAGCCCCGAAACTCAAACTCTTGTTCACAACAAACGAATTGTACTGCTTCTCACTCCATTCATCCACCATCAAGGCTTCTTTGGTGTAATGAATGGCATTCACGAAATCAAAAGGACTGATTTTCGGCATCTTGTATTCTTCCACAATCCAGTCCTTGATGATTTCTCCATCAAGGTTCTTTTCAGTCATGGTACACTGAATCCAAAGTTGCAAGTTCATCCTTATGACGAATTTTTCTAATTTCTTCTAAACTTTTTTCAACCTTAGGAATTTCAAATCCAGGATGATTGGAAGGAGTCAGAGAACTATAGTTTTCATAATAGTCTTTTGGATAAAGAAAATATTGTTCTGTGTGTGGATTCACTGCCATAATAAAATCTATGTTGTGTTTTGCATAGTTAGTCTTTTTTCTTTTACCACCTTTCAAGGTGCCAGAACCAGTGGAAAAGGTTTCAACTTTTGATGTGTTATCTGCAAGATACTTAATCTGTATAGATAACATTTCACCTGTATCTGGAGAACGCACAATCCTATCACAAACACTATCAGACGGGCCTTCAAATACTTCCCAACCATATAATGTCCAAAGTTCTACAGCTCTACTTTCTGCCCAATCACCCTTTTGTTTGCCGGTTAATTTTACTGACAATTGATTTTTATTTTCTAGTCTCATGACTTCATCTCACAGGCAGCCATGATTTCTGTCAGACACGCCACAAGATTGATTTCAGCATCAGCCACGAACGCTGCCTTGTACTGATAATCTGCCAACAGAAGCACCAGCTGAGGAACCTGAACCACCTCAGGCAATAGAAAGTCATACAGCTTTCTGAACAACACATTCGGGTCATTGTCCATGTTGTTCACCACCCAGGTTCGCATCTTCTTGAAGTCCTTCTCGCGCAACGTCACCAACAACTCCTTCATGTTGGCATCAGACACATTGCTCAAGATGCCAGCGTCAATGGTACCTGACACCGAGTATCGTTGCATCTCATTCAACACACGCCGATAATCTGGAAAGTGCTTGTTCAGCAGCTCTGCCACCACCTTGGGATCAAACGACACATTCTCGTTGTTCAGAATCTCCTGAACACGCTTGAAGAACTTGGCCGCCACCACAGGACGATCCTCCTTGTCCAACTTGAAGTCAATCACAGTGGTTCGACTATGAAGCGGCGGAATGATTCTGTTCTTGTAATTGCACGTGAAGATGAACCGACAATTCTTGCTGAACTCCTCAATGAATCCACGGAGAGCGGGTTGTGTGGAATTAGGATTGAGATAATCTGCCTCGTCAAGTATCACCACCTTGACCTTACCGGCCAACGAAACTGTACTTGCAAAGTCTTTGATTTTAGTCCTCAATACATCAATACCAGACTCTTCCGAGCCGTTGATGATGATGTAGTCGCACCCTAATTCTTCACACAGAGCCCGAGCGATTGTAGTCTTACCTGTCCCAGCTGTGCCAGACAACAACATATTAGGAATATTGTCCTGGTCCACGAATTCCTGGAATGTGGTTTTCAATTTGTCAGGCAGAATACAGTCCCTGATTTTCCGCGGACGATATGCTTCTACCCAAAGAAACTGCTCACGATTGGCTTCCATGATTACACCTTAGATGTAGAGTCAGCCGCAATAAGATATGTTAAGTCAGAAGAAGTGGACTCAAAGAAGAACACTAACACCTTGCCTGTCTTGGCCACGGCGTGAGCCACACGAACATTGTACTCATCAGCCACCACCTTGAAGCTGTCAATAGCCATCTTCACATTGAAAGATGAAGCAGAGTCACCCAAAGGCTTCTTGTAGCTGTGTGATGTGCTGTTCTTCGGGTCATTGATGCTAAGTGTCACCTTGCCCTTGTCAGACACAATGTTCAACATGGTGGCAGACACAATGCTGGCGGTCTTCACAATGGTCTGAATGTCAGATGCCGTCAACTTGAATGTGTACACATCCTCCAACTGAGGCGGATTCTCGTTCGGCGCTGTCACCAGGCTTTCATCAGCATAGAAATACTCAATTTCTCCGCCATTGGCGGAACGAATCACAAGGCTCTTGTCACCAAACTCAATGTCCGGATGTTCTGAGACGGAAATCAAAGACAGGAGCTGATTCAAATCATAGATGGCAAATTGCTGCGGGAAGGTTTCTTCCACCACAGCACGTGCCTGAATGCTGTTGACAGCATTTCGTGTAGCCAACTTCTTGCCAGGCTTCACCAGCAGATTGCTGCTGATTTGTGCGAAGCTCTGTAACAGAGAAAGGGTTTTGCTGCTAATCTTCATAACGGTTACTCCTCAGTAGTGGTGTGTGCGTCTGTATCATGAATATACAATAACATAATAGCGTAGTGTATGATTTTCAAGATGTCCTTTCGATTATATCCGTTCTTTTTACCATATCGTTGTGCATACTTCAGGATGTTACCCACCGTGAATCCTATACCATGACCACCATCAATGATGAATTCTGTGGCTTGAAATTTGTTTCTGGAATAGTGTTCATCGTAGGTGCTGTCCACATAGGCTTTCAATTCACGAAGAATTCTATCTTCATGAAATTTGTAATTGATAGGTTCATTCATTATCTCAATCCTCAATTATAGGCTTGTCATGTCCATGAGTCTCACACAACGTGCGATACCATCCCCCGCCGCGCAAGACACCTGGTAGACCACAATCTTCACAAATTGTGAAGCTCTTCTTTTCCATTTCTCGAATTTTCTCATCCAACCCATTGTCAATCACATCAGTATAGATGCGTAGACCACCCCATTTCTCCTTGACTTGAACCACTTTGGAATGAGTGCGATTCTGTTCCATGAAGTCAAACACTTCATTGACAAGGGAACTCCATCCCTTGCCTACAGATTCCAAAGCCAGAGCTCGGTCATACCCTTCATAGATGACGTAGGTGGGATATCGTGGACTGATAGGTTTCATGTTCACTCCTGAATTAAATCTTCTATCGCATGATTGGGAATATTGATGACAGGGTACTCTTTCACCTTGTCACCTGGACGCCTATATCGTTGTTCCATGTGTTCATATTGACCTCGTACATAAGCCTTCTTCAACATAACAAGCATTTCATCTTTTGTCAAGTTCATATGGTGGTGTTCTCCTCACTTAATGGAATATCTTCAACTCGCGTCCACTTAACCCCAGATATAGCACCAGTTCTTACATATCCAATAAACACCCTCCCATCCTTGGTAGCGGCAATCACCCAATTGGCTCCTGCTCCTATTGCCATACATGAAACAATTTCGTCATTCATATCAACCTCCCAAGAATGTTGCGGAAATCCAAATCCCTAGATAACTCCCGACCACAGAACCAAGTGCATATCCTGCCCATTGATGCAAGTGGTCTTGCCCATGTGCAATCTTTCGAATCACGAAGAAGTTGATGGAGGCAATCATGAAGTCACTAAAGGCTGCAGTGTGATAGTGAGCATCAGCCACTGCACGAAAGTTGACGCACCAGATGGTGTAACTCAACATCTGAATGAAAAACAGTACAGCAAATTCTTTAATTTTCACACCAGCATGTGGCATATTTCACCTCACTCCATTCATGTCCATGGGAACATTGATATTTGGTTGTGGTAGGATTGATGTCGTGACAGTGCCACTTTCCATCTTCATCAAAAAACCTATCCTGGGATTGTTGCAAATCATAAAACATTTCTGTGATGTACACTTTGCTTCTTTGATTGACAGTTCTGCATTCATTACAAATCATACTGCTGCCTCCATTTCATCAGTAAGATATTTTATCATTCCAGGATGAACATAGGCACCTAAACTTAACACCACTCGTTCTCGTTTTCCTATCACAGCAGTAGAGCCGTGTAACCATTCAGATGCCAAGTTTAACCAACCTTGCCCTTCATTCATCGGATACAGCACTCCATTTATAACAGGATCACCGCCGCTTTCTGGCTTTTGTAAAAGAAAATTAAATCTTGTATGAATGAAATTTTTTTCATTTCTAGGATCACGATGTTCATGCACAGAACCACCTTCAAAATTTACGCCTATAAAATTACCAAATACGTGTTCTGGTAGAAAGGAATCCACACCTATACTTTTATAGGCAGAAACAGCAAAGGAAACTATATCACTATTGATAGTTAATTCTGGATAATTACTGATGATACATCCTTTACGGACAGAAGATGTTCGGTTCAAAGAAAAATACTTATCATTTTTTTCATTCAAAGCAAATTCTATAATATCTCTTTGAAGGGATTCAGGTACAGACACAGAAAATCTTGGGTTCATAAATAAATCTCCTTCAAATAATCCCACACAATGATGTTCATGGCGGCACTCACATTGAAACTACGAAGCACACCTCGTTGTGGGATGGATACTTTGCTGAAATGTGGATGCTGAGAAATCATCTCAGGCAATCCATGACTTTCTGAACCAAACATGAATACAGGATTCATCAATCCTTTTTCATACCAAGGACGTGATTTGTAAGTACCAATCTCCTCACCGCCTTGTTCACACAACACCACGCTATGTTTCAGCAACTTCATTTCATTCAAAATGGATTCGTCGGCGGTCATCGGGTCATCAAAAGTATATTGGACAATATTAATGTATTTCTCAGCACCTACAGTGCTACGCTTATCAAATTTCTTGCGTCCAAAGATATAAAAATTCTCAGCCCCAAAAAGACACGCCGAACGAATCATCATTCCTACATTCAACTCACCTGTGATGTTGATGCATCCCACGGAAAAAATGCGCTGTTCTGACATTGTGATGGCAACATTCTGCTCATATGTGTTCTGCTTGTATTCATCACGAACATTATACATTTCACTGGCAGTTTGCTTCGTGATTTCAGAATAGTTCACCATGGGATTAGTCATGACAGCACCCGTCACACCCGTGAATGGAATCTACATTAGCATATTCATCACCCTTCACCTTCCGAATGTGTGCAACATGGTCAGGATCGGGATGTCCCACACCATGTTCACACACTCGTTCCATCATGTATCGGTCAGTTCTCCAATTCAACGGCCAATCCTTCATGCGATGATTGCTGGGATTGTGAATCACACAATGTTCACCTGAACAAGCATCTTTGGAATGCACCCAGATGATTTTCCCATTATAATCAAACCGTTCCAGTGTCATCTCCCATCTCCTCTGCCACAGCCGCGTCGGCCGTGGGCATCTCCACACCCGCATCCACCTTGGTGTACAAATCCATGAACGCCGTCTTGGTGTCAGCGTCGAATCGAGCGATACACATCTCAATGGCCTTCATACGGCTACCGAACATGGCGAAGGCATTCACGATGTGTTCCAGACGCCGCGTGCTGATGAGGTCGTCAATGGCACCCTCCTTGAACGTCTTGCGGATGATGTCCGACCATGCCACCAGCTTGTCGGCAAAATCCTCATCTACCTTCTCCACACGCTCCATCTTCTTTATCACAATCTTTTTCTCCACCTTGCTGGAAGGATACTCCTGCTCGATGGTGACAGCGAAACGCTCCAGGAAGGCATCATCTAGAATCTGAGCTGACATATACTTGCCAGAGTCCGACCCCTGCCCCTTGGTGTTGGCCGTGGCCACAATGTTGAACCCAGCCGCCGGGTGCACGGTCTCGCCGGTCTTCTTGTTGAAGTAGGGCTTGCCCTCCAGAATGGCCTGAAGGCACATCAACTTGTTGCTGCCACGGTCACATTCATCCAGAATCAGAACAGCACCACGCTTCATGGCCAGAAGAACCGGACCCTCACGATACACCACGTTGCCATCAATCAAGGTGTTGCCACCAATCAGGTCATCCTCATCCGTTTCAATGCTGATGTTCACACGAATGGCCTCACGCTTCAGGTTGGCACACACCTGCTCCACCATGGTGGTCTTGCCGTTACCAGAAAGACCTGTGATGAACACCGGATAGAAATTCTTGCTGGACAAGATGGTGGTGAGATCCTTATGGAACCCGAACGCCACATAGGTGGCATCCTTCTTGGGTACCAGATTGTCCACCTCAACCTTCAACTTAGGCTGAGCCAGATGCATCACAGCAGGGATGTTATTAGTCACGTTCACGACCTCAGTAGTAGGATGGGAAGTATTAACAGAATTGCCATTCACCGGAACCAAGATGATACCACCTGCATGATACACACCGCGCCGAACCTTGTTGGCATGATTGGACAAGAACGGACTAGGATTCACACCAATGGACTGAGCCACCTGAACCACCTCAGGCCGAGTGAACTCCTCCTTGCCAGTCTTCCGAAGAGCATCCACCAGTCGCTGTACCGTCATACTACCTCCATGATGAAGTTGTACATCTCACGCACCATACATTAAATATAACTGTTTTTCAGGCATTTGTCAAGAGGGGCTAAGTCGTTGAAAATCAACAACTTACGCCACCTGCTTCACGAAGGCGTTCAGGAACACACGGGACACCATCTTGGTATTCTGCATTTTCTTGAATGCCTTTAATAGTCCGTTCCGTGAAGTGTTCACTTCCTGCAACGCCTTGTCCATGTCCATTTCCTCAATACCAATTTCAGAACCTGGCACCATGTAGTAGGTGTCATAGCCACGAACCTTCAAGCCAATGTACTTGTGCTTGGTGAATTCCTGTTTCCACTGCTGGTCAAATGCTGCGTCATTCACCACATCCACACTCATTTGCAGCCTGCGATAGGCCTGAGACTTGTAGTTACGACCACTCATCAAGTAGATGCCCACCACACGCGAACCTGTCAGATGCTTGTACATCTCCAGCAACTGTGTGGTGTAGCCCTGATAGTAACCTGTGGTACAGGCAATCTGATGGCGAGTCTTGCGATTCTCAAGGATGGTGCGACGACCCAGATGAACCGGATGTATACCCTTTTCCGGATAATCAGGATTGATACCCATCACCTGAAGGCCATTGGTGGCCTCACCATCTGTGAGAATCACGGTGTTCAACACCTCGATACGATACTCCTCACGGAACTGCTGAGCCACATGATTCAACACCAGGATGCTCTCATTCAGCGGTGTGGACCCCAGGTCAAACCCTGTGGGAAGACCGCCGAGGCTCGCCTGCCAGTAGTACCGACCATAGGTGTGCTTGAAGCAATATGCCAACATCAACACATTCTGAATGGCCTTCATGAACTCCTGGGCCTTCATGCTGCTGTGAAACAACTGCTTCAAACGGAAGTAATGACCGTTAATCTGCATAGCCCCCATGGTTTCATCATTTCTATTCACCTCGAAATTCACATCTTCCTGAGCACCAGAACCTGTGTCATAGAAACCATACACATCAAAGGGAATGTTCACCTTGCGGCAGAACATCACCAGACTCACCAGCTGCTCGATGGTGTCACCAATGTTGTCCTGCATGCTGCTGGACATATCAATCAACATCAGCATGCCATGATTCTTGCCATCAGGCACCGTGGTGGTCTGAAGGAACAGATCCTCAGACAACTTGTGGCTCCAGATGCGATTCATGTCCAGCTCACCCGTCTTGCTCACCTTGGCGCGGGCAAACTGCTTGGCATTGCGACGAAGCTCAAACTCACGAACCATGTGTGAGATGTACTTGCGATTGGCCTGCATAAACTTGTTGTACAACTCCAAACGCTTGGACTCCATGACCGGATTAAACTGCAATTGTTCATGAGTCTTTTTCCAATCCACCACAAACTTCTTCACATCCAATTTCGGAAAATGTGCATACGTGGCAGGATAAGCAGATTCATCAATCAGCTTTTCCTGATTCTGTTCCAAGGCATCTGCCGTGATAGATGAGGTCTCATCCTTGTTCATCCAATCCTGAAGCTTCTGCTTGGCCTTGTCAGACGCCTTCTCCAAAGCATCTGCCATCTGGTTCTTGCCTGCCTTACGGAGACGGTCAATGGTGTCCTGGACACTAGTGGTCTCACCATCCTCAGACTCATCCCCCGACTCACCTGGACCATCATTGTCCAGCGCCTCCATCAGGTCCTCAAACAAATCATCCAGTTCGGACTTTTCATCCTTGGCCACATCCATGAACTCCTTGGCCAACACCATGACATCCTCGAACGTCTCCGCCGCCTCGATACGGTCCACCAGGTCCTGTTCCGACGGAGTGAACGTGATGTCGGCGCGAGCACCCAACTTGAAATACACATTGGCGCGGTCGGCGAAAGGAAGATGCTTCATGTCTCCCATGGCGACACCAAAGAAGCCACGATCCACCAGCTGAGTGTAGCCATTGTACATGGGACGCTTCAACCCAGGATACTTGCGCTTCATCTTCTTTTCAATACGCGCATCTTCCACAAGATTCAGAAACGTCTTGTACTCCTTGCCATACTCCTGAACCTTGCTCACCCAACCCTCGGCCGGTGTGTACAAGGCATGACCCACCTCATGACCAATCATCAGGTCATACAGGTCGGCATCCATGTCCTGCCAGATGGGGAGAACAAGCACGCGGTTCTTCACATCAAATGAAGGACCGCGAACCTTTTGGTGTTCAATACGGATGTCCTCGGCGGCCAGAAGCCGACCCAGCGTGCTCTTGGTGGAGTCCAAAACGTTCGCCATACAACCCCCGTGTCAGAAGAAAACCCTAGCAGCTATACATTAAGTATAATTGCTAGGGCGTCCTTTGTCAAGTCCCGGCGTAAGTTGTTGAAAATCAACGACTTACAGGCTTCTTCTTTCTCGGAGTTTTGGGCTTTTGGGACTTGGGTTTGAACTTGGTTTCCAATCGTTTGCTAACTTCTTCACCTGACATCCAGATGTCTTTGTTCTGTAAAATAGAATTGATTTCTGTTTCTGTCAAGAATCCTGTGTACACATCCTTCCACAACTTTCTGCTCCATTCACGTTCATGAACAATGTTGTCGTACATCTCGCCACCCTTGCCGAAACTACCTGAGCTGTAGTTATGGAACATGAACATGGAATGTTTGCTGATTTCCCAATGTTTAGCAGACAAGAATATCACTGTGGCCGCACTCATGCAAGCACCTTCCACAGATGCCACTACATTGGCCTTGGTCTCTGCCATGGCTCTCATGAATTGAATGGCTGTGAACAAATCACCGCCGTAACTGTTGATATGTAACACCACCACATCTGTTTCACCTGCATTTCTGATGGTTTCAAACCAAGGCACATATTCAGAAGGTGATTTGATTTCTCCGGACAGATAGAACTTATGTACTTTGGCAATGGCACGGTCAGTGAACGCACTCATGCCCGCAGGCATTTCATTTGGTTTCTCCATAATATCTCGTCACCTGTAGAATTTTGTCAATTTGTTTTTGAATGATGTCTTTACGATTTGGCCAATGAATGTATTCCTTGTCAGGATTCTTTTGGAGATTGTAAAGAAGTGGAAGGATCATCTGTTCTACTTGTTGCAACTTCCCACGAACTTCTGCTGTCAACAACTGTTTGTGTTGTTCTATTAGTGCTGATGTATCACCTGCGGTCAATTCTTCCAACTTGTTTTCTAATGCTGAAATCTTGTCCAACAATTCACTTTTGAATTCTGTATCTTCTGGTGTTGCTGTGGGAACAACTTGCTGTGGCGCACCTACATCATCATCAGCAAATGTGAACCCGAAATCGAAATCATTTTCCATGTCGTAACCGTTTTTGATGTTTGAGCTGACGCTTCTTCCATTTATCTAGTTCCCACTTCAACTTGAAATGAGAAGCGTGAAATGTGAAATTGATGCCTTCCATATGGTCATACTCATGTAGTAGCACTCTGGCGCCAATCCCCTGGAATCTTCCAGTTTGCATTTCTCCCTTCTCATTCTGCCACTCCATCACAACTTCCGCAGGACGCTTCAGTGTCAAATAGAATCCTGGAAATGACAAACATCCTTCTTCAATGGCCACTTCTTTCTGACTTACTCCCACCACATTGGGATTGAAGAAGGCAATCTTTTCTTCTTTGGTGCCAATCACGAACACACGATATGGGAGACCCACTTGATTGGCAGATAATCCTGCACCATCCCACTCCACCATCTTCTTGTGTAGCACATCTGCCAGCTCTTCAGCCTTGTCTGCATCTTTCTCAAAGTCAAACGCAGGAGGCTTGGTGGTCATGCGTTCATCGGTGAAATGAATCAGTTGTAAATCGTCAATATTGAAATGCATATCATCCTCTAATATTTATTATACAATCACAGAGAAATTCTGTCGTTTGGTGAACTTCACAATATGTGCAAACTTATCAAACAATTGGTCACCTTTATGTGAAATCACAAACACATTGGTGCCATCACCCAAAGTATTCAACAATGTCATCACATAATCTGTGGCACTATTGTCCAGACTGCTATCAAACACTTCATCAAGAATAAGAAGATTAGTACTGGCACTATTCTTGAGCTTAGCGATTGTACGCCACGTAAACAAAAGCGCCAAATCAATTCTTTGTTTCTCGCCTTCACTAAAGCTCTCATAACTAAAATCATCCCGATACCGCGATTTAATAACTTCATCAAATTTCTCGTCAAGTGTGAATTGGACAAAGAAGTCCATGGATGTCAAAAACTTGTTGACGAGTTTATTTATTGCCGGGAGATACTGTCTGATAATCTTAGTTTTGATGCCTGAGTCCTTCAACAGAATGCCAGCAATATCATAGTAATCGCTGAGTTCATTCAATTCACTGCGTTCCTTCACCACGCCTAGAGTTTCTTTTGCCAGGTCCTTCAACTTGGTTTTCTCCACATCTATGTTACCCACCTTCTGACTGACATCCGCCCTCTCTAGTTCCAGGCGTTGAATGAAGCGTTCTGTGGATGCTAGCTCAGACTTCACAGTGGCAATGTCCTCATTCAATTGATTAATCTGTTTGTTGATGCTGGCAATTTCTGCCAACCGCTCCTGGAGAGATGCCTTCTGGTCTTCAATCTGTTCAATGTTGCCATGCACCCTCTTCAAATCTTCTGACCGTTCATCAATGATGTCCTTCTTGAAATCATGTTCAATGCCTTGCTTACACTTGGGACAAGTATCATTGTTATGATAGAAGGAGATTTCCTTTTCTATAGATGCTGCTGTGGATTCGAATTCTCGGACTTGCCGTAGGATTTCGGAAACAGCTTCGTTAACATCAGATGCATCCCCAATACTGTTAAAATGATGAGTTCTTCTATCATCAAGATGAAGTAGCATATTCCGTTTATTATGGACTTCATTGCCAGCCTCCTGAATTTTCACCTCGATGTCAGCAATTCTGGCATCACGATCCTCTTCCAAGGTCTTGATGTAATCTTGCTGAATCTCAGCTTTGTTTTTTGCCAGTGTGATTTTGTTGTCCACATCTTGCATCTTGTTCTTCAATTCTGTGATTTTCTCCTTCAACACCTGATTCATGGAGGTGAAAATCTTGATGTCCAGAATGTCCTCAATCACTTCTCGACGAGCAGCAGCTGGCAGTTGCATGAAGGGTGTGAAAGATGCTGATCCAAGAATCACAATCTGTGTGAAGGACTTGTAATTCAATTTCAAAATATTTTCTTCCAGATACTTCTGATAATCTCTGCTGGCAGCATCTTGATTGATGAGATTGCCATCCACCCAGATTTCAAAGATGGCAGGCTTGATGCCACGAATGATTTTATATGTTTTGTTGCCAATGAAAAATTCAATTTCCACCACACAATTTTTTCCATTGATGGTGTTCACCAACTGAGGCTTGTTGATGTTTCGATAGGGCTTACCAAACAAAGCAAAACAGATGGCATCCAGAAGTGTGCTCTTGCCACTTCCATTCTCTCCCACAATCAATGTGGTGGGACGTTCATCCAATTGCATCTCTGTGTAGGCATTTCCGGTGGACAGGAAATTACGCCATCGAACTTTCTTGAAATGAATCATATCTCTAGATTTTGTGCCTCAACATACAATGTTTTCAGCAACGTTTTCAATCGCTCTTTGTCCTTCATGGACTCCACTGAATCCACGTATTCCGAGAGCAGGGTCATGGTATCTTCAATGTTCACAGCTTCTTCATTCAATGCTTCTGATTCAAACTCGGTGAAATCTTCATGTATGGTCAATTCAATCACTTCATTAATATACAAGGCATCAATCAGTTTGTCAAACTTTTGATAGTCATTTTTATGAACGACTATCACCTTTACGCAACACTTCTTGTAATTGGACGCATCCACAGTAGGCTTTCTGTCATCATAATAGATTTTATGAAAGATGCGATTGGGATTTTGTATGAAGGTCAGTTCCAAAGTTTCTGTGTCCAGAATATGGAATCCTCGAACATCTTCAAAGTCCGTCCAAATCATTTCATAAGGACTTCCCAGATAATGAACATTATCATCCGTGCTTCTGTGATGAAAATGACCAGTCAACACCATGTCATAGTGTTTGAACAATTCTCTGTCCATGCCTGCCTCGTTGGCCACACCACGAAACATATCAAAGCCCATCAGCTCCAGATGTGCCAGGCATACTCCCTTGTGTCGCTTCAAGAAGTCCATGGTGTCAGCTTGATTCTCTGGACAAATCCAAGGAATGAAACTGAAATCTTTTCCTCCGAACTGTATTTCTTTACAGTGCTCAACGATGTGAACATTGGAATATTCACGAAGGAGCAAATCTGGACTGTTCACTTCATTGGTGTTCTTATAGTAGGTGTCGTGATTGCCTGGAATCACGTACATATCTACACCATGTTGTTCTAGAGGACCAAAGAAATAATTTTTGCAAGAGCGAAGTGTGGCAAAATTAATATACTTGCGCCTATCAAAAACATCACCCAAATGGAAAACTGTTTTGATATTGTGCTCAGTAATGTATGGAAAGAATACTTCATCATAGAATTTCCTGAAATAAGAATCGAAGTGTTGAGAATCATTTCTGGCACCGAAATGGGTGTCAGTCAGAATGGCAATTTTCATTGTTCGCTAAATGGTTTGTGATAGGCAATCATCAACTTGCATGCCTTGATGTGCTCTTCCAAGTCCTTGGCATCTTGTTCTGGGTCTTGACTGAAGATGCCATCAGTTGTGCCAATGGACTTGATTTGTTCCAAACTTAGAATGAACCCTTCAAGATTTTCCTCAAGTTCTTGCACCACAATTCTGTCTACCGTGTCCCAATCCAATTCTATAGTAACTTTTCTTGACATGATTTATCCCTCGTAAATGGCAGAGTTGCTGCCGTGTTCAAACACTTCTACACTCTTTAAACGAACTCTGTGTTGTGTTTCATCTGCTACTTGTGAAGCAATATCAGTATATACAATTTCTGCAAACTTCTCACAACCTACTGCACTAAAAATGCGAAGTGTCAGGACACCTGCCTCATCCATTTGTTTGAACAATGCTAGATGCGGGTCATCCGCAGCAACAGCAGTGGTATGGTCAAAGGCTTCTTCCAGGTACATCTTGATCCACTTGGTGTTTCCAAAATCATACACCCAGTTTCTGTCATCTAATGAATCTGCTTCGAAGATGAAACGAAATCCCAAGCTGTACCCATGAATCTGATTGCAATGTGAGGTGGCACGCCATTGACGAAAAGCACAGCTCAATCCACGGTCATTACCGAAAGTCTTTGTTGAATAGTATTTCATAACTACCTCGCAAGATAAGAGTACATGATGTCAGCGTTCAGATACCTTAAAACCAAGATGCCACGTTGTTGTTCCATCAAACTTTCATACCTATCGTAATTATCTATCTTGTCTTGAATGAAATCTTGCAATTCTTGCTTATGAAGTTGAAATTTGTCCCAATTGCTGGTCCATTCAGAAGGATACTTGAAAGGCTTCAAATACATTTCTGAATAACTGCATCTGTCCGGCACAATGGGAATGGCACCTGCCAAACATCCCTCCATCATGCTGATGCCTAGATTCTCATGCAAGGCACAGCTGAACACCGCCTTGCTAGTTCCCAACAGATGATAGTAATCTTCTTTTGATAAGTTCAGCTTCTGTGATATCACCACATCCAGTTGTTCAGCAATCTCTGGCTGTTTATCTGCATTATATCTGTGAGGCCAAATCACCTTGTTCTGTTTCGGAAGATTGATGTACTTGGTTGATTCCAAACTCATCAGATGATGAGGTTGTCCAGAAATAATGGCCTTCAGGGCCGAGCTCCGGGAGATGTCCAGGTTGTTCAGAAACATCTGACGGTGAAACTCTGTGGCAAAATAGTTGTAATCACAGGCATGGTACCAACTTCTTTCAGCATGATTGGCTGATTCACCCTTCATCTTCATACCCAGAATATCAGATGGGTCATAGGCACCTGCATGCCAGATGCCATGAATTTCCACAGGAATATCCAGCAAGTCACTCATGTATCTGATGGCAGTGATGGCAAAGTTCCAGGCATCTGTGACCAGAAACTTGTCACCTGGCTTCACTTGATTCATCATGAACAAATCAGCAATCTGTTTCACTTGTGATGCCTTGTACTTGTTGGTGAAGGCAAAGTTCAAAAAGGCACCTGAAGTGGTTCCAGAATCCACGGGGTCACCAATGGTTCTGTTCGCCAAGCCGCGACGGTCCAGGTCCTTGGGGATGTTGTGATACCATTGCTTGGTGTAACGTTGGTCAATAGGTTCAATAGGAACAATGAAAATCATACAGCAGGTACCAAAGAAACAGTGGGTGTGATGAACGGTTTGAAAATCAAGATGGCGCCATTCTCTCCATCTTCACTCACACCTACTTCCACATACCGCCTAGGATAATTCATTTTGATATAGTCAATCAATTCTTCAGCCAACATTTCGCAGCTCTTGTAATCAATATCATAGATGCCATTGTACAAACTTTCCAATTCACGCTTGAACAAAATGAATTCAATGTCTCTGTCATTATGATTCACAGATACACGAACACGGAAATGAAACATATGGCGATGAGGATATCCAAGAAATTGAACATGCTTCAAGTTCGGGTCATCTAATGCAGCCGGATACTTGTGTATTCCTTCCTTTTGAAACGTTACTTCAATATATCGTTCTATAGTTTCCATTAGAAATCCTCCGGAAGGCTTGCGGGTTGACCATCTTCAATAGGTGTGCTATCCAAACTTGAACCTGCATGTTGCAACCAGTACTCAAAATCTTGTCGAGACTTCACACTTCTCATGGCATCAATAGTGGAGTAGGTCAACGTATCCACCAATCCATGAGCCTTAGAGAAATCGTTGGACACAGTTTCCACGTGACGTATAAAGTTCATGGTGCTTCCCACAAAGTAGGCACTGAATGCCTCTAGCGGTGGAAGAAAATTTCCATTGTGTAACTTCTGATAGGCACGAACTGGAATGTTCATGGCTTCCATGAAGAAGTCATCATCTACAATGTAGTCTTTCACATACTTTCTGACATCACTATTGATGAAGCTGTAATCTTCGGCACCTTGACCGCCATTCTCTGTTTGATAATTGTTTTCATCATCACGAAACAATCTGCCTGGCGTGATCCACTTGAAGTCTGGCCCATAGTATCGTCCCATCTGCACACCGGATGTGTGAGTGGTGCTGTCATAGCTCACCAAGGTGTTCTGATACACATCATGATGTTGCATGGCAATCACAGGAAGCAATCTGGACACTGAACCCACTCCCAACAAATGGAAGTGATGTGTGGTCTTGGACAAAGGCAGTTGTGTATAATAGAAAGCTCTCTTGCAATCTTCCAATGTACCAGTACCTAATGCTACAGCTCCCAATGCCACACCACCAATGAATTCATGCAACTCCTTGGGAATCTCCTCCAAGGCCAGTTCTGTCCAACGAACATAGCTGTCCAAGTCATTGCCTTGTGCAATAAAGAAAGGTCGTGCCTGGGATCCCATCTTGATGAAGGTTTCAATCTGGTCACGAATGTTCTTACCAGATTCTCTGGCACACCATTCAAACTTGCTTCTGTCGAAATACTTGCTGCTGGTGTCTGACCTGGATGACCGTTCTGATTTCAATGACACTGGAATTTCATCAAAGCTCATGGCACAATCTGAATAGTTGCCTTGATTGGTGTACACTTCCTGTTTCAGTTGTGGTGTGATGGTCTTGCCTAAGGTAATCATTTGTAGGCCACCTGAGTCAGCATAAATCTGATTCACACCCTTGCCACGATACACATCACGAAAGAATTCACCAAACTCCTTTTCAATAAAGGCATTATACAGAAAAGAAAATTCATGATTGTGTTGACCACGAAGCAACGACCACATGCCATTCAATCGCTTGGCAGTGTCACCCACCTGCGATTCCTTGAATCGCACTCGTAAAAATGATAGACCTGACGCCACATATTCAAATTTCATAATCAACTCTTTAGAATTTTCAAAAGGTGTTTGGTCTGATACACGGCATCATCCAAGGCATTGTGATAGCTTCCTGTACGTTCATCAAATGGCATCTGAATGATTTCTTTCATGGTTCTGTAACATCTGTCCAACCAGGGAGTCCAAGGACGTTTCATACCACAGGCTTTATAGGCATTGTCCATGATGACATTATCAAATCCTGCTCCACATCCCCACGTGGGCATGGGCTTGGCACCATACCATTGTGAGAACTTCACCAAGGCATCATGCAAAGGAACATTGTCCTTTCTCAACATCTCCAACACTTCACGTGGTTGCTTGCTCCACCAACGCACTGTGTCGGCTGAAATGTCCAATCCCCACTTCTTGCAATCAGCCGCATCCACGGTGCAGTAGAATGTATCCAAGATACCATCTTCGATACTGAATTTCACTGCACCAATGGAACAGATGGCTGCGTTGGATTCCACACTCATGGTCTCCAAGTCCAACATCACCTGAATGTTCATGTTACTTGATGAGATTCATGAACTCAGCACGTAGTGCTGGATCCGCCTTGAAGGCACCACCCAACTTGCTTGTGATGGTTGTGGAATGTGGGTCTTGAACACCACGTGCCTTCACACAGAAATGCTCAGCATCAATCACCACAGCCACATCATCTGTTTCCAGAATGAATGCCAAGGCGTGATAGATTTGTTCAGCCAAACGTTCCTGAACCTGAGGACGGCGTGAGAAATATTCCACCACACGATTCAACTTGCTCAATCCCAACACCTTCTTGCGTGGGATGTAAGCCACGTGAGCATGTCCGTGAATGGTCACGAAATGATGTTCACAACAAGATGTGACACCAATGTGCTTCTCCAGCACCATTTCATCGTACCCCATCTTGTTCTCAATGGCAGTACACTTCGGGAACATGGCAGGGTCCAAGCCCCAGAACAATTCATTCACAAACATCTTGGCCACACGAGCTGGACTATCTTGGAGACTGTCATCAGTCAAATCCATGCCAAGTGTTTCCATGATGCTTGTGAAGTGCTTTTCAATCTTCTTCACCTTCTTGTCAGCATACTCACCTGTCTGAATGGTAGGTGTTTCCACGCCAAGAGATTGAAGATGCTTATGGACCCGAAGGCCCAACTCTGGGTCGCACTTCCCCAAAGCATTGCGAATGGCGTTTGCGTTATATCGCTGCTGTGATTTCATATTATCTCCCAATCACGTTGCCAAAGACATAACAATGATTTCGTGTGGCAACGTTGTATCCACGATTCATTGCTTCAATACAGAGGTCACCAATATAGGGATCCTCTTGTGCATCCTTAGTGGCACCCACAGGCATCACCCAGATTTTCGGCATCAACTTCCCACATAGAAATCTAATACGTTTCAACTCAATGTCAAGTTCCAACCAACACTCTGGTGTACCATTACACACAAACTTCAGCACGGTTGTGGACATGGAGAACACATAATCTCGAATCACTTCTGGTCTAACTGCATGCTTCTCACCTGACACATTGAACAACTTAGGACTCATGGACCAGTGCCAACGCAGACCGCCGAAATTTTTGAAATCCAAAGCAATGAATCTGCGAAGTTCATCACTCAACGGTGTGGTGGCGTTGGTTTCCACAGTGATGATACGCGGCATATTGCCACGATGTGCCAACTCCGCCAGCACTGCCATCATGGCTTTTTGCTGTAACATGGGCTCACCACCTGTGAAACACAACATGGTGTCCTGTTCAGTATGAGGATGAATGAACAATCCTGCAGGGTTGTGTTCACTCTTGTTGGCCTCAATCAACCTATCGGCAATTTCCGAGGGAGAGGCATCATGTGCCAGATGCTTGTATTTCTGTGACCAGGAATAGGATGAGTCACAGCCATAGGACCAAACAGGAAGTTCTTCCACAGACTTCACGGAATCCACATTGAAGTCTTTGTAGGGAAGAACATAACTGGTTGGGTCTGTGGGATTCTTTTGACCAAATCCTTCACAGTTCAAGTTACATCCAAAGAAACGAAGCCATACGGCGGGAGTGCCTGCCAGTTCTGCTTCACCTTGGAACGAATGGAAAATTTCTGAATATCTGATTCTCATAATCACCTCACAGGATACATAACAATCTACAATTATTTAGGAGCGTGTCAATGGTTATTCGTATTCAATTTCACCTGTTTCCACGGCCGCGTCCACACTCAACACATCCAGATGTTGAGATTCATCCACCAGAACATCATCATCCAGTTTCTGGAGATACTTGGGCTTTCTGGTCATCTTCTTGTCCTTCTTGGTGTCATGCAATTCTTGCTGTGCTGTGTCTGCCTGTTGCTTCAGATATCGGATGAAACCATTGTCATAGCTTCCTTCATCATGAGCCTGGCGGATGATGCCTTCAATGTCCAATGACTCAATGTACCGATACTTGGTTTGCAGATGTTTCTTTTCTTTCTGAATTCTACGCAGAAATGCGTAATAGGTGATTTGCGTGAAATAGGCAAAAGGATTGCTGGATTTCTTGGGATCGAAGTTGTCCATGTAGATGAGGCAATTCTCAATGGCATCCAGAATCATATCTTCTCGGAAGCTGTAATTGATGAAATTGCTTTTGTATGCTAGATGATTGGCAATCTTGATGAAGCAATCACCGATGTAATCTGGAACCTGAGGCCTTTCTTCTTCATTCTTCTTGGCTTTGTTCACTTCTTTTTTGAATTCAATCAAAGCAGCCAGAAACTGCTTGTTGTCAATGTAATGCTTACTGTTTTCGTCCTTCTTCTTCGCCATAATATTCTCCATGATATTCATCAATATCAATAATGTGGACATCACCATTGTTCACTTCACGCAATAAATCATCTGCTGCTTCTGACCGTTCTTCTTGTTCCAGAAACTTCTGTCTGGTTTCTTTAGCTTGTGTGACGTAGGTGACATATTGTTTTCTGACTTCCTTCTTCATGTCACCTATAGTCATCACCACATCTGTGCTGATGACAAAATCTTCTCCATCACTCAACCCCATCCAAGGACGAAGCATGAAACTTTCTCCAATCACATGATTGCCTCGGCGTGTTTCTTTCATGGGCACCACTTGCACAGGAACATGCATCTGTAGATGTGTTTCTGCTGCCGTGGACTTCACATCTCGTTCCATGTTACACAGGATGTTTTCTCCTGTTTTCAACTTTACAATTTTGAAATATCCATCGTCGATACTAAGCATGTAATGGTACGGTTAGAAGTTTGTAATCAAATCCTTCTTCATTGTATATCTTCACACGCTCAATTAAATGCAGTAATGTGTAATTCTTGTGCGACTTCCATGATAAGTTGTCACCAATATCATATAACTTACATGATGCCTTTTGTTCACCCAAACGAAGTCCACGACCAATACTTTGTAGATTTCTGATGCGAGATTTCGTGGGTGATGCAAACACAATGGTATGGAGGTTTCTAATATTTATTCCTGTTGAGAATGTACCGTAGGATGCCAAGATGATGGCATTCGAGGACTTCTCTGTGATGGCACGAACTGCCTCACGTTCTTTGGCTTCCACTCCTCCGTGAACGAAAAACAAATCTCTGCCTTGTTCAATCTTTTCTGAAATCAAATCATACAATTCTTCACCGTGCTTTTCCACAAATTGAAACAACACCAGGGTGTTGCCCTTTTGATCCAACACCAGATTTCTGATGAACTTGTTTCTCTTGGGGTGTGTAACCAACCAATCTATTTCTTCTTGATAACTGAACTTCTTGCACAATTGTTTTTCTTCATCTGTGTAATCCAAGGTGACACAACGAATCTTCAATTCAGCCAACTGATTTTCATCCATCAACTTCTTGGTACTAGTGACCTTGTGTACAGCACCAAACAACCCTTCCAACACCAACCGATGTGTCTTGGTGCCATCCAGGGTTCCTGTGGTGCCAATCTTGAAGGGTGCCTTGGTACACTTGTGCATGATGGAGGTCAAGGATTTTGCCTTGAACAAATGACACTCATCGCCATACACCACATCAAAGTTTTCAAAGAAGCTCTTGGGCATCTTGTAGATGCTCTGCCAGGTGGAAATCACAATAGGCACGTTGGTGATTTTCTCTTTGCCTGAATAGATGCGAGTGCAATTCTCAGACACTTTCCAATCACTGTCTGTGGCGTAATCAGCAAAGTCGCCATACATCTGTTCCACCAAACTGGTGGTAGGAACAATGATGAGCTGTCTACGATTGTGTTGTAGGTGCCATCGAATCAACGTGTAGATGATGAGGCTTTTACCGCTGGCTGTGGGAGACAGCAACAGCGTTCTATTGTTCTGAATGGCTTCTTCCACTGCATTCTTCTGATAATCCCGAATGTCAACAGGCTTACCATTGGAATGATAGTTCAGCCCATTAATAAACTCAGCAACATCACGGACAGCACGGATAGGCTGACAGTTGTTAACAAATGCATAGCCGTTTCTTTTACAAAATTCTTCGACATAGGAAGCAAGTCCTACGTACAATTCTTTGGTGAACAAACTCAACAGCCGAATTTTGCCATCCCAAAGTTTCGCACGATATTGAGGTGTGAATTGGGCGCCGGGAACTGCGAACGTGAAGAAGTCATTCATCTCCAGCAGAACATCAGGTTCAGCTTCCACTCGAAGATAAACTTCATCTTTCTTATTTATCGTAACGGTGCTCACATCCCACCATTGGTGAACTTGTACCATTCAATGGCAGACTTCACATCCCAGGTTCTGCTGTTGATGCTCTTCAGGATTTGTTCCAACTGAAACAACAAGGTCTTGATGTATTCCAGTTTGTCTGTGTGTTGAATGATGTCATCATCTGATGCCATGAATTCATCCATTTCATTCTTCAACGGTTTGTTGTTCAGATACTGGTCCCATCCCAGCTCCGTGAGTTCCTCTTTGGACAACTCACCACGATAGTACCGATACTTCAATTTGCGTAAACGAAGATAATCAGCTTCAGCCTTGCGATATTGCAGGCGAACTGAGGTCATCATGTTCAGATATTTGGCGTGTAACTCTGGTACACGTGCGGCAGCGCGGCCCAGATTGGTCTGGTCCACTTTGCAATCATCTGCCCACATGGTTTGAATGTCTTGTAGTTTCATAACACCTCCTCACAGTCCTTCAATTATAAACTACCTTACCAGTTTTGTCAAGTCAGAGGTGTCACAGTGAAGGTGCGATATTTGAATATGGCTTGAGCAGCAAAGTATTGAGTGTCACCGGTAGATACATCAAACTCAATGCCAGTCAACCCTACAGGGAAACAATCCTTGAAGGTGAATTCCACTTTGGGATTGTAATTGGAATCCAATGCCAACAATGTGGCATCACTGTATTCATTCAAGTCAGTGTTTCTGGCACCAGTACCAAATCGGGATGAGAATTGTGTTCTGTTTTCTGGGAAACCCAAAGCCAGAATCCAGTTGTACAGTTCAATGTAATTGGCCATGGTTTCTTGAATCAAAAATTTCACATTCAATTCACCATAATCAATTTTTTCACCGGGCTTTGGGATGTTGGCAAAGGGTGTGGGATGAATGGCAAATCCTAGATTCACACTGGGAAGGTTGGCTGATTGACAGAAATAAGTGACTTGAGGAAGATTCTGAATCAGGAAAAAGAAACCATTTGGACGTAGAAAGTCCAACATATCTGGTTGTCTGATGTCCCATTGTGGGGGTGTAGGAGATGTCATGTGTGTGTCCTGTAAAGTTTCTAATATTTATATCATATAAAAGGAAAAAGAGAGACCTTTCGGCCTCTCTTTCCCTGTTTTTCAACTACTACTATTATAGAAGGTTTGTTACTGCGAACAAACGATAGTAGTGGTTACGGTCAGCAGTGAATGTGTCTGCGTCTGTTGTGCCGTTTGATTGTGTTACGAATGGATTTGCAATCATGCCGTAACGTGTCTTGAATCCAATCTTGGGTTGGAAGGTGTTAGGATCAATTGCACGAACCATTTGGAGGGGAACATATGGGCAGTAGAACAAACCTGCGTCGTATGCTGTTGAACCCTTGTAGCCAACCATCACGAATTGTGATGCGGCGTTGGTGTTTGCTGAGTATGGGTCGATGAACACCTTGTAACGGCCATTCAATGTACCTGCGAATGTGTTACCTGTGTCATCTGATGAAAGGCCATCGTTGCCTGAAAGAGCTGGGGTGTAATCCAACTTACCAGCCATTGCTAGAGCTGCTGCAACGTCTGATGAGCAAACGATGAAGTTACCGCGACCGCGACGAGTTTCTTGTGCGATTACGTTGGCATCACGTTCGATTTGGAACATCAAGCCCTTGAAACGTTCTACTGACCAACGACCGTTTGAGTCCACATCTAGGTCGAATGTGCCTGCTGATGCTGTTGAAGCAGCACCTGGCTTTGCCACGCGATAGATGGTACGGATCACTTCACGGTTGATTTCAGCAAGAATTTCTTGTGAAAGAATGTTGGCCAATTCGCCTTCTGCATCAAGACCGTGAATTGCCTTCAAGTCTTGTGCCAATTCCACAGTGTATTCAGCCTTCAATGCACGTGTCTTAGCGGTTACTGTGGTCTTTTCGATTGAGAAAGCCATTTCGCCGAATGATGTGCCGTCACCGAGGTCTTCAGCAGTTGCAGTTGATACGCCTGTACCAGTTGTGTATGAGCCTGATACTGGGTTTGAACCAACATGTGAACCTGCGCCTGCGAAGTCTGTGTCAGCTTCATTGAATAGAGCTTCTGTACCGTCTTGTGTTGAATAACGTGACTTCATGGCGAAGATAAGACCAGTTGGGCCGGTCATTGGTTGTACGCCAGCCACATCGTAAGCCATCAAGTTTGGAAGTGAACGACGAACCAATGAGATAAGGATTGGATCGTAACGGTCAATTTCAGTTGCACCTGAGCCAGCGATGTTGTTGGCTGGTACTGTTTCGAACAATGCTTGCTTTTCTTCGCGCATTGCACGTTCTTGGTTTTCAAGAACAACAGCAGTTACTGCACGCTTGTAGGTGTCCTTGATTGCTGGCATTGCTTCGTGGTCCAATACTGGAGCCCACTTCTTTTGTAGATTTTCTGAAAGAAACATTCTCGTTCTCCTGTTACTGTTTGTTTTGTTAAACGTTAATATTATTTATACAAGTGAAAATTTTTAGAACTTGGTGCGACTGATTCTTGCTGCATATTGTGCTACTGTGCCAGAAGTTTCTTCCACAATTGGTTGTTCTTCTGGGAGTGTTGCATTTTCAACAATGGTCTTTGGGAAGTAGTTGTTCTTGATGACATTCAACTTTTGTTCGAAAAGTTCTGGTGTATCAAATTCCACTTCTTCAACCAACCCACGTAATTTTTCTGATTCAGTTTGTGCCAAATCAGATGTCACTTTCATGAACACAGCATCACGCTTGGATTCAGTCAATGCCTTCTTCAGTTCTACAGCTTCTGCAAATGCTTCATTGGCCACTGCGGTCAATTCTTCAATCTTGTTTTGCATTTCGCCGAGAACGTCATATTTTTCTTCTGGTACTTCAATGTAGTTCTCTTGGAACAACACCTTGAGACCAGCGATGAAATCTTCTGTTACTTCGGTACGTAGACCGTTTTCAATGGCTAGAGCATTTTGTTCCACCCATTGTTCCACCACGTAGTTGAGGTAGGCATCCACCTTGTCAACTAGTTCTTGGTGCATTTCAGCCACAACTTCTGCTGCTTGTTCTGCTAGCACATCTTCCATGATTTCCATTTCATGTGCCACACGTGCAGTTACTACAGCTTCAAACAATGAAGTTGCCTTCACCTTGAAATCTTCTGAAAGTTCTGATTCAGATGACAGAAGATTTTCAATGTCCTTGGACAATTCTTCCTTCATCTTCTTCATCATTTCTTCCTTCTTCTTCATCATCTTGGCTTCTTCTACTTCTTCCACTTCAACTTCTTCAGTGGCATCTTCTTCCAGTTCCACTTCCACAACTTCGAATTCTGCCTTTTCTTCTTCTGAAAGAGCGTTGTATTCTTCTTCTGAGATGAACAGTTCTTCTTCTTCCATGTTTTCTTCCACTTCTTCCTTACGAACAGCCTTCATGGGTGGATTGGTCTTGCCGTCATTCACCTTGGCAGCTTCAGCACGCTTCTTCTTGAAGGCATCAATGGCTGATTGTACAGCAGGTGTTGGCTTGATGACCACAGCTTCTTCCACTTCAGCTTCTTCCTTGTACACGTTGCCAGCACTTGATGCTTGGTTCACAACTGATGTTGGATCAGCATGTGTGGTGTAGTTGGGAGCTGCACCGGCACCTTGGTGCTTGGGTTCAGGTTGCTTCTTTGCCTTGCTGGCTTGTGTCTTGCCTTGTGTTGTTTCATCATCTTCTGAGTCGATGGTGGCATCTTGTGAAGAACCTTGCTTCATAGGCTTGTCTTCCTTCACACCTGCACCAGCAGCAAGATTGTTCACAGCGTTACCAGGCTTGGCAGCACTTGTGACGTTCATCATTTGGACTTCTGGTTTTTCAGATGAACCTTGGGCCATGGGAGCAGCTTCTTTGTTGTTACCCATACCTGGGAAAGATTCTGCCACCGCTTCAGCCTTACGATTCATCATATCACGAATCTTGTTTTCTATTGAGGCCATTTAACTATCTCCTAAAGTTAGTTACAAACGTTACTATTATTTATACAGGTTTACTTCTTGGAAAGACTGTTCATGAAGTTTTCAAACACTCGGAACTTCATTTCTTCCAGTTGTTGTTTTTTGGTTGCTTCAATCAACTTCTTGGTTTCATCCATGTTCTGGTAGGTCCATGAACCATTCACGAACATCCATTCTTTGTTTTCCATGATGCCTTGTACGAAGGCATCTGGAGCTGAGGGGTCTGCCACGATGTCAGCAGCAGTGGCCAAATAGAAGTCATTTTGCACTTCATTGATGCCACCTTCACGTTCCTTCAAGGTGCCCATACCACGTGATGACACACCTAGTTGTGCGCCACCTTCAATCAACCCCCGAACAATGTTACCCATAGGGGTGTTCAGAATCTTGGCACGACCCACATAGTTGTTGCCATCTTCTTTCAATGAGGTGATGATGTGTGACACACGATCCAAGTTAATAGTTGGACCTTCTGGATGTCCCAGTTCACCAAAGGCACGATTGGAATCCACATATTCTTTCATGTAGCGTGCCACTTCTTTTTCCATCACAGCCTTGGGATAGATTCTGTTGTTTCTGTTGGCCAGTTCACTTTGTAGAAACACACCTTCCAGATACAGGTCTTTGCTCTTTTCTTCTGTGATGATTTGTACTTGTTCAACTATTTCTGAAATCAATTTCATGGTTCAATCTCCTTAGGTTAATGGATTCACGTGCTGTGTGTCACCATAACCTGAAAGCTTCACCATTTCAATAATCACAGTGCCACCACCCACAGGTGTGGTCACCACGATGTTGCTGGTGTTTTCTCGGTTGTCAGCAAATCCATTGAATTCAAATTCTCTGGCACCGGTCATCAGCCATAATGGCACAGAGTTTCGTGTGATGGTGGCATTGCCTGCAGGCACAGACCAATGAATGGCACTGATGTTCACTACAGGTGATGCTGCTGTTTGACTGGCTGTGGATAGTGTGGTGTCTAAATCAATAGTTTCCGTGGCACTGGTGCCAGACACTGCGACCACAACATGGATGGGTGTTCTCTTTAATACAGTTATTGCCATTATTTGCTCCCTTCTTGTGGTCTTCTCTTAGTGGGTGTCTTACCGAGGTTCACTTTGACGCCGCCCATCTTCATGGTGGCACCTACAGGTGCGCTACTCTTGCCCTTGTAATGATATACGGTCTTCACGCCGCCACCTTTCTCAATACCCTTCTTAGTGAAGCCTTCAGGTGGGCGGAAGAATTGTCTGGCGTTGGTAGCTCTTGGTAGGCCGGCGCGCTTGCTACCACGTGCACCACGTTCAGTGCTTCTGTAAGGTGTGGCGTTGTATTCATCCATCTGTTCCTCTTCTTTGACGTAAGGAACTTTTGGTGTTTTTGCAGATGCATAATCAG
>Ga0172372_10002166_pt1 | contig 30158 bp, 26 predicted proteins | sample LakKiv5m_2_FD_114544 | JGI IMG/M metagenome (GOLD analysis project Ga0172372, IMG submission 114544) | Freshwater microbial communities from Kabuno Bay, South-Kivu, Congo - kab_092012_9.5m | ecosystem: Environmental > Aquatic > Freshwater > Lake | place: Democratic Republic of the Congo...
AATGGTCACCGAACGACCGTGCAAATCCCAGTACGAATCGAAGTTCTGGATGATGCCCCGGGGACTCCCCACCAGCACCACTTGCCCGCCGTCGTCGACCAACTTGAGCGCATCTTGGAGCGCTGCGGGCACACCGGTAGCATCAACGACCACGTCTGCACGGCGCCCGAGTAGCGCACGCAACTGATCGGGGCCATCACCACTGCTCGGATCAATGGTGCGAACACCGTACACCTGCTCCGCCCAACGACGCCGTTGCACGAATGCGTCGACACCAATGATGGGGTGCGCACCACTCGCTGCGAACAAGCGCGTCGCGATTTGCCCGATCATGCCGAGCCCAAGAATGACCACTGCTTGGCCCAAAATGCGCTGTGATTGCACGAGTGCCGTGAATGGAAACCGTGCCAACGACAACATGGCGGCTTCGGGCGCGGGCACATGCTCGGCGACTGGCCAGATATCCGCATCGGGACCAATGTCGACCACGGCGTGACTCTCGTGGCGCCCCGGCCAAATTACCCGATCACCCACCTTGAACATGTGCACGTCGGCGCCAGCCGCCACAATGCGTCCAACTGCGCTGTAACCGGGCACAAACGGAAATTTGGCCCACAGGTTGGTGGGGTCTTTGAGCCACTGATGAATCCCGGTGTAGATGGCCAACTCGGTGCCCGCGCTAATCCCGCTGGCCTCCGTGGCAATGACAACCTGATTGGCACCGGGCAACGGCACCTCGTATTCTGCAAAATCGACCGTGAATTCTTGGGGCATTACCACCCGCAGTCCTTTGGTCATCTTGTCACTTCCTTTCCCCTACTTCAACGGCCTCATTACTGCGCTGTCCACCCACCATCGACCACCAAGCTCGTTCCCGTCATGAATGCGGACGCTTCGGATGCCAAAAACAGCACGGGGCCAGCCAAATCACGCAAATCACCCCAACGCCCAATCGGCAAACGATCGATGAACCACTGGTACGCCGCCGGGTTGTTGAGGATGGGTTGATTCATGTCGGTCGCAAATGGTCCCGGGCACAGCGCATTCACCGTCACGCCCTGGCTGGCCCACTCCAGTGCCAACGTGCGCGTCAGCTGGATGACGCCCCCTTTGGCGGCCGTATACGGGGCTCGTTCGGCCAATCCCACCGTACCCAGCATGGAGCTGATGTTGATGACCCGTCCCCATTTTTGTGCGAGCATGTGCGGAGCAAGCGCCCGTGCACAATAAAAGGGCGCCGACAGGTTGATGGCGATGAGTTCATCCCACTTTTCGATGGGATATTCAACCGCTGGTTTACGCAAATTGACACCCGCGCTATTGACCAAAATATCGACCTTGCCGACGGTGGCCGCCATCTGCTCAACCTCGGCCGGCTTGGTCACATCACAGGGGTGCACACGCACCTGGCGGCCAGTCGCGGCCACGAGGCGCTCTTGGAGCGCCACCAGCGGCTCTACCCGCCGTCCCACCAACACCAAATCGGCTCCCGCTGATGCGAGTGTCTGCGCAAACACTTCACCGAGACCACCGGCTGCACCGGTAATCAACGCGACACGTCCGTCAACACGAAACAAATCCAAGGGGTTATTCATGCACCCTGCTCCTCATCATCGTTGCTCTTACCGTCCACCCACCATCAACGTGCGTAAATGAGCCACACTCTGGGTGAATTGCCCTTCTTCGTAGGCCCCCAACTCGAGGGCATCGGCCCCCCGCTCCCACGGCGTGCGGGTATCGTCGCTGGCCGCCGACACATGCGTGGCCGCATAGCGCAACAGTGGCAACAGCGTATCAATGCCGTAGGCACGCGGGTATCCCTGCCACCATTCTGGCGTCCACACGCGGATGTGCCGTGCATTAATGGCCGCCAATTCAATGTTGCACGTGGCCTGTGGCGCGTGTTTGGCCAAGATGCCAAACAGACCGGGCAAATCGAGCACGCCTGCGCCCAACGATGAGCGCACCAACAAGTAGCCCTCAGGTGTCAAATAAAAGAAGTAGTCTTTGAGGTGGACGTTGACAATTCGGGAGCCAAGCCGCTCTGCAAACACCAACGGATCCTCGGCCACTGCTAGCGGATTCACCGCATCGAGCGTGACCCCGATGTGCGCACCACCGACTTCGTCGCAGATGCGGATGAGGTCGGCACTATCGAGGTCTTGATGATTTTCAGGGGCGATGATGACATCATGCGCCTCTGCGAGGGGGCGCATGCGTTGGAGCACGCCGATTTGTGCCTGCAGATGCGCCTCCCATCCACCGGGGAAGGTGGCGCGCGCGCCTTCGAGCATGCCACTCAGCATCACACGCAACACGCGTGCCCCGAGCATGGCCGCCGCCGGAATAAGCCGCTCAAGCATGGGCACGTCGATGACCGCGCCATCGAGCACCAAACGAATCCCCAACGAATCAGCGCGACGCTTGAATTCGCGTAATCCCTGCGCACTCTGGTCTTTGATGAGGTCGAGGGGCAATTCCACCGTCGCCAAATTGTGGTATGCGGCCAATTCGAGCAGAGCGTGCGCATCGTAGGGGCGTGGACAAACGCGCGCAGTGCCCGCACCAGCAAAACCACAGCGCCACGGAAAACTGTAGGCGGCCAAACCAATCGGATTGCCACCAATGTGCATTGGCATGATACGTACCTCTTGCGTGTGCGGTTAGGCGATGTCACCGTTCGGACGAAGCACCGCCTTGGGAATGGTCAATTCTTCCATGGCCATGAATCCCTCATGCCAATCGAGCAAATCAAATTCGGTTACCAGCGGTGCCACGTTGAGTTGGCCCGTGCCCATCAACGCCAAAATCCGCTCCCACGTGCCGTGCAGATGACTAAATGACCCCTGCAGGGTGGCCGCTTTGGCAACCAAACGGTCGATGCTAAAGCCGACCGGCGCTGGTCCCCAGCCGATTTTGGTGATTTGGCCGTTGGGCCGCACCATGTCGAGGCTCTGGTCGAGCGTCTTCGACACACCGACGGCATCGACCACCAAGTGCGCCCCAAAACCGTCACCTGCGTTGAGCACCGCACTGACCACGTCTTGTTCGTCACCGACCAAAACGTCATCGGCGCCCATTTTTTTGGCGAGATCGAGGCGATTGCCATCACGGCGCAGACCAATCACACTAATCCGCGCCACACCGCACAAGCGCAACACGGCGATGCACATCAGACCGATGGGACCAGGTCCCATCACCACCGCATGATCAGCAGGGCGCGGGCGGCTTTTTTCAACAATTGCGTTGTAGGCCACACAGGCGGGCTCGGTCAACGACGCGTGTGACATGGGCACATGATCGGGGATGCGGTGCAAAATCGCCGGACGGCTGATGACGTAGTTGGCCATGGCACCATCCGCACCAAAGCCGAATCCTTTGCGGTTGGGACAAACGTTGTACTGACCGGCACGACAGTACGGACACGTCCCACACACCCACGAAGCCGTCTCCGAAACCACGCGCTCGCCGACCTTGAACTCGCTGACTCCAGCGCCCACTGCGGCAATCACCCCAGAAAACTCATGCCCTAGAATGCGTGGCCCGGGCATCTGGTGATTGTCACCCTGCCACACGTGGATGTCGGTGCCACAGACACCGACCGCGCCGACCTTCATCAGCACTTGACCGGCTTCTGGCGTGGGCACCCCGACTTCTTCGATTTGGGTGCGCTCACGGGGACCACGGTAGACGAGACCTTGCATCGTTGCACTGCTCATGGCGCTATCCTCTTTGGTATATGAAGGGAAAAATGTTGCTCTGCGCTGCGATTATACCATCAGTTCACGGGCTGACCCCATGCCTAAGCACTCAGTCGTGTCGATTTAACACAACTGAGGGGTGGGATTATTTATATCAACACGGATTACCGCTCATGCGCATCGTGTTGGGCGACCAACGCCTTGATGCCGGCTACCGTACGCTGTAATTCAGTGGCCAGTGAGGCATGATCGCCACACATCACGAATTGTGATGCCAGCGCATCGTAGTACCACAACGTGTCATCTCGACTCGCCGAAAACCGTTGCCACAGTTGCTCACCATGCACACGATAGTCGTGAGCAATGGCGCGAGCATTGGCCAATTTGTCGGCAGCCGACACCATTCGCACCCCCGTAGATGCCTCCTGCAAATGCGCGATGTAGGCTTTTTTGCGCTCGTGCCACGGTGGCTTGGGGGTAATCAATGTGTCGGTGCAACCGAGAACAATGTCAGCCACAGCATCACCAAACCGCTGCCGAATGTCGTCGATACGGCCTTGGCCACCGGCATCCTCGCCAGCATCGTGGAGCAATGCCCCAATCGCCAAGTCTTCGTCGCCGCCGTATTCCAGCACGATGCTCGTCACTGCCAACAAGTGGGCCACATAGGGAATCGACGACCCTTTGCGCAGTTGATGGGCATGAATCACAGTGGCATATTGCAATGCTTGCTCAAACCGACTTGTTAACACTATGTGTGGTCTCCTTTTGGTGTGTACTGATGTAGACTACAAAGTATTAGGGGATTTTAATACGACGTTGTGAGAAGGTATTTGTTGCAAAAAAACACCACCCTCGCAGTGCAGAGGTGGTGTTGTGTGGTGGGCGATAGTGGGCTCGAACCACCGACCTCATCCGTGTGAAGGATGCGCTCTGGCCAACTGAGCTAATCGCCCGTGTGTCTGCCGTGTATTATAGCATGTGCATACGCTGGTTTGCAAACCGGGTTGTGAAATTGCGGCATCATTTGACGATATGCGCAAAAGCGTGTAGGATAGGGGTACTAATTGTTCACGGAGTATGTCGCAACGATGGCACACGTCATGGCACAGCACAGCTACCGCTTTTATTATTTTACCGGCTCACAACTGAGACCGGCTTCTTCGCCATGACTGCAACATCACCCAGCGTGACACACCGGCGAGAGGCACCAGCCTCCGCCGGTTTCTTGTGTTTGGCAAGTGTTCCGTGTGAAGGAGGATTCTATGCCAATGGCCTGTCGGGGAGTCCGTGGCGCCACCACCTGTGCGCAAAACACGCGTGAAGCGATTTTGGCAGCCACACGCGAGCTCATCGAAGCGGTGGTAGCCGCCAACGACATCAACGTGGCAGATGTCGCCAGTTGTTGGTTTACCACAACGAGTGACTTGTACGCCGAGTTCCCGGCGGTAGCTGCCCGACAACTGGGCTGGACCGATACTGCGCTAATGAACACGCACGAAATGGCCGTGCCCGGCGGGTTACCCATGTGCATCCGGCTCATCATTCACTGGAATACGGAGCGTGCTCAAGCCGATATCCAGCACGTTTATTTACGCGGAGCCGTGGCGCTTCGCCCCGATCGTGTTCGTGCCTAGGGCCAGGGCCCGCATTTTTGTTCGTTCTATGTCCAAACAAGGAGGACGTATCTCATGGTTGTTATCATGCAAAACGGCGCTAGCCAAGCCGATCTCGATGCGGTATTAGCACGCATCGGCGAACACAAACTCAAAGGCAGTGTGACCTACGGCGAATCACAGAACATTGTGGGCATCGTGGGCACGCCGATTACAGTGGCACTCCAAGAATCGCTGGAGAGCATGAGCGGTGTCCGTGAAGTGGTGCGGATTTCACGCCCCTACAAACTGGCCACCCGCGAATTCCACCCCATGGACACGATTGTGGACGTCAGCGGAGTCAAAGTGGGCGGAGGATCAGCGGTGGTCATGGCCGGCCCATGTGCGGTCGAAAGCGAAGAACAGATTATGACGGTGGCGCGTGCCATCAAAGCGGCTGGTGCGCACATGCTCCGCGGTGGCGCCTTCAAACCACGTTCGTCGCCCTATTCGTTCCGCGGGATGGGCGAGGCCGCCCTCAAATTGATGGCACAAGCACGGAGTGAAACCGGCTTGCCCATCGTGACCGAAGTCATGACCCCCACCGATGTGGAATTGGTGGCCAAGTACGCCGATTTGCTCCAGATTGGCGCACGCAACATGCAGAATTACCAACTGCTCGAGGAAGTCGGGCGCAGTCAACGCCCCGTGTTGCTCAAGCGCGGGTTGTCGGCCACCTTCGAAGAGTGGATGCTCTCGGCCGAGTACATCATGAACCAAGGCAACCACGACGTGATTTTGTGCGAACGCGGCATCCGCACCTTCGAGACGGCGACACGCAACACGCTCGACCTGAATGCAGTGGCACTCGCCAAAAAACGCACCCACCTGCCCATCATCGTTGACCCGTCTCACGGCACCGGCAAGTGGTACTTGGTCCAACCGCTCGCACTGGCCGGTCTCGCCGCCGGTGCGGATGGTCTGATGATCGAAGTACACCCGGACCCCGACAAAGCGACCTCCGACGGGCCACAATCGCTGACGCTCGAGCACTTCGCCGAACTGATGCCCAAAGTGAATGCCCTCAGCGGGGTGCTCCGCTAGAGACGCCAGCCGTGCTCCCCTCCCCGCGCCACCGTGATCACGGTGGCGCGGGGGATTTCTTTGCAACCCCACAGTTGGTATAATGAGCGGTGTAATCAGAAAGGACGGACCCACTGTGACCACCGTGACAAGTACCGAATTGGAGAGCCTACGGCAGCGCTTTGACAGCCTCCGTGGGCGACTTTGACCTCGCACAAAAACAACAACAGGCCGACGACCTCGAAGTCCAAGCAGCGCACCCCGAACTCTGGAACGACCCCGCGAACGCACAGTCCATCATGCAACGCTTGACCCGGCTCAAGGGCGAAATTGCCCGGTGGAACGGTGTTGCCGCTCGTTTTGAGACCCTCGCTGAGTTCATCGAACTCGACGATGCCTCACTGCAAGCCGACATCATCGCCGAGTACACCACGCTGACCACGGACGTCAACATCCTCGAGACTGAAGTGTTGCTGAGTGGCAAATACGACGACCACGACGCCTTTGTGGCCATTAAAGCGGGCATGGGGGGCACCGATGCCCAAGACTGGGCCGAAATGCTCTTGCGCACCTACATGCGCTGGGCCGAAGGGCGTGGCTTCCGCTGTACCTTGGTCGAGCAGAGCATGGGCGATGAAGCAGGCATCAAAAGCGCCACCCTCGAAATCCGTGGCGACTACGCCTACGGGCTCTGCAAAGCTGAAGCCGGCGTCCATCGTCTCATTCGCCTGTCGCCGTTCAACTCGGCCAATACACGGCAAACGTCGTTTGCGCTCATCGAAGTCATCCCCGAAGTCGACGATGCCCCCGAAGTGGTCATCAAACCCGAAGACATCCGCGTTGATGTGTACCGAGCCGGCGGACACGGCGGTCAAGGCGTCAATACCACCGACTCGGCGGTGCGCCTCACCTACAAAGCGGGCACACCAGAGCAGATCGTGGTGACTTGTCAAAATGAGCGGTCGCAACTGCAAAACAAAGAAACCGCGCTCAAGGTGCTCCGTGGCCGCCTGCTCGAACGCGAACTCCAACGCCAAATCGAAGAACGTGCGCGCCTCAAAGGCGAGCACCGCCAAGCGGATTTCGGCAGTCAGATGCGTAGCTTTTATTTGCATCCCTACACCCTCGTCAAAGACCACCGCACCGACCATGAGACCAGCAACGTGCAAGCGGTGCTTGATGGCGACCTTGATCCGTTCATCGAAGCCTACTTGCGCTGGAACGTGGGTCGCGCCTAACCCCCCCTCAACGCACACACACCGATGCCACGCTGTGGCGTCGGTGTGCACAAAGTCGCGGAGCAACGGACGAGTCATACGGCGTTTCGAGAACTTTGTTGGGAAAATGCTTGCTAGCACGTTTTTTCATACCCACCGCAACACGCTGGTGCGTACGCCGTTCCCCACACACTACCACTCCACTCCCAACAACCCGCGCAAGCCCATCCACGCAACCAGCAGCGAGCAGAGACCATCGTCGTCCGAGTGGTGATCGTTTGTCCTCAGCGCATTTGACAGTATGCACCTCAGTCGCTATGCTAGAGGGCGCACACATGTTCTACAGCAACGAAGGGCACATTGCCATGACACTGCCTGCCATCAACTGGGTCGCCATCGCCATCTGTCTCATTCTCGGCGTACTATCGGGATCACTCTGGTACAACCCAAAAACCTTTTTCCCCATGTGGTGGCGCGCCATCGGCAAAAGCGACCAAGACCAACCCGGGAGTGGGCAACAGATGGGGGTCGTCTTCGGATTGACTTTCGTCGCAACCCCCATTCAGGCCATCGGGAGTGCAGTCATGCTCGGACTCGTGTTTCCTACGGGCTACACCGCGGGACAAGCGCTCGTGTTAGCCATCATCGTTTGGGCCGGTGCCATTGCGCCCACCGCACTCGTCAACACGCTGTTTGCCGGGCATCAGTTGCGGGCCTGAGTCATCACCACCAGCAATCACCTGCTCAACGGCTGCATATTCGCCAGCGTACTTGCGGCCATGCAGTAGATAGCAGTAGATAAAGGTTGAGCGCTCCACCACACCAAAACCGCCACCCGTGAAGCAACACGGGTGGCGGTTTTGATATCAACAAGCAGTGCCCGTTATTCGAGTAAATCAGCGAGAATTTGGAGCAACAGTGTCATGTTGAGGGGTTTGCTCAAGAACACGGCCCCTTCGGCCTCTAATTCGGCAAACCAAGCTTGACGAGGCAGTGCGGTTGCAATCAACATGGGGATATTTTCGGCCTGTAGTTGGGCACGCAGGGTACGAAACAGCGTTACCCCGTCCATATTGGGCATCATGATATCGCAGATGATGGCCTGTGGGGTGTGTTGAGCGTAGGTATCGAGGGCTTCTTCGCCATCACGGGCCGTCCATACGCGGTACCCAGCGGTTTGCAGGGCTTTGGCCAAGGCTCGACGCAACCCAGCATCATCGTCAATTACCAAGATTGTGGCGGTCATTCCAGACAATCCTCCAGACAAATTCCCATCCATTGCCGCTATTGTAAAACAGATTTGGGATGTCTCTGCAACACGGTCACACCAAAAACCGCCCCGGATTCAAGCGTTGCTGAGGATCGAATTCATGGCGGATTTGCCGCATGACCGCCAACCCACCGCGGGGCTCGTGCCAGTAGCGGGGCAATGTGGGGCACGTCGTTGCCAGCCAAATCAGCTCTGGCAGAGCATCCACCCAGGCCGCTTGTTGAGCCGCATTCACTCCGTGGAGACGCACATAGCCGCTTCCCACGCTGGCACGCACATGCACGATTGCGTGGCCACCAATGCGAGTTGCGGTCGCTTGGATGCGCCGCACACACGCAAACACGTCGCCCGGCAAAACTGCCCACCGGAGCACGAGTTCGTCGCTCGCTAACTGCGCGACTTGAGACGCATCTGCGATGTCGTGCATCAACGCGGCCGCGGGTTCACCGGTCAGCCACGTAGCCATGCCGTGCTCCTGCGCACACAGCTGCGTGAGATCGTGTTGATGTCGCGCCACCGCCGCCGCCGGTCCTTCGACGGCCACCACCACGCCCCATGCGCCAGTGGCGCCCGCGAGGTCACAGAGCAAGGACGCATCAACGAGTTCACAGGTCGAAGGAGTCAATTGTGAGGCCATGATGGCATCCACGAATGCTTCGGCCTGCGCAAGATCTGCGAACACGGCCTGCATACACCCGCGTTCGGGCGGAATGGGGATGAGTTTGAAATTGGCCGAAACGATGAACGCCAACGTGCCTAGGCTGCCGTGGTAGAGCTTCATCATGTCAAAACCGCTGACGTTTTTGACGACCATGCCACCTGCCTGTGAGATTTGCCCATTGATTTCGACCACACGCACACCGATGATGACATCACGGAGCAGACCGTACAACGCCCGCCGTGGGCCGTCAACCGCACAGGCCAGCATGCCACCAATGGTGGTCTGCTCTGGGAGTGCCGGGTCCATGGGCAACATTTGACCGTGCTGTGCGAGGTAGGTGCGGAGCTCCGCAAAGGTCATGCCGGCCTCCACAGAAATCGTCAAATCGTTGGGTTCGTGTTGCAACACGCGGTTGAGCTGGCGGGTCACCACCACCACGTCCACGCGTGTCGGCGGAGCGCCGATGCGTTGATGCGAGCCGCCACCCCACGGCACCACGCACCAGCCCTGCTGTGCTGCATGGTGCATGACCGCACTCACATCCGCCACCGTAGCGGGAAAGGCCACCCGGGTGGGGACGACGCCGTGGACGGTGTACTGCGCACAGAGCGCTGGGTCTTGGTGAATGAATTGCAAAATATCTGACATGCGCCCCTCACTACAACCAGGTACCGTGCGGTATTTCGATGATTTCATTGGCAGCAATTGCGTGCTGACGCAACTCAGCAAGCTCGCCACACCCTTTGCGTGCGGGGAAGACTTTGCCTGGATTGAAGAGCTCAAGCGGATCAAACGACCGGCGCAGACCGGCCATGGCCGCGAGGTCCGCCGTACTAAAGAGCACGTCCATGTAGTCGCGTTTTTCGACGCCAATGCCATGCTCACCGCTGACCACACCACCGAGGCGAATCGACTCTTTGAGGATTTCGGTGGCAGCACCGAGGGCGCGTTCCAGCTGAGAGCGCTCACGGCGATCAAACAAAATGAGCGGATGCAAATTCCCATCGCCGGCATGAAACACGTTGGCAATGGGGAGTTTGAAGTCTTTGGCGACCACCCCAACGTGATCAAGGATGCTCGGGAGTTGGGTGCGTGGCACCACGGTGTCCACCAAGTAGTAGCTCGGCGACAGGCGACCCATGGCACCAAAGGCGTTTTTGCGGGCGGCCCACACCTGTGCTTGCTCGGCCGGCGTCGTGGCTGGGCGAACCTCAACGGCCCCGTGGTCGCGACAAATCTGGATGACGTCGCGGAGCAAATCATCGAGGCCTTCGTTGACTCCGTCGATTTCGATGAGGAGCGCGGCACCCGCGCTTTCGGGCAGACCGAGTTTGTACATGCCGTTGACCGCTTTGATGGCCAATTTATCCATCATTTCGAGGGCGGCCGGGAGCAATCCACGTGCGATGATGGTGGAGACGGTTTGCGAGGCCGATGGGATGTCCGGGAAGAGTGCCAACACCACCCGCAGTGCTTCGGGGAGACGCGTCATGCGCACCCAGGCTTCGGTGACGATACCAAACATGCCCTCGGAGCCGGTCATGATGCCAGCCAAGTCATAGCCGACCGTGTCGAAGCTGCCGTTCCCTGTCCAGATTAAATCACCGTTAGGGAGCACGGTGCGCAATGCGAGCACGTGATTGGTGGTCATGCCGTACTTCAGGCAGTGTGGACCACCGCTGTTGTTGGCGATGTTGCCACCGAGCGTACAGGCCTTTTGCGAAGACGGATCGGGCATGAAGGCATAGCCGTAATTGGCGAGGTACTGCGACAATTCCCAGTTAATCACGCCTGGTTGCACGAGGGCGCGTTTGTTGCGCGTATCGACCTCAAGCACTTTGTCGAGGCGTGTCGTAGCAATGACGATGCCGCCGTGGATGGGGGTGGCGCCACCTGAGAGACCGGTCCCTGCACCACGAGCCACCACGGGAATGTGGGCGGCGTGTGCGATTTTGACGACCGCAGCGGTTTGCTCGCTACTGCGGGGCAACACGACCACATTAGGAGCGTGCAAGTCCATCACACAGCCGTCGGCTTCGTAGGTCAGCAGGGCGGCAGAGCCATCAACCACACCATCAGCGCCCACAATGGCGCGCAGATCGTTGATGAGCGAAGAGGTCAGCATGGGCATACTCACAAACGGCGTACACCGACCATGGCTGGTCTTGGGTGTGCACACCAATATGGCAAAACGAATGTTGCACCTATTATATACGTTCTCTGCGAGATTGATGGGGCAACGCATCTATGGATGTGCGAGACTTGTAGACAAGGAACTTTTGGACAAAAAAACAAAAACTACAATACAGCGTACATGTATTTGGACAAAAACACCACAGATACCATGCAATCTTTCATTGACTATCACCCAATAATCCCGTAAAATGTCTCATGCACATAAATTGAACATCTCTGTGACCGCATGCAATGCGGCATAGAATTGGAAATTAGTGCACAGATTTCCGTTCTCTTCGAAAGGAACAGAACACTATGTGGCGAACAGAATCGTCATGGAAGCGCTACGCAGCCCTTTTGGCGCTGAGCTTGTTGCTTCCACTGCTCGTGGCCTGTGGCGGTAGCGCCCCAGCAGCCGAAGAGCCCGCAGCCGAAGAGCCCGCAGCCGAGGCCCCAGCTGAGCCAACCGCAGCCCCAGCTGAGGAGCCAGCTCCAGAGCCAACCGCAGCCCCAGCTGAGGAGCCAGCCGCCGAGAAGGATTCAACCTTGAACATCCTTTACTGGCAGGCTGTCACCACGTTGAACCCACACTTGGCCTCAGGCACCAAGGACTTTGATGGCGCCGGCGTCATCCTCGAGCCCTTGGCCCGCTACAACCAGAACGACGAGTTGGTTCCTTACCTCGCTGAGGAAATCCCAAGCATCGCGAACGGTGGCGTAGCAGCCGATGGCACCAGTGTGACCTGGAAGCTGAAGCAGGGCGTGAAGTGGTCAGACGGCAGTGATTTCACCGCTGACGACGTCATCTTCACGTGGCAGTACGCCTCAAACGAGGCCACCGCCGCCACCACTTCGGCCAACTACGGCAACATTGCAAACATCGAGGCCGTTGATGCCAACACCATCAAGATCACCTGGAAGCAACCAACTCCAGATCCGTTCTTGCCGTTTGTTAGCTACTCGGGCATGATTTTGCAGAAGGCACAGTTCGGCAATTGTGCAGGCGAAGCCGCATTGACCGACGCCACCTGTCAGGCACACAACTTGGCTCCGATCGGTACCAATGCGTACAAGCTCAAGGAGTTCAAGCCGGGCGACGTCGTCGTTTACGAGAAGAACCCCAACTACCGCAACGCCGACCAGACCTATTTCGACATGGTCGAAATCAAGGGTGGTGGTGACGCCACTTCAGCTGCTCGCGCAGTCTGTGAGACCGGCGAAGTCGATTACTCATGGAACTTGCAGGTTGCCAAGGCCGCTCTCGAGCCCATCTTGGCCGCCGGTAAGTGTGAGCCAATCGCAGGCGGTTCGTTCGGTGTCGAGCGTATCGTTGTCAACTTCAGCGACCCGAATCCGGCCTTGGGCGCCAAGCGCTCGGAGCCCGATCAGCCGCACCCAGTGCTGACCGACCTCAAGGTTCGTCAGGCCATCAACAAGGCCATCGACCGCCAGGCAATTGCCGAGCAGCTCTACGGCCCAACCGGCGTTGCTGGTTGTAACGTTCTCGTGGTGCCCGCCAACCTCGACTCAAAGAACACCAGCTGTGAGCGCGACGTTGAAGGTGCCAAGAAGTTGATGGAAGAGGCTGGCTGGAAGATCGAGGGTGGCAAGGCAACCAAGGATGGCAAGCCATTCCCAGCCTTGTACTTCTCAACCTCAATCAACCCGCTTCGCCAAGGCGAGCAGGCCATCGTCAAGGCCAACTTGGCTGAGATCGGCATTGCCGTCAACCTCAAGGCCGTTGATGCTGGCGTCTTCTTCTCAGGCGACCCAGGCAACGACGACACCTTGAACAAGATGTTTGTTGACATCCAGATGTACACCAACGGCCCGAGCGGCACCGATCCTCAGTCATACTTCGAGGGTTGGCTCTGTGAGAACGTCAATTCAGCTGAAAACAGCTGGAATGGCGGCAACGACGGTCGTTACTGCAACCCAGACTACGACAAGCTCTTCGAGCAGTATGTTGCTGAGTTCGACTTGACCAAGCGCGCTGAGTTGGCCGTTGCCCTCAACGACTTCTTGATCAACGACGTAGCCGTGATGCCTTTGATCAATCGCCGCACGCCAAATGCCAAGATTGTCGGGTTGAATGGTCCTACCTACAACACGTTTGACTCAGGCTTGTGGAACATCCACGAGTGGTCGAAGTAGTCCGTACGTTCATCCTTCGTCGATGGGGTTTGAGGCAACTCAACCCCCATCGACACCCCCCTCCCACCTAATTTCCTCTTTTTTACAGCTACGTGGAGAAGCACTCCATGACCCAATATATCATCCGACGTGCATTGATTGCCGTTCCAACCTTGCTATTAATTAGCATGATCATCTTCGCAGTGCTCGCATTGGCACCGGGTGATCCACTGGCACAGTTTGCCTTGAATCCCGCCATCCCCGAATCAACCCGAGATCGCATCCGCGAGGCATTCGGCCTTGACCGACCATGGAACGAACGTTATGTGCGTTGGTTGATTGCCCTCGTGCAAGGCGACTGGGGCTTCTCGTTTGCCTCCAAATCTCCTGTAATTGGCATTGTCGTCCAGCGCATCCCCCAGACCCTGCAGGTCGTTGGGCTTGCCTACCTGATTGCGATTTGTCTCGCTATCCCGATTGGAATTATTTCGGCGGTCAAGCAATACTCAGTGTTCGACCAAATTGCAACACTATTTGCGTTTATTGGTGGTTCATTGCCGTCGTTTTTCACCGGTTTGGCGTTCATGCTCATATTTGCAATTAACTTACAGTGGTTCCCCATCGTCTACAACTCGACCATTGACATCAACAGTTGGGATGCGTTCTTAAAACAGGCTCGCCAAATGGTGTTGCCCGTTTCGGTGCTTGTTGTGCAACAGACCGCAGCCTTGACCCGCTTTATGCGCTCCTCGATGCTCGATAATCTGCCCCTCGATTATGTGCGCACTGCGCGTGCGAAGGGGTTGGCCGATTGGACGGTCGTGGTCCGCCACGTTGTCGTCAACAGCATCATCCCGGTGGTCACATTGATTGCGCTCGGCATCCCCAACATCTTTGCGGGAGCGATCATCACCGAGAACTTGTTCCGCGTGAATGGGCTCGGCCAACTGCTAGTAACCTCTATCCAGAACTCTGACACCCCGACCGTGATGGCGCTTGCGTTCATCTTCTCGGTGTTGGTGGTGTTCTTCAATCTCGTGGCAGACCTGTTGTACGGTGTCCTTGACCCGCGCGTGAAGTACAACTAATTTGCACTGCTGTTGCACAGAATAGGATAGAACAAATGACTGCTAATTCACCAGTGAATGATACTATCAAGCAACTTGCAGAGAACGTATCGAAAAATCCGCGCACGTTGTGGGGTGACGCTTGGCGGCGCTTCAAGCGCCACAAGCTGGCCATCGCCGGTAGTATTACGCTGTTTGTGTTTATTGTGACCGTGCTGGTTGGCCCCATGCTCTGGCGAGTCAACCGCGACGCACTCGACTTCGTGAACACGATGAGCGCACCGTACTTCGCATACCCGGCTGAAAATGCCGAGTACTGCGCCCAACAAGAACAAATGAAGGCCGAATCTGGCATCGACCCGATGACGGAATCGTTCGTGGACCCGATGTGTATCTACCACCCCTTTGGGAGCGACGAGCTTGGCCGTGACCAATTCGCCCGCGCCTTGTACGGTGGCCGGATTTCGTTGTCGGTCGGCTTTACTGCCATGTTGATTGCGGTGTCACTGGGCGCCCTAATCGGCTCGGTCTCAGGATACTTTGGTGGTGCCGTTGACGAAGTCCTCAGCTTCATTACCAACTTATTCTTGTCGTTGCCCACCTTGCCCTTGTTGTTGCTGACGGTCTACCTGTTCCGAGACTCAGTAACAGCCACACTCGGGCTAGAATTCGGTATGTTCACCATCGTAGTCACCATGGTCGGTGTATTGGCATGGATGTCGACCGCCCGTATTGTGCGTGCGGCCTTCATTTCGCTCAAACAAAAGGAATTCGTGGAAGCAGCCGTGTGTGTGGGCGTGAGCCGCTGGGGCATCATGTTCCGGCATATTCTGCCCAACGCCATGAGCCCCATCATCGTGGCGGCCACGCTCGAAGTTGGTAGCGCCATTTTGAGCGAATCGACGCTGTCGTTCCTCGGTATCGGCTTCCCACCGGACACCCCGACTTGGGGCCGATTGGTCACCGACGGCAGCCAATACTTGCAGACCTCACCCCACTTGTCGATGATTCCCGCTGCGTTGATCTTTTTCACCGTGCTGAGCATCAACTTCATTGGTGACGGCTTGCGCGATGCGCTTGACCCGCGCTCACGTCTCTAGGAAAACACGCATATGCGACCACTTCGCATTGCCATGCTTGCGCCCTTCGGTATCAAACCGAAGGGCACACTATTGGCCCGCATGTTGCCGCTGGCACAGGCGCTCCACCACCACGGCCACCACATCCACATCTACGCGCCCGCACTCCACAATGCGGAGGACGCAGGCACCACGATTGATCACGGCGGAGTGCTGGTCACGCATACCCGTGCGCCACACAGTGCCGCCTTGTGGTGGCACACCCAGCGATTCCAGCCGGACCTCATCCACCTGTTCAAGCCCAAAGGCCATGCCGGTCTGGCGGCACGGTGGGGCCGACTCGTCGCCCGGCACATCCCGTTGGTGGTCGATTGTGACGACCGCGAAGGAGTGGGCGGCTGGAACGACGAGCTTCCCTACCCGGGGCTCGCCAAAGCGCTTTTTGCGTGGCAAGAAGTCGATTTACCGCGCCAGGCGGCAGCCGTCACCGTGGCAAGTCGCACCCTGCAAAGCCTGGTATGGGCGAGTGGCGTGGATCGCCAGGCGACCTTTTATGTGCCGAACGGCGCCAACATGCAAGCCACGTCGCCGCCCGTGCCCCGCACTGCGGCCACCGTGGTGCTCTACACGCGCTTCTGGGAGTTCGACCTGCATCACCTCGTGGCGAGTATTGCCGCGTTGGCCACAACCCGCGCCGATTTCCACCTACACGTCATCGGCAGCGGCGAAAACGGCGAAGAGCGGGTGCTCGCCCAACTCCTCGCCGCCCACGGGCTTACGTCCCGTGTCACGTTGCACGGCTGGCTCCAACCTGCCGACATCCCGTCCATCCTTGCACGCGCCAGTGTGGCCATGGTGCCGGTAGCCGACACCCTCATCAACCGCGCCCGTTGCTCGGCCAAACTGCTCGAATTATTGGCGGCTGGACTCGTGGTAGTCGGTCACGACGTGGGCGAGATGCGCACTTTCATCACCCACGGCCACAACGGCATGCTGGTCCCCCCAGACGACCCTGCGCAGTTTGCCGACCACATTGCAGAGCTCCTCAAGCAACCCGAACAACTCGTGCGCATGCAACACAACGCCTATCAATCAGCGCAACAACACGCATGGGCGAGTCGGGTCGAGGCCTGCGTAGCCGCCTACGCCCACGCCACCCGTACCACGCGGTGACTCGCCCCACCTCGAGGTCAAGCAAATGCAGCACATCCTCCGCCTACTCTTTGGGCGCATCACATGGCCACGCATCTGTAGCATCGTGGGGATATCACTTATCGGTGGTGGGACCAGCTGGTATGCTGCCGGGCAATCGTACGATTTCGCTGCCGCCTTGCTCGTGCTCGTGACCGTTGATCTGGTGGCGGGCATGATTTCGAATGCCACCGTGGCCACCAACCAGCAGTGGCAGCAGCAACCAGCGTGGCACCGCTGGGTCTTTGTGATCATCCATGTCAGCATCTACCCGTTGGGCGTATGGGCACTGGCCGCACCACCAGCAGTCCGACTAGTGCTCCTCAGCGTGTTAATCATCAAAGTGGCACTTTTCATCCGTGGGAGTTGGCAGCGCACACCACCCCTATAAACCGACCCAGCGCAACAACAACGAGACCCCGGTCAGCCCCACTAGCGCGCACAGCACAATCCAGAGCAATTCGGGCTGAATGTCACGCCACCCCGGTCGTCCCGTGGATCGGGGCACCTCGTAGCGCACGCCACGCCAGTAGGTGACTTGCTGGGCACGGTGCGAACGCTGGAGTCGGTGCCAAATTTGCAGGCCTTGGAGCACCGCGAGGAGCAGCAACACTACGCCCATGACGACCGTCGGGATGACTCGACTGCCCGCCACGAGCACTGCGAGCAGACCAAGCAACGGATAACGCCATTCGGGAGGTATAAAGAGACGCTTCATGGGTCTTCATCCTTTTTACTATTTTTGTACGTACTACTCTTCTGTATAATACTAGGAGAAACAGCTTCGCGGAGTGAGTGCAACCACCGTTCATGTCAACCACACAACGTTATGTCCGTCATAGTCGATTTTCGTGGCAACGCATGTTCAGCCGCGCGTTGCTCTGGCTCCTCGGCGTATGCACGGTGTACGTGGCCATCGTCACCTACACCGTCTCCACACAGAGTCGCATCGACGAAACCCGCCAGGCTGACGCCGCCATCGTGCTCGGAGCCGCCATGTGGGCGGGCACTCCCTCGCCGGTACTGCGGGCACGGCTCGACCACGCTCTCGAGCTCTACCGCACGCAGACCGTCAAGTACATCATCGTCACCGGTGGCGTCGGCTACGGCGACGACATATCGGAAGCCGAAGGCGGAGCCAACTACCTCATCGAGCAAGGGGTCGACCCGACCAACATCCTGCTCGAAACACAGGGACGCTCGACCTACCAGAGCCTTGAGGGGGCTGCACGGGTCGCTCCTGCCAAGAACATAGAGCGAGTCTTGCTCGTCAGCGACCCGTTTCACATGCTTCGTTCGCTCAAAATGGCGCACGACCTCGGCTTTGAGGCCTACGCATCACCGACCACCACCTCGCCCATCTCGACGCGCCCCATCGAAGAATGGATTTACATGATCCGCGAAGCGCTGGCCTACAACGCCTACCTACTGACCCGTCAATAGTGCGTCAGCGCGCCGGCATGACCCCTTTGGCGACCAACGCCGCACGATTGACCACTGACTTCGGCCAGCCCCCTTGGACCACCCGAGCGATTTCAAGGGCTGCGTACTGCTGGAGTCGCACCAACGAATCCTCCGAATACCAGGCAATGTGGCACGTCAGCACCGTATTGGGAGCGTGCCGGAGCGGATGATCACCGGGCAGTGGCTCTTGCTCGAAGACATCAAGTCCGGCTCCGGCAATCACGCCTCGACTTAACGCATCGGCCAAATCAGCCCCATTGATGATGCCTCCCCGGGCCGTGTTAATCAGGTACGCACTCGGTTTCATCAGCGCCAAACGCTCCGCATTGATGAAATGACGGGTCTCTGCCATCAAGGGCAGGTGCACACATACCACATCTGCTTGGCTGAGTACCGCTTGCCAAGAGGCTGCTTCCACCTGGTGCTGCGCAAACACATCGGCTGCCACAAAGGGATCATAGGCCATCACCTGCATGTTGAAAGCGCGGGCGCGCTGCGCCACTTCACGCGCTATGTTGCCGAATCCGAGCAAGCCGACACGCTTGTGTTGCAAGCCGATAATCGGGTGAAACGGATTGTCGCCCCAACGCCCGCCCCGAATATCCGCATCAATGGCCGGAATCTTGCGAATGGTGGCCAGCATCAGCCCCAGCGTGTGATCGGCCACTTCTTGCATGCCGTAATCGGGCACATTGACCACCATGATGCCGTAATCGCTGGCTGCGTCCACATCCACACTGTCATACCCGACCCCATAACGAACCACCATTTTGCAGGCCGGCAGCTGACTGAGGACTCGGCGTGTCAACGGCGCATACTGGTTGAGCAGGGCCTGCGCACTGCCACAGCGATCGATGACGTCTTGCTCACTTTGGCACTGCTGGCCAATCACCGTGCATCCCAACGGCTCAAGCACCGCACGTTCGTAGTCGAGGTGCTGGTACGTACAATCGGTCACCATGACGGTTGAAATCATCGCGCATTCTCCTTTTTGCGACCCGGCTCAACGATGAGCCGTAACGGGTTGAATCACCTCAAGCACCTGCAAAATCTGCTCCAGCCACTGTGCTCCGACCTCACGGCGCAGAATGCGCACAAACTGCGGGCCGATTTTCACGAACGGATGCCGTTGAAAGCGGCGCACCAGTCGATTGCGCATTTCATCGTGGACATCGGGCAATTTGATGATGTACTCCTGCTCGGAGGCGACCACCGATGGCACCCCGGCCTGCAACGCCAAACTCTTGATGGTCAGCCACGTCAGCAAATCTTCTACTGGCTCGGGAGGTTTGCCGAAACGGTCACGCAACATGGCACGCAACCCACGCACCGCTGCTACGGTCTGGGCCTCTGCCATGTGCTGATAGGTCGACAAGCGCACTTGGTCGTCGGGAATGTAATCGACGGGCAGGTATGCGTTGAGCGGTAAATCGACGGTGACCAAGGGCGTCACCAACACGCGTTCGTCGACCCGTACTCGGCGCATGGCCGGCTGAGCGCCCACGGGAGTCTCCGGCGCAGGCGTAGCGCCTGCATCGCTGGTCAACTGCGCTTCGAGGCGATGCTTCATGCCCCGTACTGCTTGCTCGAGCAAGCGCGAGTAGAGATCGAAGCCGACCGCCGCAATATGACCGCTCTGCTCCGATCCGAGCACATTTCCTGCCCCGCGAATTTCGAGATCACGCATTGCAATGCGGAAACCAGCCCCTAATTCGGTTGCTTCTTGGATGGTCTGTAGGCGTTGATGCGCCTCAAGTGACAAAGGCACGCCGGGTGGCAGACATAGATAGCAGTAGGCGCGTTGTGAACTCCGCCCCACCCGGCCACGCAACTGGTAGAGTTGCGCTAAACCGTAGTAGGGCGCATTATCGATGATGATGGTGTTGGCCGTAGACACATCGAGGCCGTTTTCGATGATGGTCGTACTGACCAGCACGTTGGTTTTGCCCGTATAAAAATCAAGCATGACGCGTTCCAACTGTGCTTCTGGCAACTGGCCATGCCCGACGCCAATTCGTGCTTGTGGCACGAGTTGCTGGATTTGATCGGCGAGATGATAAATCGACTGTACGCGATTGTGCACCACGTAGACTTGTCCATCTCGCTCGAGCTCACGCTCAATGGCCTCACGCAGATGCCGGTCGTCCCGCTGCACGAGGTAGGTTTTCACCGGCATACGCTCTTCGGGGGGAGTCTCGATGACACTCATATCACGGATACCCGCCAACGACATGTGCAACGTGCGTGGAATGGGCGTGGCGGTCAACGTCAGCACGTCGATGCCCACTTTCAGATGCTTGAGCCGCTCTTTGTGCTTCACGCCAAACCGTTGCTCTTCATCAACAATCAACAGCCCCAAATCCTTGAAACGCACATCGTTGGAAAGCATGCGATGCGTGCCAATCAACACGTCCACCGTGCCGCGCACGAGTTTTTCGAGCACCTGGTCTTGCTCTTTGGCGGAGCGAAAGCGTGAAATCAGCTCAACGTTGATGGGGTACGCCGCCATGCGACGGCTAAACGTTTCGTAGTGTTGCTGTGCGAGCACGGTAGTTGGCACCAACACGGCCACTTGTTTGTGGCTTTGTACTGCTTTAAAAGCCGCCCTGAGGGCGACTTCGGTTTTGCCGAAACCCACATCGCCACACACCAAACGATCCATGGGGCGATCCGACTCCATGTCGTGTTTTACATCGCTGATGGCTTTGATTTGGTCGACCGTTTCGGTATAGGGGAACGCCGCCTCGAACTCACGTTGCCACGTATTGTCGTCCGCATAAACGAAACCCTTGCTGACGCTGCGTTTGGCGTATATGGTCAACAACTCCTCGGTCAGGTCTTCGACCGATTTCCGCGCTTTGCGCTTGGCCCGCTCCCAATCTTGGGTGCCGAGCCGGGTCAGCGTCGGCTCCGCATCACCCGCACCAATGTAGCGCGACACGCGATCGACCTGATCAACCGGCACGTACAAACGGTCGCCGTTGGCGTACTGCAAGTTGAGGTATTCACGGTCTACCGCATCGATGACGCGGCGAATCATGCCCTGATAGATGGCAATGCCGTGCTCAATGTGCACCACGTAGTCGCCCACTTGGAGCCCGCGTAAAAAAGCCGCCCGATCGTTGACGCCGCCGTCATCGCGATCTGCGCGTTTCGTCTTACTCGTCGCCCGGCGTTGCGTCCATCCGAAGATTTCAGCATCGCTGTAGATGGTCAACTGCATTGCTGGCGCTTGCCACCCATTCTCAACCACGTTGTTGACCACCACGAGGCGCGTCAAATCGGCGCCTGCTTCTTCAATCATTTCGTGCAAGCGTGCCGCTTGCGGTGTCACCAGCCACACCTGTTCGCCACGTGCCAAACGAGCCACACAATCGCTGACCAGCTCTTTGAGGCGACCACCGTAGAGATCTACGGCCGTCCAAAAGCGCTCCGGGATCTGATAGAGGCGGGCCTCGGCCAACAATTCACGAAACGGCAACTCAGCATGGGCAAAATGCACCGCCTGCGGGCGCACCAACAACTGGCGCCACGGCAACACCACGTCGGGGTACCACGCGGGTAACTCGCCGGCTTCGATGTGCTGAGTACGCCGTTGTTGGTGCTGCATGCTGTATTCACTGGCCGTCTGTGCCACCAACACCGGCTCAACCACCGAGATGGGTGCGACCGGCGGCAAATAATCGAGGAGCGACGTGAGCACACCTTGATGCGCAAAAAAGGGCGCCAACAAGGCTTGGCCCTCTGCGTGCTCGTCGTGCGCCAAGGCGTCAATGAGTTGCATCCACTCGGTGCGCGCTTCGGCGCGGAGCGGTGCCAACGACTGCGCCCGCAACCATGCGACCACGTCAGCGCGCCGCTGATGCGCATACTCGAAGGCGGGGCCGAGTACCACCGACTTCAACTTCTCGACACTGCGCTGCGTCAGCGGATCAAAGACGCGAATATCGTCGATTTCGTCGCCAAAAAACTCAATCCGCACCGGTTGGCTGGAGCCGAGGGGGAAAATATCCACAATCCCACCACGACGGTTGATTTCGCCGGGCTCGCTCACCGCATTGCTGACGCGATACCCCATCGCTTGCCATTGTTGCATCAGCGCCAAGGGATCGTGCATACCACCGATGTACAACTCAACCGTCAACTCCTGCAAATCGGCCGGCGCGATGGTGGCTTGGAGCAACGCGCGCACCGGTACCACTACGACCACGTCTGCGCGTTGCTGGAGCAGGCGTACCGTGGCGAGACGTGCGGTCGTCGCATCCATGCTCGCCGTCATGGGTTCGTAGGGAATGGCATCATTGGCCACGAATTGGGTCACACGTTGGTGGGGCGCCCACACCGCGATATCCTCGCTGAGGCGCCGTGCATCCTCCGTGGTGGCGACCACCACCACCTGCGGACCAGATTGTTGCGTCGCCAACATGCTCACGAGCGGCGCCATGGTGGCTTTGCGCACCCCCGCCACATGGATGAGCCCGCCTTGGCGCAACTCGGCCACCAGTGCGCTCATCGCTGGCTGTTGGGCCAAAAGTGCTGTGAGTTGTGCTAAATGCTCCGCCATGCCCGTTCTTTTCTCCCACGGCGACGCCGTGTGTTCGCCACGCTTACACCGACTCTTTTTGTTGCCAAAAACGACTCAACCCCTGCCAACTCATCTCGATGGACGCGCCTTTTTGATAGGCGGCAATGCCATCGGGAGTGGCATCTGCGCCCATTTCAGCCGTCGCAATGCGCCGCAATTCAGCAATTTGCTCTTCATCAGACCAACCACGTAGCCGCCAGTCACGCACGTATTCAGCCCAACGCCAGTTGCTGGCCTGCATGCGTTGCAAATGGTCGGCAACAGCGAAGACTGGGCCAAAATGCGTCAAGCACAGCGCCTGTGGTTGCACGTGATTGATAGCAGCCACACTCGCATCCCACACCGCCAAATCAATGTCCGGCGGCGGGGTAGCTGGACGAATATACGTGTACCCCTGCATGCGAATCCCCGCGGTGTCGCCGATGAAGGCCACCCCGTCACTCGTGCGCACGTAGGTCACGTGGTGGACGGCATGGCCGGGCGTGTAGAGCACCTGGTAGTGCGTGCCCGCTATGTCAAGCACCTCACCGCCCTGGAGCACCTGCAGATTGGCAGCAGGTACCGGTAGAAACTCCCCCCAGAGCGCATCCATCAGCCCACCGTAAATGCGTGTTGCACTCCGCAACAGCCGCGTTGGATCAACGAGATGCGGTGCGCCACGCTCGTGTACATAGACGCGGATGTGCGGGTAGTCGCGCACGATGCTCCCTACTGCGCCCGCATGGTCGAGATGAATGTGGGTCAACAAAATCGCTGCCACATCGGTCATACGCGCCCCTTGCGTAGCGAGTTGACGTTCCACCTCTGCAAACGACACCTGCGGCCCAGGATCTACCAACACCAGCGCACCCTGCAGGTCAGCATAGCACGCAATCGTGCCCGTTTTGCCTACATGGAGCGTGTCAATCACCTGTATATCGGCTGGTAGTTGCTGCATATGCGACCCTCCCTTTCCACGCAAATACCGCCGTCATGGTGCTTCGTGGTAAGCACCATGACGGCACACGCATGTGGTGTCTTCGATTTAGGACCCAGCGACCGTGGTGCCACTCACCGCTGCCACTGCGCGCCATACCCGCTCTGGGCGCATCGGAATGTCGATGGCCTGCACCCCGAGGTGCGAGACCGCATCAATGACCGCATTGGCCACTGCTGGCGTCGAGCCCACCGTCGCCGCCTCCCCAATCCCTTTCACCCCCAACGGGTTGAGCGGGGTCGGCGTTTCCGTCTTGTCGAGCACAAACGTGGGGAAGTTGTCGGCCCGTGGGAGCGCATAGTCCATCAACGAGCCACTCACAATCTGACCGTTTTCGTTGTAGACCACCTCTTCGTACAACGCTTGCCCGATGCCCTGTGCCAATCCTCCATGCACCTGGCCAGCCACTAGCACCGGGCTGATGCGCGGACCACAATCGTCAACCGTGTAATACCGGTCAACCCGCACATCACCGGTGTCGGGATCGACTTCGACCACCGCAAGATGCGCGCCGAATGGATAAATCAATTCGGCTGGGCGGAAGAATTCCGTGGCCTCGAGACCAGACGTCACATCGGGGGGCAATTTGTCGGTGTAGGCGCGTTTGGCAATCTGGACCAACGTCAACCCGCTGTCGGGCGCGCCCTTCACGTGATACCGCCCTTCCGCATACATCACATCTTCGGGCGCTGCCTCGAGCATATGGGCGGCCACTTTGATGGCTTTGTCGCGCACGATTTTGATGGCCTCGACCAAGGCGCCGCCACCAATCGCCAAACTACGACTCCCCATGGTGCCTTGTCCCATTGGCGTATTGGCAGTATCACCCGATTTCACCACCACCGTCTCAAAATCAGCACCGAGTTGCTCGGCCACAATTTGGGCAAACGTGGTGTACAACCCTTGCCCGTGTGGTGACGTGCCCGTGAACACGGTCACCGTGCCCGTGGGTTCCACCCGCACCGTGGCGCTCTCGTACGGGCCAAACCCGCACATTTCCACATAACACGCAAATCCCAGCCCCAACAAGGGCACGTTTTTGCCCAGATCCCGCTCCGCCCGGCGCTGTGCTTGCTCGGCGAGCAGCCCTTGGTAATCGCTGATTTCGATGAGTTTGCTGATGGCCCGATTGTATTCGCCGCTGTCGTAGAGCGGGCCGGTGGGTGTCTTGTAGGGGAACGCCTCCGGCGGGATGAAATTCACACGGCGCACTTCGGCCGGATCCAACCCCAAATCGTCGGCGACCGCATCCAACATGCGCTCGATGTAGTACGCGGCCTCGGGACGACCCGCGCCACGGTAGGCGGCCACTGGTGTCGTATTGGTGTAGACACAATCAATGGTGCCATCAATCACCGGAATCTTGTAGACTCCAACCGCCATCATGCCGGTCAAGTTGGGCAGTCCGGCTGCAATCGGGTATGCGCCAATATCGGCCACAATGTGGAAGCGCAACGCGTCAATGGTGCCATCAGCGCGGACCGCAGCACTGAACGTACCGATTTGGCCACGCCCGTGCGTGGTCGCCGTCATGTGCTCAATGCGCCCTTCGACCCACGACAACGGGAAACGGTGATGCATCGACAACGCTGCCAAGGCTGCGTCTTCGGGATAGACGCCGATTTTCACGCCAAAGCCACCGCCCACATCGGGAGCCACCACACGAATCAAGTTTTCGTCCATGCGCAACATCTCGGCCAGGCTACTCCGAATCAAATGGGAGGCCTGCGTGCTGGTGTACACGGTCACCCCGGCTCCGAGCGGATCGGGGTAGGCCACCACGGCGCGCCCTTCCATCGAGACGCCGGCCAAACGCTGATTGACCATGCGCCGCGTGACCACTGCATGCGCCTGCGCAAATGCAGCATCAGCATCGCCCACTTTTTTGGTCCAGGTGTGATGCACATTACTGGCCATATCTTTGAACAAACGTGGCGCATCAGCAGCCATCGCCTTTTCCATGTCGACCGTAGCAGGCATGGCAGCATATTCGACTTCCACGAGGCTGACCGCATCCACGGCCACCGCTTGGCTCGTTGCAATCACGGCTGCCACGATTTCGCCCACATGGCGCACCGTCCCAAACGAAATCGGGTAGTGGCTGTGTGGCCGAATCGACTCCAAGCCGGCCTCACTTGAGCCCTCACCGCCCGCCCCAATGGGCATCGGGCCACAGATCTGCGCAATTTCTTGCCCAGTGACCACTGCGGTGACCCCAGCAAGTGCCAACGCGGCGGTGGCGTCAATCCCAACAATCTGCGCATGGGGGTACGGGCTCCGCACAAAAGCCACGTACTGCATGCCGGGCAACTTCAAGTCGCCTACATACGAGCCCCGCCCTGTTAATAACCGCGGGTCTTCTTTGCGCTTGACTTCCGCACCGATGAGTTTCGCATACGCCATCGTACTCTACCCTTTCATGTCAGCTACTTGGTTCGCGGTGTATTGGGAAAAACACTGTGTACTGCTGAATAGTATAGCGCAAAACCCACGCCGACCAACAGTCGTCCCGTGTGCACCTGCCAATAATTGACGCAAGCGCAGGGCAATGGTAGGATAGGGCAGTAAAACGCACCATACTTACGTGGAGGCCCTTTGCGATGAAATTACACGAGTATCAAGCCCGCGACATCTGCGCCCGCTACGGCATCCCCGTCACCGGTGGTGGCGTGGCTTCCACCCCCGCCGAAGCACGCGCCCACGCCGAACAAATCGGCGCACCGGTGGTCGTCAAGGCCCAAGTTTTTGTTGGTGGTCGTGGCAAAGCAGGCGGCGTCAAGCTGGCCAACAATCCAGCCGAAGCCGAGTTGGTGGCCAGCCAAATCCTTGGCATGGACATCAAGGGATTGACCGTTGAGAAGGTACTCGTTGCAGAGGCCATCAGCTACGAGCGCGAAATCTACCTCGGCGTCATCATGGATCGCGCCAGCAAGAGCATCGTCGTCATGGCATCGGCCGAAGGTGGCGTCGAAATCGAAGAAGTCGCCAAGACCAACCCTGATGCCATCAAAAAAGTCGCCGCTCACCCCACCCTCGGGTTGCTCGACTACCAGGCTCGCAACTTGGCCTTCGCCATCGGTCTCACCGACGGCAAGCAGGCCCGCCAGTTTGCTGGGATCGCCATGTCGCTCTACAAGGTCTACATGGAAAACGACGCTTCGCTGGCCGAGATCAACCCGCTGGTCGTCAAGGCCGACGGGAGCCTGCAGGCCCTCGACTCCAAGGTGGTCATCGACGACAGCGCCCTCTTCCGGCACGCCAGCCTCGAAGCCATGCGCGACAGCTCCGATGAGCCGCTGGCTGAGCAACAGGCCCGCGAAGCCGGTATCACCTTCATCAAGCTCGATGGCGACATCGGCTGTATGGTCAACGGCGCCGGCCTCGCCATGGCAACCATGGACGTGGTCAATCTCTACGGCGGTGAGCCGGCCAACTTCCTCGATGTCGGCGGTGGTGCTGGCAAAGACAAGGTGAAGGCGGCGCTACAAATCATCCTTTCTGACAAAAACGTCAAAGCCGTGCTCTTCAACATCTTCGGTGGCATTACCCGGGTCGACGAAGTCGCCCGTGGCATTATCGCCGCCCTCGAAGAGGTCGACACCGACGTCCCCATGGTGGCGCGCCTCGTGGGTACCAACGAAGTCGAGGGCCGCAAACTCCTCGAGAATTCGCGCCTCATCCCGGCGGCGACCCTCGGCGAGGGTGCCCAAAAGGCCGTGGCCGCCGCCAAAGAATACGCTGCTCGCCGCGCCTAAACTTCTCCCCCCCCATGTGATACACACCTCGCCCGTCTCGGAGTACTCCGAGACGGGCGACGCATTGGAGTTAGCGCGTGGCCTGGGCCAACGCCTGTTGCAGATCGGCAATCAAATCAGCCACGTCCTCGATGCCCGCCGAAATACGCACCAAATCGGCCGGAATATCGTGCGCAGACCCGGCTGCATGCGTCAAAATACGTGGAATCTCGATGAGACTCTCTACCCCGCCGAGACTAACCGCATAGGTGAAAATCTTGGTGGCCTCTACGAGACGATGCGCCACGTAGACTCCCCCTTTCAACGTAAACGACAACATGCCCCCACTCATGCGCATCTGGCGCTGAGCGAGCTCGTACTGTGGGTGCTGGGGCAACCCCGGGTAGTAGACGTGCGCCACTGCGGGGTGCGTCGCCAAAAACTCGGCCAGCGCCTGTGCATTCCGACAGTGCGCCTGCATGCGCAACGCCAACGTTTTGACACCACGCATAATCAAAAACACATCCCACGGCGCTGGCACCGACCCTACCGCATTCTCGATGAAGCGCAAACGCTGCGCTAACTCGGGATTGTTGGTGACCAATGCGCCACCAATCACGTCACTGTGGCCACCGTGGTACTTCGTCGTGCTGTAGCTCACGATATCGGCGCCGAGTGCCAACGGTTGCACGAGATACGGCGACGCAAAGGTGTTGTCGACCACCAGCAACGCGTCGTGCTGTTTGGAGACCGTGGCAATGGCAGCAATATCGGCCACACGCAACATCGGGTTGGTGGGGCTCTCGATCCACACCAACTTGGTCGTGGGACGCATGGCCGCCGCCAGTGCCCCCGTGTCCGTAACGTCCACGAATGTCGTCTCAATGCCGTGGTGCGCAAACACCTTGGTCAACAAACGGTGCGTCCCTCCGTAGACGTCGTCGCTGGCAACCACGTGAGCACCCGGTGCAAGTAGGTGCAACACGGCAGTCTCAGCGGCCAGCCCGGATGCAAACGCCAACGCATCACAACCGCCGTCGAGCGACGCAAGCACCTGCTCGAGGGCGGTGCGTGTCGGGTTGCCCGAGCGTGCATAATCGTAGGGCTGTGTACTCCCCACTTCAAACTGCGCAAATGTTGAGGTCTGATAAATCGGGAACGCCACCGCTCCCGTTTGTGGGTCAGGTGCCTGCCCTACGTGAATCGCTCGCGTCGTGAATCCAGCCTCTTGCCACTCCGGTGTCTGTGCCATGGTTGCTTCACTCCCTCGTTGGTATTACATTCGTGTCCATAAAAAACGCCTCATATCTGACATGCCAACTCGTTATATTGGCATGTAGAAGATTCGTATTCACGTATTATTTCATGCTCGTGGAATACGGTTACGTACCAATTGTTCGAGTTCATCAAGCACCTCACGCTCATCCTGACTACGGCACATTGCCCGAGCCTGCTCCAAGCGATCGAGCCACACATCCCACAGTCCAGGGCGGACTGCGCCGGTGCCAGTCCACGCAATATCGTTGTGGAGCAGGTGGGTGAGGAGCTCGGTATGGGTGTAGCGGCTTGTCACGGCCGGCAAGCGTTCACGCTTGGGGAGTGGGTAATTGGAATCGGCCACGAGTTGCCACGGTTCCATATCAAAAATGCCCGCAAGGAGCACCACGGTGCGTTCACTCGGCACCGTCAGTTCCATTTCGATATGCGACACCGCCACGCGCGACACCGCGAGGCGTTCGGCGAGGCGCTCTTGGGTCCAGCCACGTTGATTGCGGAGTCGCGCAATGCGTTTTCCGAGGGTTTCTCCAGTTGCCATGGCCCTCTCATGTTGCGATAAGTCACTTAGCAGACAACTCGGGGGCTGTCGTGTTACTCTGTAGTATAGATGGTTTCGAATGGCACAGACACACTGTGCCCTAGCAACAGGGGCTCCCATGGCCAAACGCGCACTGATTACCGGCATCACGGGCCAAGACGGCTCCTACTTGGCCGAATTTTTGCTTGAACAAGGGTACGAGGTGGTGGGCATGATCCGCCGCTCGAGCACCGTGAATTTCGAGCGCATCCGCCACATCCAAGACAAAGTCACGTTGGCGACCGGCGATTTGCTCGACGAGGTTTCACTCATCAACCTATTGCGTGAACACCGCCCCAGCGAGGTCTACAACCTCGCAGCACAGAGCTTCGTGCAGACTTCATTCAGCCAACCCGTATTCACCGGTGAAGT
>Ga0172372_10002169_pt1 | contig 30148 bp, 25 predicted proteins | sample LakKiv5m_2_FD_114544 | JGI IMG/M metagenome (GOLD analysis project Ga0172372, IMG submission 114544) | Freshwater microbial communities from Kabuno Bay, South-Kivu, Congo - kab_092012_9.5m | ecosystem: Environmental > Aquatic > Freshwater > Lake | place: Democratic Republic of the Congo...
CACGGCAGGCTCCCACGCTTTGCGACCTCACGCGAAGCCGCGAAGCCGCGAAGGAGACAAGGCGTCGCGGGGGTAATGGGTCAGTCCCGCGGGGGCAATGGGGTCAGTCCCGTAGAATTGACATTTGAGGCTGGTTTGGGAGGTGACGTTCGAAGGGGGCAGGGTCGGTCTCCTTTCGGCGCGGCTCAGTTGGGTCGGCGGCCGGGATTGCGGCCGGCGGCTTGTTTTGGGTGAAGGCGATGGCATGCCATGGGGATCGTGAGGGGGTCGTCATGGCGAGTGTTCGAGGGGGTAGCTTCGTCGAATGGGAACAGCGTCCTTTTGGGACTGTCTGTGGTCTTTGCGGCCATCCTCCCGCGGTTTGAGCGAGGCGGAGTGGAGTCTGGCGGCCGGTTGGGGGTGGTGTCAGGGTGGTGGCCGGATGCGATTGCCCCTGAGACTCCTGTTGGCGGTGTTGCTGGTCGAGGTTGCGGCGGCTGCGATGCCGCGGGATGGCCTTCCGTTGGATGCGGCTGAGCTTCCCCGTGATTTCCGGCTGCACGTCCAACTGGGCGGGAGCGCGGGTGGAGAGGTCCGGCTGGCGGAGGGTATCCGGATCCCGCTGGTCGGGGGCGGCGGCTATGACGTGGCGGTGGAACATCCCAAGGGAGGCGCGCCGGTGCTGCGGGTGTGGTCGGGCGGTGTGCTGGCACGCGGACCGGAGGAGGTGCTGGCGCTGGAGAAGAAGGAAAAGCTCCGGCCCGTGGTGGAAGCCGCGGCGGGTTCGACGGTGGAGGAGGCGTGGGTCCAATCGTTGGAGTCGGCGGATCACTCGGAAATCGTGCGCGGATGGAACGAGCGCAGCCTGGCCGAAGGGCGGCGGATCTACACGACGCTCTGCCTGGTCTGTCACGGGACGAAGGATCAACCGGGTTCGTTGCCGACGGCCCTGCGGTTCGGGGAGGGCGCCTTCAAGAATGGGTCGGATCCCTACTCGATGTACGTCACGCTGACGCGCGGCTACGGCCAGATGGTCCCGCAGGGACAGTACACGACGGCGCAGAAGTACGCGGTCATCCAGTACATCCGGGAGACGTTCCTCCGGACAGGCAACCCGTCGCAATTCGTGCCGTTGACGCCGTCCTATGTCGACTCGTTGCCGAAGGGGCGCGCGCGATCCTTGAAGGAGTCGGAGAACAAGGCGTTGCCGGAGTACCTGCGGATGGACTTTGGTCCGGCGCTTTCATGGACCTTCGAGGTGGCGAAGGGGAACATCGCCCAAAAGGGGATTGCGGTGCGGTTGGACGAGGGGCCAGGCGGAGTTGGGGCGGGGAGCGCGTGGCTGACGTACGATCACGACACGCTGCGGGTGGCTTCGGCCACCACGGGTTCCTTCGTGGATTGGCGGGGCATTGCCTTTGATGGCAGTCACCAGACGCACACGCGGTTGACCGGCGATGCGCACTTCCTCCTGCCGGTGGGACCCGGCTGGGCTTCCCCGGAAGGATCGTGGGCGGATCCGCGTCCGCTGGGGCGGGACGGATTGCCGTTTGGACCGCTGCCGCGGTCGTGGGCGCGGCATCTCGGGATGCATGTGCATGGCGCGCGGGTGGTGCTGGCCAGCGAAGTTCACGGCGTCCGTGTGTTGGAGTCCCCGGGGTGGATGGCGTATGGCACGACGCCGGTGTTCATCCGGACGTTGAACATCGGGGAAGGAACCGGAGCCCTCCGGTTGCGGGTGGCCCCCGATTCGGTGCGTGCGACCCTCGTCGGGCCTGGAAGCCTGCGTCAGGAATCGGGCTTCTGGGTGGCCGAACTGTCGCCCGGGACGAAGGCCCGCCTCCTGATCTCGCGGGCCGATGGGGCGACGCTAACGGCGCTGGCGGCGAACGTGACGGAGTCGCTGGATCTGGCACCGCTGGTCTCGGGAGGACCGCGGCGCTGGACGGAAGAGGTCATGACCACGTCCGTGGCCGGCAAGCCCACGGGTGGTTTCGTGGCGGATGACTTTCCCCTTCCGGTGTCGAACCCATGGGGCAGCTGGATGCGTCCGGGTGGCTTTGATTTCACGCCGGATGGTCGTGGGGCGGTCGTGGCGACGTGGAATGGCGACGTGTGGCGTGTGGATGGAGTTCGGGATCCCGCACCGGCGCCGCTGCGGTGGCGTCGGGTGGCTTCGGGATTGTTCCAGCCGCTCGGGGTGAAGTTCCGCGGGAACGACCTGTTCGTGACCTGTCGCGATCAATTGGCGCGATTGAAGGACCTGAACGGGGACGGCGAGACGGACTACATCGAATGCTTCAACAACGACCATCAGGTCACGGAGCACTTCCATGAGTTCGCGATGGGGCTGGAGACCGATCCCGCCGGGAACTTCTATTATGCGAAGTCGGGTCGCCATGCGTTGAAGGCGGTGGTGCCGCACCATGGCACGCTGTTGAAGGTGACGGCGGACGGTTCGCGGACGGAGATCCTGGCAACGGGCTTCCGGGCGGCGAACGGCGTGGGGTTGGACGAAGACGGGACATTCTGGGTCACGGACCAGGAAGGGTTCTGGACGCCGAAGAACCGGATCAACCGCGTCCGGGTGGGTGGATTCTACGGAAACATGTTCGGGTACACGGACGTGACGGATACGTCGGACGCGGCCATGGAGCCGCCGCTGGTCTGGATCACGAACGCCAAGGATCGGAGTCCCGCGGAGGTGGTGCGCGTGCCGCGTGGGGCGTGGGGATCGCTGGGTGGATCGCTCCTCAACCTGAGCTATGGCACCGGCCGGATCTTCGTGGTCCCGAACGAATCGGTGGACGGAGTCTGGCAGGGCGGCGTGTGTGAGTTGCCGATGCCGGCCTTCGCGACGGGAATCATGCGCGGGCGCTTTGGCGCGGATGGTGCGTTGTATGCGTGCGGGATGTTCGCGTGGGCTGGCAATGCCACGGCGCCGGGCGGGTTTCATCGGATCCGGCGACTCGAGTCACCGGTCTGGGTGCCGGTCGAGGTGCGGGCGTCGCAAGGGCGCCTGAGTGTCAGGTTCAGCGAAGCATTGGATCGGGGTTCGGTGGACGCAGGCGTGTTCGCGGTGAAGGCGTGGTCGCTGAAGCGGAGTGCGAATTATGGATCCCAGCACCTGAACGAGCGTCCGTGGAAGGTGTCCTCGGCGACCCTCGCTCCCGATGGATGCACGGTCCTGCTGGAGGTTCCGGAGCTGGCGGCGACGCCGTGCTACGAGGTGCTGGTGAAGGTCCGTGGGGTGGATGGCAGCGCGGTGGAACGTTCACTTCATGGGACGATCCATCGGTTGAAGTAAACATGGACGCATGATGACGCATCTCGTCGAGGAGTTCCTGGTGCATGTGCGACACGAGCGCGGGCAGGCGGCCCACACGCAGCGGACCTACGCGGCCATGCTCGGGCGGTTTTCGGACTGGGCGGAAGCGCAGGGGATCGGCGGTGTTCGCGATGTCACGTTCCAGCATCTGATGGTTTTCCTGGAGGCGGAACGGAACCGCGCGGTGACCGGACCGGGCCTCGGAAAGGCGAAGCCGGGGGCACCGCGACGCACGTTGAGTTCGGCGAGCCTGTACCTGCAGGTGTCGGCATTGCGCGCGTTCTTCCGGTTCTGTTCTGAGGAAGGATTCGTGAAGGCGGATCCCACCGAGAACCTGAGCCTGCCGAAGCGATGGAAGCAGTTGCCGAAGTCGCTGACGCGGGAGGAGGTCGAGCGCCTGCTGCTGCCGCCCACGGAGGCCACACCGGCGGCCTTGTGCGACCATGCGGTGCTGGAATTGGCGTACGCGAGCGGGCTGCGGTTGGCGGAGTTGCGCGGGCTTCGGCTCGAGCAATTGCACCTGGAATCGGGCTTCATCTCGGTGATCGGCAAGGGCGACAAGGAGCGCGTCGTGCCGGTGGGCAAGCTGGCGCAGGCGGCGTTGCACCGGTACCTCGCTTCGGGACGCCCGGCGTTGATCACTCCCAAGAGTCCCTCGTTTGTCTTCCTGACGCGACGCGGCACGGGTTTCGCGCATGTCTCCCTGTGGCTCCGGATCAAGCAATGCGTCGCGCGCTCGGGTATCGAGCGGAACGTCACACCCCACATGCTGCGTCACAGCTTCGCCACGCATCTGATGGAGAACGGGGCGGACCTTCGGGTGATCCAGGAGTTGTTGGGCCACACAAGCATCTCGACGACCGAGGTGTACACGCACGTCGCGGGTGCCCGATTGCGTGAGGTCCACGACCAGCACCACCCGCGGGCGCGGGAAGAAGGCGGCACCAGCGGTAGCGGGGGGACAAAGCCGTGGACGGAGTGAGGCCGTCGGGGTTCAGGAGGGCGTTCCGGGCTCCGGGCATGCGTCGGGATCGTCGCATCCGGCGCAGCAGGCCCCGGCGAGTTGGAAGCATTCCGGGCAAAGGTGTTCGTCCCCGACGGGGGAGGCGCCTTCCGCGCCGCAGCGGGTGCAGTCCTGCGGTTGCGGCGTGGACGGGGAAGCTGGAGTGATCGAAGCACTCATGGCTCAGGCGTCGAGACGGACGCAGCGGGCGACTTCACGGACCTTGAACGTGCAGCGGCCGATGGTGAGGAGTTGGTCAAGCCGGCGGCCTGGGTCGATCCACAGGAGGTTTTCGGCGAGTTGGAGTTTGCCCTTGAGGATCTCGCCGCTGGAAAGCTCGAGCTCGACCTCGCGCCCGATGGGCAATCCGAGATCGCGTGACAACTGGCGCTGATCGGCCTCGCGTCGGTCGTACCAGGCCTGAAGGCCGTCGGGACCGGTTGCGCTGAACTCCAGTTCCTTCTGATCCATGGTGGTGGGGAGTTTGACGTGTGCAGTTTGAAGTCACAAGCCGTGGTTGAAGGCCGGGTGACCTCACCCGGCGGGGAGGAGGGATCCGCCGCGTGGGGGGCACGGAGCCCTCAACGGGAGTTTCCAGAAGCCAGTTGCCCGTTGCCAGATCCAACCCTGCCTCCTGACGTCGGCAGCTACGGTTGGGTGTAGCAGACGAGGTAACGAGGCTGTGGATGAAGACTTCCCGGCCTCGAGATCCTTGATTCGCGTTGACAGTCGGAACGAGGGGAAGAGGGTGGCGGGCATCATCCACCGTTTCCTTTCCGTTGCGCCGGTCGCGCTGTTTCGGGGGCTTCATGGGGCCTCACGGAATCTGGTGGAACGAAAGCCGTTCACGGACTCGGAAATGAGGCGATTGCTGGCCATCCTGTTGCTGACCCTGGGGCTGCCTGCCGCGGCCGGTGATCGTTTCCATGATTGGTGGTCGTTGAAGCCGCTGGTGCGACCGGAGGTGCCGTGCGGGGCGTCGCATCCGGTGGATGCCTTCCTTCAGGCGAAGCTCTCGGAGAAGGGATTGAGCGTTTCGCCACCCGCGGATCGCCGCACGCTGGTCCGGCGGGTGCACTTCGATCTCCACGGATTGCCACCCACGCCGGAAGTGGTCGAGGCGTTCGTGAGCAGCACGGATCCGTTGGCCTACGAGAAGCTGGTGGACGGGTTGTTGGCCTCGCCGCGACATGGCGAGCGGTGGGCGCGGCATTGGCTGGATGCCATCCATTTCGCGGACACCCACGGATTCGAGCACGACGACCTGCGTCCGAACGCGTGGCGTTTCCGGGACTATGTGATCGCGAGCTTCAATCGCGACACGCCTTGGGACCGTTTCATCAAGGAGCAACTGGCGGCGGATGTCTACTTCCCGGAGGAAACGCACCTCACGGCGGCGCTCGGATACCTGGGGGCGGGAAACTACGACAGCAGCGCGGCGGCCACGGCACCCACCCATTTCGAATATCTCGATCGGGACGATCTCGTGACGCAGACGATGGCCTCCTTTGCCAGCACCACCGCCAACTGCGCGCGGTGTCACGCCCATAAGTTCGATCCGGTTCCGCAGGAGGATTACTTCGCGTTGCAGGCGGTCTTCGCGGGCATCGGAAAGGGGGACATCACCTATGACGAGGATCCGGCCGTGCACCGGGAACGCCGGCGTCTGGAAGAATTGCGGCTGGCGGTGGAACGGATGGACCGGGGCGTCCTGCTGGCTTCGGTGCATGAAGGGGTGATTGCCGCGGCGGAGAAGGCGCGCGGAACCGCAGTGACGTGGGTTCCGGTCGTTCCCGAGAGCTTTGTATCGAACGAGGGCGCCGTCCTCGAACAGCTCCCCGACGGGACCTTGCTGGCGAGCGGGCCTGTGGGTGACAAGGACACCTACACGCTCACGGCGGAGGCGGGGTTGCGGACGATCACGGCGTTCCGGGTCGATCTGCTCACGCATGATTCGTTGCCGCGGAAGGGGCCGGGGCGTGCACCGAATGGCAACGTCCATCTGTCGGAGTTCGAAGTGCGCGTTTTCCGGCAAGGCGTGGGCACGGCCGAAAGGATCGGGTTCCGGCAGGCGACGGCCGACTATAACCAACCGGGCGGCTACGACATCACCAAGACCATCGACGGTGATCCGAAGACCTCGTGGGCGATCGACCCGCGGGAGGGGGCACCCCATGCGGCGGTGTTTGAGTTGGCGACGCCGCTGAAGCTTCCGGCGGGCACCCGGCTCACGATCTGCCTGCGGCAATTGCAGGGAGGGGGACATTTGCTCGGGCGATTCCGGATCTCGGCGGCCTCGGCAGATGGGCCCTTCCCTCAGATCCTCCCGGAGGATCTGGAACGTCTGCTCACGAAGCCGTCGGCGGAACGGACGCCGGATGAGCGCGTGCGCATTGCCGCGCATTTCCTGCGGCACTCGACCGCCGAAGCCCTCGCGAAGTTGCCCGCGCCGTCAGTGGTTTGGGCTGCCGGGCGGGCAGCAGCGAATGAACGCGGCGTGGTGACGATTCCGGAGCCCCGGACGATCCGACTCTTCAAACGGGGCGAACTCGGTCGGCCGGGCGAGGAAGTGCAGCCCGGATCGCTTTCGGCATTGGGCGGATTGAAGGCGCGTTTTGACCTGGCGGATCCGAAGGATGAAGCGGCGCGGCGGGCGGCCCTGGCGGCCTGGTTGTCGGATCCCGCGAATCCGCTGACCTGGCGGAGTGTCGTGAACCGCGTCTGGCATCACCATTTTGGAACCGGGATTTCGGATACACCGAGTGACTTCGGCCGCATGGGGGGAGTTCCCTCGCATCCGGAATTGTTGGATTGGCTGGCGGTTTGGTTCCGGGACGATGCGCGCGGTTCGCTGAAGGCGCTGCATCGGCTGCTGGTCACCAGCGCCGCCTATCGACAGGGATCGGCCACCGTTTCGGCCGCTTCCGCGGTGGATCCGGACAACCGGTTGCTGTGGCGCATGAACCGGCCGCGCATGGATGCGGACACCTATCGGGACAGCGTACTTGCGGTCAGCGGACGCCTGGATTTCACCATGGGTGGGCCTTCGGTGGCATTGTTCACCTCCAAGCCTGGCCCACAGACGACCCCGGTACTGAATTACGACGAGGTCGACCGGAATGCGCCCGGCACGTCGCGTCGCAGCATCTACCGGTTGGTGTGGCGGGCGATTGCGGATCCGTTTCTGGACGCGCTGGACTTTCCGGACCTGGGTTTGTTGGCGCCCGTCCGGAGCACCTCGGTTTCGCCGCTTCAGGCACTCGCGCTCTTCAACAACGATTTCGTGCTCCACTCCAGCGAACAGTTTGCCCTGCGTTTGGAAAAGCTGGGTGGAACGCGTGAAGCACAGATCCGGGCGGCGTTCGCCCACTGCCATCAGCGCGCGCCCAGCGCCTCGGAGTTGGCGCGCTTCAGTAGCCTTGCTGGCGAACATGGCCTGGCGGCCGTGTGCCGCGTGCTCTTCAACAGCAACGAATTCCTCTTCATCGATTGAACGCCCATGAACCCCTCCCTTTCATCCCGGCGACGGTTCCTGTGGCAGACAGGCGGTGGCATGGCGGGTGTTGCACTTTCCCATTTGCTGGCCCGTGAGGGCGCGGGGGCTGGAAATCCCTTGCGGGCAGAGATTCCCAGCGGACCGCACCATCGGCCGAAGGTGAAGCGGATCATCCAGCTGTTCATGAACGGCGGGGTCAGCCAGATGGACACCTTCGACTACAAGCCGGAGCTTGCGCGGTTGCACGGGCAGAAGCTCGGGCCGAAGGAGAAACCTGAGGGACAGACGGGCGAATGCGGCGCGGTGATGAAGAGCCCCTTCGAGTTCCGTCAGCACGGCGAAAGCGGTCGTTGGGTCAGCAGCGTGTTCCCGCACCAGGCCAAGTGGGTCGATGAAATGGCCTTCCTGATGGCCATGGCGACGAAGACCAGCGTCCACGGACCGGGGAGCTACATGATGAACACGGGATTCCTGATTCCCGGGTTCCCGTGCATGGGATCCTGGATTTCGTACGGGCTGGGTAGCCTGACGGACAACCTGCCGACCTTCGTGGTGCTGCCGGATGCACGGGGTTTGCCCTACAACCAGAAGGGGAACTTCAGCGCTGCTTTCCTGCCCTCACGCCATCAAGGCACGATCATCAACGCGGGCTCCCCCCAGCCCATTCCGGACCTGTTCCCGGACGGGAAGCACGGCTTCACAGGATCCGCCGCGGATTCGGCGTCGATGGCGTTGCTACGGGAGTTGAATGAGGAACACGCCGGGCTCCATCCGGACGACACCCGCCTGGATGCCCGCATCGCCAGCTACGAATTGGCCGCCCGGATGCAGTTGAGCGCCCCGGAGGCGTTTGACCTGAAGGGCGAGTCCGCGGTGACCCGCGCTGCCTATGGACTGGATCAACCGGTGACGGAGGATTTCGGGCGACGATGCCTGCTGGCGAGGCGTCTGATCGAACGGGGCACGAGGGTCGTCCAGGTCTGGAGCGGGCCGCAGGGCGCGGTGAACAACTGGGACAACCATTCGAGCATCGTGAAGGAACTGCCGCCCATCGCGACCAGCGTGGACCTGGCGATTGCCGGCTTGCTTGGAGATCTCAAGTCCCGGGGCTTGCTGGAGGACACGTTGGTGGTCTTCACCACGGAATTCGGTCGGACGCCGTTCGAGCAGGGATCGTTGGGTCGGGACCACAATGGCAATTCGTTCGTGACCTGGCTGGCGGGGGCCGGAATCCAGAAGGGAGCTGCGTATGGGCGGAGCGATGACCTGGGATTCAAGGCGGTCGAGGGTGTCACGTATTGCTATGACCTTCACGCCACGATCCTTCATCTGATGGGCATTGACCACACGCGGCTGACGTTCCGGACGTCGGGGGTGGATCGTCGGTTGACCGACGTCCACGGAAGGGTGGTTTCCGAGGTGTTGGGGTAGGGCAGGGATGGCCTACTGACGGCTAGTACGATCTGGGGTAGCTGGGACGACGTGAGGAAGCGGGCTTGAATCTTGAACTTTCGGACCTGGGACTCCTTCCACAGCCTCCTGACGTCGACTCCTACCTCCAGTGGCTTGAAACTTCACACTTGGGACTCCTCGTTGTTCCGGAATAAAGCATTGACGGCTTTTCCGATTTCCTGCATCTGATGGTGAGTTGGTTGGAGCACCGAATTTTGCCTATGAACTCTGTTAAGAAGATCTCTGTAACGCTGGCAGCCCTCTCTGCGGTTGCAGTGATGTCTGTGAGCGCCGCGACGGTGGCCGAGGTTGAAGCAATGGGCCAGAAGGTCGCTTCCGCGAAGGCGGTCGAGGCTCCGGCTGTTGTCTCCAAGCTCATCAACGCCGCCTCGAAGGAAGACAAGCAGTCCGTGGCGGTCGCCACGCTGGGTGCTGGCCTTCGTTCCCATCCTGCCGCCTTGGTTTCCCTTTTGACCTCCGCGATCAAGGCCGCTCCCGGCGCGACGGACGCTTTGGTTGATGTTGCGTTGGATACCGTTCCGGACTCCGCGTTGACCATCGTCCGCGTTGTCTCGGAAGTGAACCCTGTCAAGTCGGACGTCGCCTTGGCCGCAGCGGTGAAGCGCGCGCCGGCGAAGAAGTCCTCCCTCGAGCGTGAAGTCGCTGCTGTTCGTGCCCGCCGCATCGTGGCGACGCCGACGGTTGCTGGCGCTGCGCTGGGTGGCGGAACGGTGACCCAGAATCCCCGTTCGAACCCGAATCCCCCGACTCAGGTGAACCCTTACGGTGGCGCCGATCCCGGCCGTCCGTGAGTTTGGTCGAGACCTGAGGCAACGGAAGGTCCCAAACTGAAAAAAACAAGGCCTGCCCTGAAAAGGGTAGGCCTGTTTTGTTTCCGGGGTGGGCATTCAGTGGCATGGCGCGGAATTCAGGCAGGCTCCAACGATCGTGGTGGCAGCGTCCACTGCGATGGATGCTGGCGTTGATCCTGATGCCGGTGGCGGTGGCGGTGAGTTGGACGGTGTGGGACTTGTTTCGGCGTTTGGGCAGTTTGCTCGACTTCTGGGTGCCGATCGTTTCGGGGGCGGGCGTGTGGTTGGTGATCTTCGCGAGCCTGCCGCGGCCGATGTGGCTGTATGTGGTGGGGCATGAATTGACCCACGCGTTGTGGGCGCTTCTGTTTGGTGGTCGGGTGAAAGCGTTCAAGGCGACGAGCAAGGGCGGACACGTCGTGCTGACGAAGACGAATTCGTTGATCACCCTCGCGCCCTATTTCTTTCCGCTGTACGCGGCGCTGTGGGTGGTGGGTTTCCTTGGGGCGGCATGGTTGCTTGGGTGGCGGCGGCACCTCTTCTGGTTCCATTTTGGGCTGGGGCTGACATACGCGTTCCACCTGACCCTGACCGCGGCGGTGTTGCGGGTTCGTCAACCGGATCTCGAGGGGGAAGGGTGGATCTTTTCCGGAGTCCTGATCTGGTTGTTGCACGGGATCCTTCTGCTGATGGCACTCCCATTCCTGGCGCCGGGGTTGGCTCCTGTTTCCGTGCTTGCCGCGGCGGGCGATCGGATGCTGCTGGTCCTGCGGTGGCTGGTGAATCTGGTGGGCATGATTTTTCCAAATCCGGGTTGAATGATCCGGGTGATTCCGTGGAACATGTGGGGACCGAATCGTAGGCATGAATCTAGGAGACATCCTTACGCCGGGTCAGATCATCCCCGATCTCACCGCGGCAGACCGCTGGGAAGCCATTGATGAAATGGTGGGGCGGTTGGTTCATGCCGGCAAGGTGCGCGCCGAGGACCGGGAAGTGGTCACCGCAGCGGTGAAGAAGCGGGAAACCTCCATGAGCACCGGGATCGGTTTTGGCATTGGCATCCCGCACGCCTCCACGGATCTGGTGGGGGAGTTGACGGCGGTTTTCGCGCGTTCTCGCAAAGGGGTGCAATTCGATGCCCTCGACAGCCAACCGGTGCATCTGGTGACCCTGTTGCTGGTGCCCCAGGGGCAGTTCCAGAAGCACCTTCACACGCTTGCCGGCATCGCGAAGGTCCAGCGCCGGGATGAATTCCTGCGCGCGTTGGATGCATCTCCGGATGCAGAGTCGATCCTGAAGGTCGTCCGCGAGCATTCGGCGCTTCGCTGACGGTTTTTCGTTTCCGGCGGTTTCAGAGTTCAACCGCCTGCCTTCGACGGCGGGCTTCCATACTGACCATGCTCCATCTTGTCCTTGAGACCCGGCTTCAATCCGCGCTGCGGGAGGTGCTCCCGGAGGCGGACGTTTCCATGGCCCAGCTGCGTCCCACCTCGGATCCCAAACTGGGGGATTACCAGGCGAATGCCGTGATGAGCCTGGCGAAGGAGAAGCGGATGAATCCGCGCCAGCTGGCTACCGAGGTGGTCGCGCGCCTGCAGGTCTCGGATCTTTGCGACGCCGTGGAGGTGGCGGGGCCGGGCTTCCTGAATTTCCGTCTCAAGTCCTCGGCGATGGCCGGGGTCCTTGAAGGGGCTTTGCGTGGGGAACACGGGATGGTCCCGCCGGTGGCGGCACCCCGGACCGTGGTGGTGGACTTCAGCTCGCCCAACGTGGCGAAGCCGATGCATGTCGGTCACATCCGGTCGACCGTCCTCGGTGATGCCCTGTCGCGGACCCTGCGGCTGCTGGGCCATCGCGTGGTGACGGACAACCATATCGGGGATTGGGGCACGCAGTTCGGCATGCTGCTGGTGGGGTGGAAGACCTTGCTGGACCGGGCGGCACTGGAGGCGGATGCCATCGCGGAACTCGAACGCTTGTACAAGGCGGTCAACGGCGCCTGCACGGCGGATCCTACTGTTCGGGACCAGGCGCGGGCCGAGTTGGTGAAGCTGCAATCCGGCGACGTCGAGAACCTGGGCATCTGGAAGGAGATGATCCGGTTGTCGCAGGTCCAGTTCGACACGATCTACGGACGGTTGGGGGTGAAGTTCGACCACACGTTGGGCGAGAGCTTCTACAACCCCTGGTTGTCGACGGTCGTTCAGGATCTGGAAGCGCGTGGAGTGGCGCGGACGACTGATGGGGCCAAGGCGGTGTTCTCGGATGGCAGCATTCCGGTGAAGGAAGATCCCTTCAAGATCCAGCGGGATGGCGAGTGGCTGGACGCGCCTCTCCTGGTGTTGAAGTCCGATGGCGGGTTCAACTACGCCACCACGGATCTGGCCACGTTGGAGTATCGACTTCGGACGTGGTCGCCCTCGGACATCCTGTACGTCACGGATGGACGGCAGCAGGGGCACTTCAAGCAGGTGTTTGCGGCCTTCCGCATGTGGCGTCCGGAGGATGCCGCGAAGGTACGGCTCCAGCATATCTGGTTTGGCTCGATCCTGGGTGAGGACGGCAAGCCCTTCAAGACGAGGTCGGGCGACACGGTGAAACTTGCCGAGTTGCTGGATGAAGCCGAGGAGCGGGCGTTGGCGGTGGTCCGCGAGAAGCGGCCGGAACTGTCGGCCGCGGAACAGTCGGAAATTGCGCGGGTGGTGGGTCTGGGCGCGATCAAGTACCAGGACCTGCTACCGAACCGGCAAAGCGACTACGTCTTCTCCTGGGACAAGATGCTGGCGTTGCAGGGCAACACGGCCCCCTACCTCCAATACCAATACACGCGCGCGGCGAAGCTGGTCCGGGACGGTGGATTCAATCCGGCGTCGGTGGCCTCCGTGCAGATCGACGCTCCTGAAGAGCGGGCTCTGGCGCGGCAGTTGTTGAACTTTGGGTTGGCCCTGACTGCGGTCGCCGACGAATGCCGGCCCAACTACCTCTGCAATTACCTTTACGAGCTGGCCGGTCTGTCTTCCCGGTTCTACGAGGCGTGTCCGGTGCTCAAGTCGGAGGAGCCGGTGCGCGGGTCGCGACTGGCGCTCTGCCATCTCACGGCGATGGTCCTGCGTCAGGGGCTCGATTGCCTGGGCATCGGCGTGAGCGACCGGATGTAATCCTGGCCCAGCTTCAACGGTTCCGCAGCCAGCGGAACAGTTCGACGATACGGGGCGGCTGGCCGGAACGGAGGATGGCCAGCCGGAAGATCCGTCCGCAGGCCCAGAGGACGAACACGTCGAAGGCTACCAGCAGCACTCCCGTCCCGATGACCTCCAGGAGCGGGGGGGAAGCGGTGATGCGGTTCATCATCACGAACGGCGTGTAGATCGGGATCCACGAGAAGAACGTCGCCACCGGGCCGTTGGGATCCCGTGGGATGAACGGCATCAGGAAGAGCGGGACCATGAGGAGCAGCATCAGCGGTCCCATCAGGTTTTGGGCATCCTTGAGGGTGTTGCACAGCGATCCGATGGTCAGGAAGATCGTGGCGTAGGCGATGTACCCGAGGATGAAGTAGGCGGCGAAACCCGGGAGCAGCCAGGTGGTCTGGAAGAGGCTGAGGACATCGGTGGGCACGTTGGCCAGGCTGCTGGCCGCGGCACCGGAAGCGGCTGCGCTGGCGAAGATCCGGGCCTGGACGAAGGCCATGCCGGCGATGCTTCCGATCCAGGCGGACATCATGACGCCACCCGTCAGCGCCACGCCCAACAGTTTCCCAAGCATCAGTTCACCGGGGGTGACGCTGGACAGCAGCACCTCGATGATGCGGTTCGATTTCTCCTCGATCACCGAGTTCAACAACATCTGCGAGACGACGAAGATGGAAACCCAGAGCAGGTAGACGAAGAAGCTTGGGGCCCATTGCCGCAGGCGGTCGGCGAGCCCGACCTTCTCCTCGCCCTCGGCCTTGCGCGGACTGAGGTCAGTGACCGGTGCGCGACGCGACTCGACCCGGGCGATCAGGGCGGGGTCCACGCCCAACGCCTGGTATTCGCGCCGGCGGAGTTCATCGCTCAGGACCCGCTGGATCGAGTCCCGGAGACTGGTGTCCGCGGTGTTGTCGGACCAATAGCGCAGGGGAGCGGAATCGTTGGTCGCGGTGGCGTAGTCCTTGGGGATGATGACGGCGGCGAAGAGCTTTGGGTTGGGGGCTGCTTCGGAGGCGGGAAGGATCTTCTCGCCGCGCAACCAGGGACGGAGCTGGGTTTCGACCGTGGGAATGGGGTTCGTGGCCTGGATCTCGGGCGGGAGCGGCACCTCCAGCCAGGTGGCGCGCGGGACGCTGAAACCGGGCAGGCTGGTGTAGTTGGAGCCGCTCTTTGCCTTCCATCCCTTCAGGTCGAAGGAGGCCCTCGGACGATTGCTGGAACCCGGGGTGACGAAGGGGGCCAGTTCCGCAGGCGCCGGGGAACGTCGCGCGAAATCCACAAGCGCGTCGTCGACTTCGGACTCGCGTCGCCGATCCATGTTGGACCGGATCAATGGCGCGAACTCGCCGGACTGGTCGATCATCACGTAGTGCCGGGTGGAGACGCCCTTCTTGGCGAGGAGCACGGGCAGCGAACCCGAGACGAGGATGATGACGGGGAAGAGGAAGATCCCGAGCCAGAATCCCTTCGTGCGGGCGTTCTCCATGAACTCCCGCCAACCGACCAGCCAGAGGTATCTCATCGGAAACTTGCCTCCCGGGCCGAGGGCCCCACCAGCTTCATGAAGACATCGTGCAGGCTCGGATCCGCCGCGTTGAAGGCGCGCAGGCGGATGGAGTGCTCGAAGCAGGTCCGCAGGATCAACTGCGGGTCGGCTTGCTCGAGGAGTTCCACCTCCCAGCCCCCGGAACCTTCCGCCTTCAGGCTGGCGACCCCGGGCAGCCTGCCGAGCGGGGCTGGGTCATCGTCTGTTTCGATCCGGACCCGGCGTGGGATCGTCCGCCGCGCCTCGGTCACGGTGCCGTCAAAGAGGCGACGGCCGCCGCCGATGATCACGAGGCGGTCGCAGAGCCGTTCGGCGTGCTGCATGACGTGGGTGCTGAAGAGGACGGTGCGACCGCGGTTGCGGAGGTCCACGACGATTTCCTCAAGCACGCCCTGGTTGACGGGGTCGAGGCCGGAGAACGGTTCGTCGAAGATGATGAGTTCGGGGTCGTGGGCGATGCTGGCGAGGACCTGGACCTTCTGTCCCATGCCCTTGGAGAGGGCCTCGGTCTTGGCGTGGGCGAAGTCCTTGAGGCCGTACCGTTCGAGCAGTTCGAAGGCGCGGGTGCGTGCGGCGGCGGCGGAAAGGCCCTTGAGGGTGGCGAAGTAGGCGATGACCGACCACGCCTTCATCTTCTTGTAGAGGCCCTTTTCCTCGGGGAGGTAGCCGATGCGATGCCGGACCTGGAGGGCGGATTCAGCGCCCAGGATGCGGATCGAGCCGGAGGTGGGCCGGAGGATGTCGAGGATCATCCTCAGCGAGGTGGTCTTGCCGGCACCGTTGGGGCCGAGGAAGCCGTAGATGCATCCGGCGGGAACCGTGAGGGACAGGTCGTTCACCGCGCAGAAGTCCCCGTAGAACTTGGAGACATTGCGGAGTTCGAGGGCCGGTTGCGCCATGCCGGCGAGGCTACTGCATCAGGGCGGTGGGTCAACCAACGGGACGGGGTGGAGGTGCCAGATGACAGATCCCGGTTGCCAGATGCCAGATGCCAGATGCCAGTTTGCGCCGCGTGGGGGCACGCGGCCTCCAGAATTCGGGATCGGGATCGAGATCGAGTTCGAGTTCGATACCGATGCCGTGTCACGCCCCGCGCGGCTTGGGGACCACGAGCGACGCAGCCCAGAGCATTGCACCACCCGCTGCACAGACGGCCACGAAACTCAGGCCTGGTCGAAACACGAATCGCTGTTCGGTCCCGATGACGTGGGCGGGATCGGTGGCGTTGGCCTCCTCGGTCCATTGCGAGGGACCGGTATTCATCCCGCCGAAGAACCAGAGGGCGAGACCGAGGCCGACGCACGCGGCGGCGGAGAACTGGAGCGTACGACGCATGTTGTCCTGCAAACTACCGTTGTCGTGCCATTCCGCCAACGGGCGGCCTGGGTGCATCATTCAAGGATGAAGGAGGCGTCGGGTGATTCGAGTCGCAGCCAGTCGGGCACCTGCTTGGTGTCGAGTTTCACGAGCACCCGATGGCGTCCGGCGGGAAGTTCCGCATTGGAGGCACCGGTGGAGCCCACCTTCTTTCCGCCGATCCAGAGTTCCGCGCCGGGGGCGGCGGTGAGGTTGAACCGGACCGGACCGGCCGTGGCGGTCTGGATCTCGGTGGCGGCGTAGACTGCGAGCCGTCCGACCCAGGGTTGTCCGCGGGTGACCTCCTCGAGGACGGACTTTGGCAGCGAACCCCGGACGTAGGCGTAGGTCGCCATCCAGCGCTTGTCGGTGAAGGCGACGGTGGAGGGCCACGTCTCGCGGCCGTTCTGCGCGTCGGTGTGGAGGACCTGGGCGAGGCGCCAGCGCCGTGCGACACCGCCCTTGCTGGCATCGTAATCTCCCGGCTTTCCAAGGCGCGAAAGGAAGGCGAACAGATCGAGCTGATCCTGTTCCGGCAGCGGATCGAGCAGGCCTGCCGGCATGATCGAGGCCGTGCCCTGCTCGCGTTTGGCGACATCGGACTTGGCGATCACCTGTTCGGCCCCCGCCGCATTCCGAAGGACGATCTCCTGCGGGGTTTCGCGGGCGAGGGTTCCGACGAGTTCGGAGTCGTCCTTCAAGGTCACCACCACCGAGTGGTAGCCCTCCTTGATCTTCACGTTCGGCAGCAGGATGGATTCGACGAGGTAGTCGGCCGGAGCGCTGGCGCCGATGGAGGTCATGTCCGGTCCCACGCGTCCGCCGGCGCCGCCGATGGCATGGCAACCGACGCATCCAAGGGTGTCGCGACGGTAGATGGATTCACCGCGGGCGGGATCGCCGGATTGCTGGGCGCGTGCGGCAAGGTCCTTGATGAGGCTGGCGGTGAAGGCCTGGACGTCACCGGTGAGGCCGGCGGCGCTGGCGAGGGCGACGACGAGTTCGACTTCGTTGCGTCCACCTTCACGGGCCACCCGCATCCCAGCCCGGGCGGCGGCCTCCGGAAGGAACCGGGGCGTGGCTTGGGTCTTTGCCTGGAGGGCATCCGCGATGGGTTTGGCAATGCCCTTTTGGGCGAGGATGCCACGCCACAGGGCGAGGGCGGACGTGTCCTCCTGGATGCTCGGAAGGAGGGCGATCAACGGGGCGATCGCCGCGTTGGCGTCCAGCCCTGCCAGGGCGGCGATGGCGTCGGGCCGGGATTCGACCGGGCCTTGGGCGGCCTGGGTCTTGAGGAGGGTAACCACGGCAGGTCCACCGATCTGGCGCAGGGACTGGAAGCTGGCGGCGCGGACGGAAGCCGAGGTGTCCGAGGCGGCGAGTCGACCCAGGTCGGGGATCTTCGACGTGTCCTTCAGTGAACCGGTCCACGCGACGGCGGCTTCGCGGACGGAGGGATCGGGATGTTGCAGCAATGCGGGGATGGCCGCGGCGTCGCCTTCCGGCCTGAGCTTCCGTTGTCGTTGGGCCTCGATGAGGGCGCGGACGGCACGGACGGTGGCGGCGGGTTGGAGGCGATTGGAGGTGACGGCACCCAGAAGCGTGCGCAGTTCGGCGGGACCGCCGGCCTGGCCGATGACCTCGATCCACGGACCGGTGCCGGCGGGGTCGATCGGGCGGGACTCCAGCAGGCGGGACAGGACGCGGCTGGCCTGGGCGGGTTGGATGGCCTTGAGGGCGAACTCGAGCTGGCGTTCGCGGCCCTCGGTCTTCCAGGCCCCTGATTCCAGTGCTGCGATCCACGGTTCGGAAAGCTGGTTGATGGTCAACCAGAGGGCGTAGTCGAGCGTTGGATCCATCGGTTGCTCGAGCACGCCGAGGGCGATCTCGGCGGCCCGGGCATCGGGAATCCGTGCGAGGGAGCGGACCGCTTCCAGTCGAACGGAGGGCGCCGGGTCCTTCGCGAGCTTTTCGAGGGACGGCAGGCGGGGATCCTGCGCGAGCAGGGCGCAGGTGGACAGCAGGGCAAACGCGAGGGATGCGTGCGGGGCACGACGTGGCATGCCGGAACTCTAGGGGGGGAGTCCCAAGTTGGAAGATTGAAGATTCAGGATCCGGGCTTCACGGAAACAGGGTTGCATGCGGTGGCGTTCCCTTGTGGAGTCGGTGCGAACACAGTCCCACTGCAATGAATTCACGCATGAAGCCCCTGCTTTCCACCCTCGTTGTTTCCCTGGCCCTGCTCTCGGATTCAGGCGTCGCCGGCGAATGGACCCAATGGCGTGGTCCTGGTCGTGAGGATCGCTCGCCGGACAAGGGCTTGCTGAAGTCCTGGCCGCAGGCCGGACCGAAGCAGCTGTGGGTGTATCAGGACGCGGGCCTCGGATATGCCGGGTATTCGATTTCCGATGGCAAGCTGTTCACCATGGGATTGCGCGGCCAGCAGGAGTTCGTGATCGCGGTGGACGTGGCGTCGGGCAAGGAGGTCTGGTCGGCTCCGGCGGGACCGAAGTATCCGAACGGTTGGGGTGATGGACCGCGTTGCACGCCGACGATCGACGGGGATCATGTGTATGCGGTGGGTGGCCAGGGATTGCTCGTCTGCCTCAAGAAATCGGATGGCAAGGAAGTGTGGTCGAAGTCGCTGGTGAAGGACCTTGGCGGCAAGCTCCAGTCCTGGGGTTACACGGAATCGCTGCTGGTGGTGGGCGGCAACGTGATCTGCACCCCGGGCGGTTCCGGAGGGACGCTGACGGCGCTGGACAAGAAGACCGGCGCAGTGGTGTGGCGTACGACCGACCTGAAGGACGAGGCCCAGTATTCGTCGCCGATCCTCATCAAGCACGAGGGCAAGGAACAGATCGTGCAGTTGGTCATGAAGCGCTTCTTCGGCGTTGATCCGGCCTCGGGCAAGGTTCTGTGGAATGTTGATTTTCCCGGTCGCACCGCGGTGATTCCGACCCCTGTCTACCATGATGGGATCGTTTATGTGTCGGCGGGCTATGGCGTGGGTTGCAAGGCGGTGCGCCTCGGTTCGGCAGGGCCGGAAGTGGTTTACGAGGACAACAAGGTCATGAAGAACCACCACGGTGGCGTGGTGCGTGTCGGCGATCATCTCTACGGGTACTCCGACGGTCCGGGTTGGGTTTGTCAGGACCTCAAGACCGGCAAGGAAGTCTGGGCGAACAAGTCCTTGGGCAAGGGCTCGGTGCATTTCGCCGACGGCATGCTGTACTGCATTTCCGAGGACGGCGGTGACGTGGCGTTGGTCGAGGCCAGCCCTGCGGGATGGAGCGAGAAGGGCCGCTTCAAGCTCTCCCCTCAGACCACCCAGCGGAATCCGCAGGGCCGGATCTGGACACATCCGGTCGTGCTCGACGGCAAGCTCTACCTCCGCGACCAGGAATTGCTCCACTGTTACGACGTGAAGGGGCGCTGATCGGCGCTCTGGAGCCTCGCTCTGGAACGGGGTGGCGACGTCCTCGTCGCCCTTCCAATTCTTTTCCGGGGCGATGCGGACATCTCCTCCCCGCACCCATCCACACCGCCATTTCAGGGAACAGGTGGGCGCGGCGGCCCGGCATAGGGCCGTGCGCCGCCTGTTGGAACTTCCCCCGGACGCACGCTGGTAGCCCCGGCGGGCGCATCGACGGGAGCCGTGATGTATCCGTGATAACGCCCCATCCAATACGCCACCAACCATCCACCCGGTTCGGCGACGTCGTTACCGCCGGTGCCGCCATCCTCCTGCATGGTCCAGGCGTCCCAGCGCATGGGCTGGTGTTCCCGTGGTGAGAAGGCACGGATGCCTCCCTTCGGGGCATGGAGTCCCGGCGGAGTGCGCAGGTCCGTGCGGTGGGAATTGGCGAAGCTCCACACGCGCAGGTCGAGCGGCCAGTCGCGCAAATGACGGACCGCTTCGCCGGTCTCGCAGTCCTGTCCAGTAAGTGCGCCGTAGACGAACTGGTACCACGGGTTTCGCTCGATGCGGACCATGTCATGGCTCCGCTCGTAACCTCGCCGGTACAACGCCAGCAGGTCGGGATCGCTCTCGAAGCGCAGCAGGTTCCACCAGGCCCAGAAGGCCAGCTGGTCTTCGAAGTGGGCGATGTCCTCCGGCGGGAAACTGCTGCGCTGGCGCAGTGTGAAGTCCGGGTAGCCGAGTTGGACCAACCGGCGGTAGGCCTCGTCGAACCGGGGTTCGCGGGTGAAATGCCAGGCCGTCTTCATGAACGACAGCAGTTCCAGCGCCTGCAACCCACGGTCGAACCGCCCCTCCTCGGTGGCAAAATACTCGGGATCCCAATGCCCCCAGCGCGTCGGCTTGCCGTCGCGGTCGACGAGCTTCCAGCCGTTGCGGAGCAGGTGGTCGGCGATGCGCGCCAGGTGGCGTTTGCCCTGTTCGATTTCCTGCCCTTCCGCCGCGAGTTCGAGGAAGACGGTCACGGCATAGAATTGCGACGCGATCTCGTCGGACGAAGTGTCGCCCTTCCATTCAAACAGCCCGCCCTCGACATCATTCCATTCGGCGGCGTATCCGCCCGAACCGTGGCCCGCCTTGTGTCCGCGTTCGCCCTTGGCCCACACCGCGCGGGCGGGGAATCCGGGGATTCCTGTCATGGTCTCTAGCCATCGGATGGCGTGGAAGGTGTTCGTGGCTTCGCGCCGTGCGACGGCATCCCGCGTGACCGCCCAACGGTAGGCCTGCGCGGCGAGGTAATCGCCGGAGTAGCCGCCATCGTTGTCGCTGACCTCGCGCACGTACTCGCCGAGTGGCGCGTCCCATTCCAGCTTGTGGGTGAACCCGAGCCTCTTCTGGCCCCACGCGTCGAGGTGGGCTTCATACCAGGCGGCCTTTTTCGCCAGCGTGAACGGTTCGTACCGGATTTCAGCGAGGCCGCGATCGGTGGCCATCCAGACACTGCGGCCAGCCGTGGAGATGGCGTGCACGTGTTCCCCGGGAAGCCAGCGGCGCCCTGCGAAGTAATGGTACGCTCCGTCGACGCAGCGGATGGCGCCGCGGGTCGTGCCCACCCACAGGTCACCCGCAAATCCCTCGGCCAGGCAGGTGGCGTCCTCGAAGGGAAGACCGTCGGCCCCGGTGACCGCGCGCAGTCGCATGCCACGGAGTTCGCCCAGTCCGCGGGGCGTGGCGAACCACAGGGCTCCCTGGGCGGAAAGGAAATCGCGGGCCTGCGGTGACGGCAGTCGGCCCCAGTCGACGGCGTGATCGGATGGAAACCCGTAGCTGTCGAGACCACCGAAGCGCCCCCGATCGAGGTAACTGACCCGTCCCTCGCCGTGGATCCAGAGGTTGAGTTGGTGGACCTCGATGTGCGCGATGGTGAAGGGGGCGGTGTTCGTCGTGAGCGGGGAGAGGCCGTCGTCGAGGACTTGAAACAGCGCGTTGCCGCTCGAGGCCACCCAGCCACCGCGATAGGCCGCGACGTCGGTCACGATGTTCGTGGTGACGCGTGACCAGCCGTTCGTTTGCCATTGATGCAGGCCGGACGGACCCAACGACCAGAGTCGATCACCGGCGGCGACCAATCGGGTGACCGGCCCGTTCCATCCGGGTTCCGGCATCCATTCGCCGCGGACAGGGTCGAGTCGGAGCAACCCGCCGGGCCCGCCCGCGAAGACCGTGCCGCCGTGCGTTGCTACGGACGTCAGCGGGGTGCCTGTCGGGAACTGGCGTCCCGTTTCCTGAAGGTAGACGCGATCTTCCACCCGGTGCGAGGGCGCGGCGGTGATCCCGGGGAATGCGGCCGCGCCCGCGGGAAGACCGACGCAACCGACGAGGAGGAGGGCCAAACGGGACGGGATGTTCATTCTGATTCGATGCGCGTGTTCCGGAGGTGCCACCGACGGAGTCGATGCGCGTTGCCAGCGTGGCCGCGGGCGCTGCGGATTTCAGCCTCAGAATGGGAGTTGGGTTGTCCAACGACTCCGGCGGGGTGAGTATCGGGCCATGCGTGCTTGGGTGATGATGCTGTGTCTGGGGATCCTTGCGGGGTGCGTGCATCGGGGCGGATCACGTCCGGGGGAACCCCTTCCGCGGAAAGGCGACGAGATCGTTGTTGCGGGTCAATTGTTCCATACCGGCACCCGGGTGGTGACGTGGATGGATCCGGGTGGCTATGACGCGTATCGCGTGGAGCGCCGGTTTTCCGAGGTCGGGGTTTCAGACTGGGAGAACACGGCGAAGGTGGGCAACGGACCGGAGACGCCGAACCGTTACGGATTGCGCAAGGACGGGTTGGATGCGGCGGCGATCGAACGGTTGCGCGGGGGTGGGTGGACATTGCCGGAGTTGCAGGAGCGGATTGACCAGTTCGTGATCCACTTTGATGCCTCCGGAACGAGCCGACGGTGCTTCGAGATCCTGCATGACCGTCGGGGACTGAGCGTGCACTTCATGTTGGATCACGACGGCACCATCTACCAGACGCTGGACCTCAAGGAACGCGCGTGGCACGCGACGACGGCGAACAGCCGGAGCGTGGGGATCGAGATCGCGCAGGCGGGTGCGTTTCCGGTGCACCAACGGCGGCAGTTGGAGCCGTGGTACACGAATGATGGCGCCGGCATCCGGCTGACCTTCCCTGCCTGGTTGGGTGACACCGGGTTTGCGACTCCGGGCTTCGTAGGGCGTCCGGCGCGTCCGGAACCGATCATCGGGAAGATCCAGGACTCGGAACTGATCCAGTATGACTTCACCCCACAGCAGTACGAGGCATTGGCGCGGCTGACAGCGACGTTGAGCCGGGTGCTGCCGAAGATCCGGATCGATTATCCGCGGGATGGGGAGGGGAAGTTGGTGCCGCGGGCGTTGGGAGTTGAGGCATTGCAGGCGCACACGGGGCTTCTGGGGCATTACCACGTGCAAAAGGGGAAGGTGGATCCGGGTCCGGCCTTTGATTGGGAACGGGTGGTGCGGGATGCCAGACGGGCGGCGAGACGCTGAGCGCCCGGCTAGGTTCCGGATCCGTGGGACGGCTTCAGGAAACGCTGGCGCAGTCGGAGCATGGGTTGCTCGATGAACCGGTAACTGACCCAGGCCGCGGCCAGGGACAGGACCACGCGAGCCAGGAGGTGGCCGGGGAAATCCGGGATCCACGCGTGAACAAATGGGATGTGCCAGAGATATAGGCTGTAGCTGATCCGGCCGAGCCAGACGACCGGGGACCATTCGAGGAGGCGAAGGGCGATTCCGCCACGTGCTTCGACGAGAACCTCCAGGATCAGGACCGCACAGAGATTCTGGACCGTTGGGGTTGCCAGGACACCGACATTTCCGGCGGGGAGCAGTCGGATCGAAAGGGCCAGGAATCCAACGCAACTCCATGAGCGGATGCGCAAAGGGAAGTGCTCCGGAGTCGCCGGACCAAAGGGGAACTTCTGGAAACGGGGCCGGCATCCATTGGAGGATGCCACATCAAATGAAGAGCTGTGGCATAGCACTGGCCGTGGTCGTGGCTTTCGGATTGGTCCATGGACTGTCCTCCAAAGCCGCCGAGCCCCTGGCAAAGTCGCGGTACTCGTCCAGCGAACGGATGACGCGTCCCCGGTTGGAAGCCGCGGATGCCTCGGTGAAAGCCCTGGCATTGAAGCGCCGGGTTTTGCCCGAAGTTCCCGGGATGAAGGATTTCCGGTGCAGCTTTCATGCGCACGCCGAGGATGCGTCCCACACGGCGGGAACCCGTCCGGAGATGCTGGCGGATGCCAAAAGGGCAGGGATGCACGCCATCTTCCTGAGCGACCATTTCCGGCCGCCGCGGGATTTCATGGATTCGTGGCGGTTCCTGACGAACGGGGTTCTTTTCGTACCCGGGTCGGAATGGCGTGGATTCCTCGTGCATCCGATGACCTCGGTCATGGCGCACCAGGAGGCGGCGTTGAAGGAATTCGTCCCACGGGTGACCGCCGGCGACGGGATGCTTTTCCTGTCGCACATCGAGGAACGTCCCGACCATCCGATGGACGGGCTGACGGGATTGGAGATCTACAACCGGCACTTCGATGCGAAGCGGGACATCCGGGGGATGCTGACCCTGGTGTCGCGGTTGACGGATCCCAAGGGGTTGAAGGAGTTGCAGGCGTTGGTCGCGGAGTTCCCCGACGGCGTGCTGGCTTCGCAGGTGGAGTATCCGGACGTCTACCTCGACAAGTGGGATGCGGAGACAGGTACACGTCGGTTGACCGGGGTCGGGGCGAACGATTGCCACCATAACCAGGTGTTCGTGCTGCATCGCGTGGATGCCGGGATGGCCCGTCTGGGAACGATCGTGGATGAGCCGAAGTCAATGCGCGAGGTGCGTGTGGCCTTGCGGCCCGGGGTGGCGCAACTGATCGACGGACACGCCGACGGGGAAACAATCCGGTTGCTGGACGTCGATCCGTACTTCCGCGCCTTCCGATGCGTGAGCACGCATGTCCAGGCACCCGAGTTGGCGGAGGGAGCCATGCGGCGCGCGGTCAAGGGCGGGCGGGTCTTCGTGGCGCATGAGTGGATGGGGGACGCGACGGGATTCCGGATGGCGTGGGTGGATGGCAATGCTTCCGAAATGGCGCCGACCGCGCGGGCTTGGATGGGTGATGAGGCCCCTTACACCGAAGGAGGACGGATCGATGTTGAGAGTCCGTTGCCGGGTCGGATCCGTCTTATCCGGGGTGGGAAGGAAGTGGCGCGGGCGGAAGGCGTCCGTCTGCAGGTGCCGGTGACCGCGGCCGGGGTGTACCGGGCGGAAGTGTGGCTGGAAGTTGGCGGGGAATGGCGACCGTGGATCTATTCCAACCCGATTTACTTGCGGTAGGGCTGAGGCGGATCGGGAGTTCTGGCGTCGCCTTCGGGTGCGGGATCGGAGAGAATGATTCTGTGACCCCCGGATGGATCAATGGATGGACTCCGGGTGTAACGGAATCGTGGAGCCTGCGTCTAGGGATGCTGAGGAGCCGGTGGAGATTCCCAAGTCGTTGCTGGAACGTGTGAAAGCACGTGACGAGGCGGCGGCCCGGGAGTTGGTCGCACAGCTGCATCCGGTGGTCGCGCGTGTGGTTCGAGGCCATCTGGGACGGCGGGACGAGCCGGAGGACCTGATGCAGGAAGTTTATCTCAGGATATTCGGACGGTTGGACCAGTACCGGGGGGAGACGCCCTTCGTGCATTGGGTCCGCCGGGTTGCCCTGAACACCTGCCTCGATCGGCTTCGGCGCCAGAAGGCGCGTCCGGAGTTCCGGTTCGCGGACCTGACGGATTCGGAGCAGGAGCTGTTGCAGGAGACGCCGGCGGAAGAGGTGTCCACGGAGTTCCAGCAGGGAACGGCCATGGAGTTGATCGAGCGGTTGTTGGGGTGTATGTCGGAAAAGGACGCGTGGTTGATCCGGGAGTTGGAACTTCGTGGGAAGACCATCGCGGAGGTTTGCGCGGCAACGGGGTGGAATTCGGGGGTGACGCGCATCCGGGCCTTCCGGGCGAGAGCCCGGTTGAAGGCGTTGTTCAAGGAATTGGAGGCTGGCCGATGAAGCGTGGAGGCGATCGATTGGAGGAGGTGCTGGCGCTGGCGCGTCAGGCGGCACGGCGTGCCGATGCTTCCCCTGCCGAAACGGCGTCGGTGGCGGAGTTGCCAGTGGGGTTCGCGACCCGCGTGGCGGCGCGTTGGGCTTCGACCCCGGTCCCCGGTGAATGGGAATTGTGGGACCGTGTGACCCGATGGGGGGTGGGCGTGGCCGTGGTGGTGTGCCTGGTGGCGTTTGCCATGAGGCCTTCGGAGTCGGACAGGGATCTGACCCCGTTTGACCAGATGGTCATGGGCCCGGTTGGGGAGGGACGTTCATGAGCCTTCCCGAATGGCGGATCATGCGGGTCATGCTGGCCGTCGCCATGATTTTTGTTCTGGGGGTTGCGACCGGACGATGGACGGCACCCGCCCCCCGGGTGGCCGTGTCGCCCTTCCGGCCCCTGCCGCCGCCGATCCAGTCGCAGAGCAATCCGGACATGGCGCTGAACCACATGCTGGCGTACATCGACCTGTCGCCCGAGCAGATCGCCGCGATCCGACCGATCATCATCAAGTGGCAGGCTGAGATCCAGGGGACCGCAGCCCTGTCCGAGGAGCGCAAGGAATCCTTCCTGAAGTACAGCCCGATGATCCGGAGGGAACTCAAGCCCGATCAACTGGCGGCCTACGACGCGATGGTGGAATCGGTGAAGGCACGTGCGATCCGGCGTCAGAAGAAGCGCTAGCGGAGGGGCCCGGTTTGCCAATGGGCGTGTGGTGGTGGAGTGGGTGTTTGGCGAGGGTCAGCAGATGGACATGGAACGTGGCGCACGCTCGATGGGATGGTCGGCACCGCTGCGGCGATGGGCGGTCCCGTCCTGCTTGGCCTTGCTGGCTTCGTCTCTGGTGGGTGAGTCCCCAACCGTTGTCCTGCCGGCGCCGCCCCGCGTGGTGGAACCGCCCTTTGAACAGGTCATGGCAGGGCGCCATGTCTTCGAACGTCAGTGCGTGGTGTGCCATGGAAAGTGGGGCGACGGCCGCGGCGAGATGGCCGAAGGCATGATCCCACGCCCACGTCGGTTGACCTCCGGCGTGTTCAAGTACCGGACCACGCCGACAGGATTCCTCCCGACGGATGCGGACCTTGAACGCACGCTCCGCACGGGCGTGGGCGGGACTTCGATGCCGTCCTTCAGTCACCTCTCTCAGCGGGAGATCGGGTCCGTGATCGCGTATGTGAAGACGCTTTCCTCACGGTGGCGTCGGGAGACGAACCACACCGCGGCACTCGCGATGGCGCCCGTGCCAGGGTGGTTTGAGGATGTGGCGGAGCGTGGGAGGCACGCAGCCGCCGGGGCAGCGGTCTTTGGCCGGTTGTGTGTTCCGTGTCACGGCGCAGGAGCGGCAGGCGACGGACCGTCCGCGGGGGCCCTGGAGGATGTCTGGGGCGATCCGATCCGGCCGGCCGACCTGAGGCAACCGCTGGCGCGGAGTGGGCCGGGTTGGGGTGATCTGTACCGGACGATCACCACGGGCCTGGATGGAACGCCGATGATGGGCTTTGCCGAGGTGATCACGCCCGAGGAGCGATGGGAACTGGTCGCATTCATCCGGGAACGCAGGGATGCCTTCCTGGCGGAGGAGCGAATGAAGGCCGGCCGGCCGCAGTGAGGACGTTGGGTGAAGGCCTGATGCGAGGGGGGGCGAGGTTTCGCGGTGGATGGATCGCCGGGTGAGGGAACCCGGCCTTCAGGGGAGTTCCCAGTTTCCAGAAGCCAGTGGCCAGATCCTGAAAGGGTAGCTGACGACGTGAGGAGGCAGGCTTCCAGGCTTCAAGGCACCTCCCCTTTGAAACGCGGCGTTGACGTCGGGGGTGATGGACCCGTTCATTTCGGGAGGTTCAGGACGAAATCAGATCAGGCATCATGAGTGTACTTGTTGTTGGAACGACGGCGTTGGACTCGATCAAGACCCCGAAGAAGGAGAATCCGAAGCTGCTCGGTGGCTCTGCGAGCCATGCGGCGGTGGCGGCTTCCTTCTTTGCCCCGACGAAATTGGTGGGCGTGGTCGGCGACGACTTTCCGGCGAAGTACATCAAGCTCTACGGCAAGCACGGTGTCTGCCTCAAGGGCCTCGAGCGGGTGAAGGGTGGAAAGACGTTCCACTGGTCCGGCGAGTACGAGGTGAACATGAACAACCGTCGGACGCTGGAGACGGTGCTGGGCGTGATCGAGCACTGGCAGCCGGCGATTCCCGGGGACTACGAGACGACGCCCTACGTGTTGCTCGCGAACATCTCCCCGCAGGTGCAGCATCGCGTGCTGGACCAGGTGTCGAAGTCGAAGTTCGTCGTGGCCGACACGATGGACCTGTGGCTGAACATCGCCCTCGACGAGGTCCTGCGTTTGTTGAAGCGGGTGGACTGCCTGGTGTTGAACGATTCCGAAGCCCGCCAGCTGACGAACGAGGACAACGTGGTCACCGCACTTCCGAAGATCCACAAGTTCGGGCCCAAGTACGTCATCATCAAGAAGGGCGAGCACGGCTCCATCCTGTCGTCCCCGAAGGGACTCTTCGTGGCGCCGGCGTATCCGCTCAAGAAGGTCGTGGACCCGACCGGTGCCGGGGATTCGTTCGTGGGCGGCCTGATGGGCTACCTGGCGAGCCAGAAGAAGGGAACGGTCGATGACAACCTCCGTCGCGCGATCGTGCACGGCGCGGTGGTGGCGTCGTTCTGCTGCGAGGGTTTCGGGCTGACGGTGACGACCAAGGTGACGAAGGCGGACATCCAGGCCCGGGTGCGCGAACTCGAAAAGATCGCGAGCCTCTGAGGCCGACATGACGTTCAGCGTGGTCATTCCCACCCTGAACGAGGCGGACTCCCTCCCGGGGACCCTTTCGGCGGCGTTGCGCGCCCAGGCAGCGGGCAACGCTGCGGGGCATGCGGCAGGAATCGTTGTTTCTGACGGTGGGAGCACGGATGCCACGCGTGCGCTGGCCCAGGCTGCCGGGGCTTGCGTCGTGAGTGGTGCCCCGGGTCGAGGGCGACAGATGGCCGCAGGAATTGAGACCTCGGATGGCGAGGTGGTGGTGCTGGTCCACGCCGACACGTGGTTGCCTGAAACGGCTTTCGCCGCGATGGCCAAGGCTTTGCAGGATCCGCAGGTGGTGGGGGGTGGATTCCGGAAACGCTTTCGCGACGGACCGGCGCTGTTGCGGTTTGGGGCAGGCCTTCGATCTGCCCTCTTCTTCGGGGTGAGTGGACGGCTTTTCGGGGATCAGGCGATCTTCGTGCGGCGCTCGGCCCTGGCGCAGGCAGGCGGCATGCCGGAGTGGCCGTTGATGGAGGATTTCGAATTGTGCCGTCGGCTGCGGAGGATCGGAAGGCTCGTCTTGTTGCGGGATGAGGTGTGGACCTCGGGAAGGCGGTTCAGTGAACAGGGGACGATCCGGATGTGGTGGCGGATGGCGACCGTGATGTGGGGCCACGCTCGCGGGGCCTCGCCGGAGGAGTCGTTGCGGAGGTATGGGGGAGGGTAGCCGACGACGTGAGGAGGCGGGATTTGGGGGTTCTTCCACAGCCTCCTGACGTCGACTGCTACGCAATGGGAGGGTAGCTGACGACGTGAGGAGGCGGGATTTGGGGGTTCTTCCACAGCCTCCTGACGTCGACTGCTACGCAATGGGAGGGTAGCTGCGGTGCCCACCGTCCTCTTTTGCGGTGCGATGGATTACTCGCCCAACGTGGACGCCCTCCGCTGGTTCTTCGGGGAGATCCATGACCGATTGCTCCAGCAGGTGCCCGACCTGCGCGTGTGGATTGTCGGCAAGGCCCCCGTCGACGAGGTGAAGGCCCACGGAACCCGGAAGGGTGTCACGGTCACCGGACCGTTCACGAGCGTCTGGGATGGGGATGGCTGGGAGCGCGGTTGGCCGAGGAATACACGCGGCGGTTTGGTGCGGGGACCAAGGCCGGTTGAACAGCGGAGCGCTGGGGTGACCGTGAGGAGGCGCAAGCCGTGCGACGCGTGAGCCAACGCTGGTGCGGGGCAGGGAATGCCTCACGCGAAGCCGCGAAAGGCGCGAAGAAGGACTCCGGAAGTCGCCGGGTTCGCCGAGGACGCCAGAGAAGGACTCATGTGCCTCGGCGTGCTTGGTTCTTCTGCAACCAGGGCTTTCCAAGGGGTGGGCGACCGAACGATGCTTTTGGATCCAAGGGGGAATCAGGCAAGGAAGTGAATGACATGGGTGGACTGAATCACGGGGGGGAACGCGGATCGCTTCATGAATGCTGGGATTGGGAAAGGGTCTCCGTCTTCCGCCATGGCGGCCGGGACTTCTTTGAGCGCGGAAGCCTTCGCGGCATCTGGTTCGAGCCGGTGGAATTCTTCCGTCGGGGCTGGGGACTGAATCCCGGAAACGTCGATGACTGGCCGGCGTTGTTCGAGTTCCTGGGGCGTGGGGGGCGGGGGTTCCGGGTGG
>Ga0172372_10002172_pt1 | contig 30132 bp, 31 predicted proteins | sample LakKiv5m_2_FD_114544 | JGI IMG/M metagenome (GOLD analysis project Ga0172372, IMG submission 114544) | Freshwater microbial communities from Kabuno Bay, South-Kivu, Congo - kab_092012_9.5m | ecosystem: Environmental > Aquatic > Freshwater > Lake | place: Democratic Republic of the Congo...
CGGCCCAGCTGCTGGCCCTGGCCCGGGAGCATTTCGGCAATCTGCCCCATCGCCGCGACCTGGCGGTCCCCGTTCAGGAGCTGCGCCCGGGCTGACCGGGGCCACCACCAGCGACCTGGGCATGCGAACATCTGTACCAGTACAAAAGGCGGCGGTGGGGTTCGGGGCTGATCTGGTGCCGTTGGGCGAGCCGTGCCCGGGGGGTGTGGCGTGGCTGCTGCCGTTGGCCCTCGAGGCGGTGGCGGCAGGCTTTCCCAGTCCGGCGGCCGACTATGTCGACGCCTCGATCGATCTCAATGTGGAGCTGGTGCCCCATCCCAGCGCCACGTTCTTTCTGCGGGTCGAGGGCGATGCCATGGCGGCCGCGGGCATCTGCCATGGCGACCTGCTGGTGGTTGACCGCAGCGTTACGCCCCGGAGTGGCTCCACGGTGGTGGTGGCCCATGGCGGCCAATTGCTGTTGCGGCGACTCGAGGGGCGCGCGCCCCGCTGGCGCCTGGTGGCGTCTGATCCGGCGGTCGCGCCGTTGGTCTTGAGCGGCGACGACCCCCATCTGCTGGTCTGGGGGGTGGTGCGTCACGCCGTGCATCACCTGTTGCCCGGCCATCGGCCCCGCCATCACCAGAAGCCCTGATGCTGCAGCCACAGGCCCAGCAGCAGTGGCGGCACAAGCGCAGCCCCCGCGATCTGCAGCTTGATCACCATGGGTGAGGGAGTCGGGGGCTGGGGCTTGCTTTGGCGACCGGGGGCTGGGTGACCCATGGCAGGTGTGGCGATTGCCCCGACTCTGGCCCCTGGTTGTCGCGGTTGGCGCCGTTCGCGCACCGGCGAGGTGCGAAGCGCTTCCGTTTCGCTTAAGATTTGCTTGGTGTCCGGGCCGCGTCTGTGAACAGCAACCATCCTGTGCTGAACGCGCTGGAGGCCCAGTTGCGGGATCTGCGCCTGCGCTACGCCCATCACCCCAGTGAGCACAACCGTTATCAGTTGGTCCGGCTGGAGCGTCTGATCACCGAGTGGGCCCCGGGGAGCTTCGGTCTGAACTGACTTGGCTGAAGCCGGTCCGGCGCCACGTCGCTGAGGGCCGCCGAAGAACACGGCCGTTGCCTCTGCCGCATCGTACAGATGTACTAGTCTAGGGTCTGACGTGGGGAGCTTGCTCTGGGCCTCGATCTGGCTGCCTTGCTGGTGCGTGACCCCGGTTGCACCATGCTGCTGCGGGTCGGTGGGGTCTCGATGCAGGGGGCTGGCATCGGCGATGGCGACCTGCTGGTGGTTGACTGCGGTCTTGAGCCCCGGCCGGGCCAAGTGGTGGTGGCTCGGCTGGGCGACGGCTTCACCGTCAAGCGCCTGGTGCGCTGGCGGGGTGGTCTGGCCCTGGCGGCGGCCCATCCGGCCTATCCGCTGCTGCCGTTGCCGGCCGATGGCGACCATCAGCTGCTGGGGGTCGCCCGCTGCGTGATTCGGCGCTGCTGAGGGGGGCATGGTGCTGGCCACGGTGCTGATCGATGGCAACAACTTCTATGCCTCCTGCGAGGCGGTGGTCGATCCGGCCGTGATCGGCCGCCCGTTGGTGGTGCTCTCCAATAACGACGGCTGCATCGTGTCGCGCAGTGCCGAGGCCCGCGCCCTGGGCATCGCCATGGGCACGCCCTATTTCAAGGTGCGCGCTCAGCTCGAGCGCCACGGGGTCGTGGTGCGCAGTTCTAACTATGCCCTCTACGCCGACATGAGCCAGCGGCTGATGAGCACGCTGGAGCGCTGGGTCGAGGACCTCGAGATCTACTCGATCGACGAGGCCTTCGGGCTGTTGCACAGGCCTGCCGGCGGCGATCTGGGCGACTGGGGCCGTGCCCTGCGCCGCCAGGTGCTCTGCCACCTGGGGCTGCCGGTGGCGGTGGGCATCGCCGGCACCAAGGTGCTGGCCAAGATCGCCAACCGGGCGGCCAAGGTCGATCCAGCCCGTGGTGGTGTGCTCGATCTGGCTGCCGTCGCCGATGTCGAGGCCCTGCTCGAGACAATCGCCATTGAAGATGTCTGGGGCATCGGCCGGCGCCTGGCCCGTTGGTGCCGCCTGCGGGGGGTGGCCCATGCACGCGCCCTGCGCGACATGCCGGCCGGCGAGCTGCGCCGCCAGTGCGGGGTGGTGGGGCTGCGGCTGCAGCAGGAGCTGCAGGGTCATGCCTGTCTGCCGCTGATCAGCGTGGCGCCGGCCAAGCAGGAGACCTGCGTCAGCCGCAGTTTCAGCGAGCCGGTGCAGAGCCTCGCGCAGCTTCGCGAGGCGATCGCCACCTACCTGGTGCGGGCGGCCGAGAAGCTGCGCCAGCAGCGCCAGCGGGCCGGGGCCATCACCGTGTTTGCCCGCACGAGTCCGTTTGCACCCGCCAGCTTCTACAGCGCCTCGGCGACGGTGACCCTGCCCCTGGCCAGCAACGACACCGCCGTGCTGCTGGCGGCGGCCCTGCCCCTGGCCGAGCGCCTGTTTCGCCCCCACAGGGCCCTGGCCAAGGCCGGTGTGCTGTTGCAACAGCTGCAACCCGACGACCTGCTGCAGCACCACCTGCTGGTGCCCACCACCCCCGAGCAGCAGCGGCGCCGCGAGCGGTTGATGGCGGTGGTCGATGGGCTCAACCGCCGCTATGGCCGTGGCGCCGTGCAGTGGGCCGCCTGCGGTCTGCAGCCCGCTTGGGCCATGCGCCGTTCACGGCTGTCGCGGGCGGCCACCACCTGCCTGGCCCAGATCCCCCGCGTCCTGGCCCGCTGAAGGCAGCAGTGATGAAGAGAACTGCGGCGCATGACCAGCGGTGTTGCTGAGCCGAGAGCCGCGCGCATGCTGGAGCTGGGAGGTTGGGACAGGCCGTGTTCCCTTGTCCCGCGCAACGCATGTTTCTGACCTATTGCCCCGACGGCAGCCTCGTTGAGGTGGGGCAGCTCAAGCCCCTGATGGATCCGTTTGCGCTGCGGGTGGAAGGACGGTTCCACGCGGGCGAAGAGCTACAGGATCCCGAGTCGTTTCTCAAGGCCGAGTTGCGTTTTCCTTCGGGCGAGCCTCTGCCGCAATGCTGGCTGGATCCGGGCTACGCCAGCGCAGCTCGGAACTCGGGCGGGAGCCGCTGAGCTGGCTGTAGGGCAGCAATGCAGGGGCGGGAGATGGCGCGTCAGATGTATAGCTCAGGGGCTGCAGATCTGCATTTCTGCTTTCACAGTGATGTCTAATAGTTTTGACTTATAATCTCTTTTCTGCTGCGGATCGGCGCTGGTCAATGCGAAGAATTACGGTTTCAGTGGCCGATGAAATACATCGTGCGCTGCGTCTGTTGGCAATCCTTGAGGCCAAGTCATTCGGCACGGTTGTTCTCGAGGCGCTTGATTTTTACCTGCGGCATAAACATGCCTACGACCTCGATGTGGCGAAGAAAGTCAATCCTTCTTCGTGACCCTCTCCTCCATTGACGCTGCAGCGTAGTTCTGGCGAGGGAAAGGCGGCTGATAGCCTTCTCCCAGTTGCCTGCATGGGAAGAGATGTCCTATCTGCCTAGTGCGATTCAGATCGTTGTCGGCATTCTGTTGTTGTTCGGCGGTGGTGAGTTCTTTGTGGCCGGGTCGGTCACGATTTCGCTGATGCTGGGCATTCCCCAGATCGTGATCGGTCTGACCCTGGTCTCTTTGGGTACCAGTGCCCCCGAACTGTTCGTGAGCCTGATCTCGACGGTGCAGGACAACGATGGAATTGCTATCACCAACATCGTTGGCAGCAACATCTTCAACGTGCTGATCGTTCTGGGCCTCAGCGCCCTGGTGATGCCGTTGCGGGTCAAGAGCCGTCTGGTGCGCCGCGATGTGCCGCTGTTGTTGGCCGTTTCGATGGCGGTCTGGGGCATGGCTGCCGGGGGGCGCGTCCATTGGCAGGCGGGGGTGGCCCTGCTCACGGCCCTGGTGATCAACATCGTCTGGGAGTGCCGCACCGCCACCGAGACCGCCGCCGACAACCCCGATGAGGCCGATGCCTTCGCCATGGATGAGTCCAGCACGGTGCCGGTGGCTCTGGGCAAACTGGCGGCCGGCCTGGTCTTGTTGGTGATCGGATCGCAGATCCTGGTACGCGGTGCCGAGTCGGCTGCAGCCCTGCTGCAGATTCCTGAAACCGTGGTGGGCATCACCATCGTGGCGGCCGGCACCTCGATGCCCGAGCTGGTGACTTCGCTGGTGGCGGCCTACCGGGGCAAGGCCGACATCGCCATCGGCAACGTGGTCGGCAGCAACATCCTCAATCAGCTCCTGATCCTTGGGCTGTGTGCCATCTTCTCGGGCGATGGCCTGGTGGTTGAGCCGATTCTGATCAACCGCGATCTACCGCTGATGATCGCCACCACCCTGGCCTGCCTGCCCATTTTCTGGACCGGCGGGGTGATTCGTCGCCGCGAAGGCTTCCTGCTGGTGGTGCTGTACGTGCTCTATCTGGCAGACCAGCTGATCGAGGTGACCGTCGGTGGGACCCTGATCAGCACCTTCCGGGTGGCAGTGCTGGTTGTGGTGATTCCGTTGGTCATGGTGTTCCTGGTCTCCGAGGTGCTGAGCTGGCGTCGGCAGAGCCTGCGCGGCAACTGAGCACCGACCCTCACAGGCTGAATTGACGGCAGATCAGCCAGGGCACCAGCAGGGTCATGGTCACCGTGAGAGGCACCCCATAACGGGCGATGTCCAGAAAGCGGTAGCGGCCCGGGCCAAACACCATCAGGTTGGTCTGATAGCCCACCGGGCTGAGAAAACTCTGGCTCGCACCAAACAGCACCGCATAGATGAACGCCATCGCAGGCTGCCCCAGCCCAACGGCCAGCTGGCCGGCGATCGGGATCAGCATGGCCACCGTGGCGGCGTTGCTCATCACTTCGGTGAGCAGGGTGGTGAACAAAAACACCGCCAGCAGGGCGGCATAAACAGGCCAGTTGTGCAGCCCCCGCAGCAATCCCTGGGCCAGGGCGCCGGCCAGACCGGTCTTCTCCAGGGCGGCACTGAAGCTCGAGAGTGAGCCCAGCAGCAGGATCACATCAAGGCGGATCGACCGCTGCAGCTCGCCGGCACGCAGACAGCCGGTTGCCACCATGGCCACCGTGCCCAGCAGCACCGCGGCCACCAGTGGAATCAGCTCGAAGGCCGGCAGCAACACCACCAGAGCCGCGATCAGCAGGGCCAGTCGCTTGCGGTTAACCGTCGGAAGGTCCTTTTCCAGCTGTTCCAGCACCACCAGGTCGTTGTTGGCCTGAAGGCCGCGGATGGCATCCTTGGGGCCCTGCAGCAGCAGCACGTCGCCCTCGCGCAGCTGGGCCCGACCAAGACGCTCGTGGATCACGGCGTTGCCGCGCCGCAGGGCCAGTACCGTCACGTTGTAGCGCTGCCTGAAGCGCAGATCCCGCAGGCAGTCGCCCGCCAGGGTCGATCCCGCCGGCAGCAGTACTTCGACCGTGCGCTGGTTGTTCTGCTGGTCGGCGCTGGGCTGGGTGTCGGGCACGGGGGCCAGCTCGATCGTGTGGTCCTGCTGCAGGCGCAGCAGGTCTTCGCGGCTGCAGCGCAGCAGCAGCCGGTCTTCCAGCGCCAGGGTTCGGTCGGCCAGGGGCGGCAGAAACCGCTCGATGCCGCGGTGCAGCTCCAGCACGTCGAGGTCAAAGCGCCGTTGCAGGCGGCTGCCTCGCAGCGACTGGCCGATCAGTTCAGAACCGGCAGGGATCCTGACCTCGGTCAGATACCCGCTGCTGGCCAGATTGCCGACCAGATCGTCGTCGTTGCGGCCGCGGTCGGGCAGAAGTCGATCGGCTAGCAGCACCATCACCACCCCGCCCCCGAGCCACACCCCGATGCCGATGGCGCTGAAGCCGAACAGCCCGAAGGCGCCGTAGCCCAGCTTGCTGCTGACCTCGCTGGCCAGCAGGTTGACCGAACTGCCCAGCAGGGTCATGGTGCCGCCAAGCACCGTGGCAAACGACAGGGGCAGCAGCACCTTGGAGGGCGAGATGCCGCGGCGCTGGCACCAACCCTCGACCACCGGCAGCAGTGAGGCCACGATCGGCGTGTTGGGCACGAAGGCCGAGACCGGTGCCACGGCGGCCACCATCAGGGTGATCATGCGCCTGGGGCTGCGCACCGCGTCCGAGCCGATCAGGGCACGCAGGCGGTCGAGGCCCCCCGAGCGAAACAGGCCTGAAGAGAGGGCAAACAGACCCATCAGGGTGATCAGGGCCGGGCTGCCGAACCCTTCGAGCGCCTCGCCGGGTTTGAGCACCCCGGTCACGATCAGCAGCGCCGCCGCCAGCAGGCCGGTGATTTCAGGTGCGAGCCAGCCGCTGATGAACAACGCCACCGACCCGGCCAGCACCGCCAGGGTGATCCAGGCGCCGGACGAGATCGAAGCAAGGAGTTCAGGCATGCCGCTTTCCTAACACGCAAAGACGACTGGAAAACAGTGCTAACTGACTGCTCGCTTCATGTCCTGCGCTGCAGGGCTGGTCGGCCATTGGCTGGCCGGCCGTTCAGAGGTACACCTCTTCGCGGGGGTAGCCAACTCTCGAAGGTGGACGGTTTCCATAGATCGCCGACAGCAGTAGCAGAATGCCCAGTCTCCCCACAAACATGCAGACCATCAGCACCAGCTGACTCCAGCGGCCCAGATTGACGCTCACGCCCAGATCCAGCCCAACCGTGCCGAAGGCCGACATGCAGGTGAACAGGTTCTCCAGAAAGCTGAAGTCGTCACCGGCGGCCTGACCGTTGACCGTTTCGCCAATCCCCAGCAGTAGGGTCATCAGCACCACAAAAATAGCCGAGGCCAGGGTGGTGCCGATCGCCTTGAGCAACACCGACGTCGGGATCAGCCGGTTGCGGATCACAACCCCCTCACGGTTCTGCAGCGTCGAGCGGGTGGCGCCGATCAGCACCGCAAAGGTGGTGGTCTTGATGCCGCCGCCGGTGCCCCCCGGACTGGCGCCGATGAACATCAGCAGAATCATCAGCAGCAGGCCGGCGTCGGAGATCGTCTCGATCGACAGCGGCACGGTGTTGAAGCCGGCCGTGCGGGTGGTGATCGACTGAAACAGGGTCACCTGCAGCCGATCCAGCAGGCTCAGCTGCTGCACCACACCACCGGGGCTGAACTGTTCGGTGAACAGCAGCCCCAGCGTGCCGATGGCGACCAGCAGCACAGTGGAGCGCAGCACCAGGCGGGTGTGCAGACTCAGATGGCGAATCCGCCGCAGGCGGAACTTGAACTGCAAGAGGTCGTTGGTCACCCGCCAACCGATGCCGCCCATCACAATTAAGGAGCCGATCACGCCGCAGACCACGGCATTGACCTGGTAGCCCACCAGGTTGTCGGCCCAGAGCCCGAAGCCAGCATTGTTGTAGGCGCTGATGCAGTGGAACAGGGCGGCCCACAGCCGGGCGCCGCGGTTCTCGATGTCGGTGAAACCGAAGCTGTAGAGGATCAGGGTGCCCAGCCCGATCAGGCAGCTGGCGGTGAGCAGGATCTGATGAAAGGTGGGACCGATGCCGCCGACGCCGAATTCGTCGAGCGCGCGGCCCCGATCAAGGCGCTGACGCAAGCCGCTGCGCCCCTGCACGAATCCCTGCAGAAAGGTGGTGATGGCCATCAGGCCCAGGCCCCCCACCATGATCAGCCCGGCCAGGGCCCCCTGCCCGATCGGCGTCAGATCCGTGCCCACATCAATGATCGACAGCCCGGTCACGGTGATCGCGGAGGTCACCGTGAACAGGGCTTCCCACAGGCCGACCGCATCGGTGGAGCACAGGGGTGAGGCCAGGATCACGGTGCCGGCGGCGATCACCAGCAGGCCCGTCACCGCCGTGAACTGGGGAACCGTGAGCCGGTGCCGCCAGTGCTGCAGGCGGCTCCAGGTCTGGGCTGCGGGGCTCCTGTTCATGGACCCCAGTCTGCAGCGCCCCATGGGTGACAGCCCGGATGCAGGTTAAAAAGAGGCGACACCCTCACAACGGCTTCGGCCTTCGCCATGCATCCGCTTGTCGTGCTCGCCGTGCTGGCTGGTCTGATCCTGCTGGGCTCGGCGTTGGCCTCGGGCGCCGAGGCGGCACTGCTGTCGGTCAATCCGATCCAGCTGCACACCCTGGCCAAGCAGCGGGTCGGCGGAGCCGTCGCCCTGGAACGCATCAAGACCAGCCCTGGCCGCTCCCTCGCCCTGCTGGTCGTACTGAACAATCTGTTCAACATCTCCGGCTCGCTGCTGCTGGGGGTCCAGGCCGGTCATGCCTTCGACCGGCTCGGCCAGAGCGAGCTGGCGCTGCTGCTGTTCAACGGTGGCTTCACCCTGGCGGTGATTCTATTCGGGGAAATCTTCCCCAAGACCATCGGCAATTCCTTCGCCATCCCGATCGCCCTGGTGGCGGCCCGGCCGCTGCTGCTGCTGCAGCGGCTGATGCGGCCCCTGCTGGTGCTGCTTGAGCGGCTGATGCCGTCGCTGACGGCCACGGCCGAGCTGACCACCAATGAGCACGAGATTCACCTGCTGGCCCGCCTCGGCAGCCAGCAGGGGCAGATCGAGGCCGACGAGGCGGCCATGATCGGCAAGGTCTTTGCCCTCAACGACCTCACAGCCCGCGATCTGATGACGCCGCGGGTCGCCACCCTGACCCTGCCGGTGGAGTTGGGTCTGGCGCAGGCCGCCGATGCCATCGTGGCTGCCCCGGCGGGCTCGGCCTGGGTGCTGCTGGGCAAGGAGGTGGATGAGGTCATGGGGGTGCTGCGCCGGGAGGTGGCCCTGGCCGCCCTGGCAGCCGGCCCCACCGACCAGCCCGTGGCGGCCCTGGCCGAGGCTCCCGATTACGTGCCCGAAGTGATCCGGGCCGACCGCCTACTCACCAGTTTCAGACGTGGTGACCCGTCATCGCTGCGGGTGGTGGTCGATGAGTTCGGTGCCTTCGTTGGCCTGATCAGCGCTGAAGCGATCTTCGGGGTGTTGGCGGGCTGGAAGCGGTTCAATCTCGAGGAGCCCGACTGACGCGCTCACGGACGCTTTTTTCGTGAAGCCTTTTTGCTGAAGCCTTTTTGCTGAAGCCCTCAGGGTTTCAGCCGTCCGGGCAGGCGTGGCACGACGATCCAACGCAACGGGCCCCGATCCCCGTCACGGGGCTTGTTGAGATCAACCGTGGCTCCCAAGCCTGGATCCAGGCTCTCGGGGTTACGGTCCTTGATCACCATCAACGCGATCGCTGTGACGAAGAACACGCTGATCAGGGCGACCGTCATGAACTGACCGCCCAGTCCGATGCCGTTACGCTGGGGCGCCAGCTTGGTAGTCAGATCAAGGCCGCAGTCGGCACAGATCAGCTGACCGGCGTGGGCTTTGCCCAGTTTGCTGATGATGCGGCAGCCGCAGCATGGGCAAGCCATTCAGCCTGGATTTCTGATGACATTCATTGTGTCACTGCTGTCCGGTTGACTGCGGCGGGCCGTTGTAGATGGTCTGCAGCACGGTGCGGCCATCGGTGGAAATGCGGATCTGGGTCTGCAGGGTCGGCTGCAGGTTCAGTTGCTGCCAGCCGGGAGGACCTCCCAGAAAGCGAAACACAAAGCCGTTGTTATCGTTGCTGATCAGGCACTTGTTGAACGGATTGTTCGTTTCGAACATGCACTTGGCGGGCCGATAGACCGAGAGCCCTCCGTTGGCATTCACCGCGGCGTTGCGGGCAGTGTTGATGGCCCTGATCTGGCTGTCGGGAACCAGCCCCTGGGCGTGCAGGGCTACCGGTGCGCCCGTGAGCAGACCCAGCCCCAGGAGCAGGGCAGAAGATCGCAGAACCATCGCTGTGCCGGGGGTGGTGACGAGTACGCCCCATCATGGCGCCGACTCATTGTGGCGCCGTCGCCACCTCGTGCAGCCGGGCGCGCCGCTGATCATCGAGATGCTCCACATGCTTGCGCTCGCTGTAGTACAGCGTCTGAAAGCGCAGGGCGTCCCGGTTCAGCTCAGCGAACAGGCTGTCGATCCGGGCCTCCATGTCGAGCCCCGGATTGGCGGCCAGGTGGCTGTCGGGGCGCGCACCTGTGCCCTCGCCCTCCTGCAGCAGTCGGGCAATGCAGGTTTCCAGAGTCTTGAGGCGCTGGCTGCTCCAGGCGTCCAGCAGATGCCTGCAGCGCTTGAGGCTTTTCTGCCGCTCCAGGGTGGCCGCTGCCCCGCGCAGCTGCAGCAGGGGCAGGCTTAGGGCCGCGCGCTGCACCTCGGTGGGTTCGAGCAGCGGCGTCAGCCGGTTGAGCAGCTCGCCTTGATCGATCAGCAGCTGATCCCCCAGCAGCCGTGGCAGATCAAGGTCAGCCAGGGCGTGGCCGTCGGCATGGCCGCGGCTGATCGCCTCCAGCTGAGCGTTGCCGAGGTTGTCCTCTTCAAGGCTGCTGATCGCGGCCCACAGCAGGCGGTGGTGCTGCAGCGCAAAGTCCTCGAGCTCACGGCGGTGCAGCTCCTGGCGAATCGCGGCCCGCTCGCTAGGGCAATGCAGGTAGAGCCGCAGGATCTCGGCCTCGGCCCGCTCGCGCAGGCCGGCTTCGCCCGGGCCTTCCCAGCGGCTGGAGCGGCCGTGCCAGCGCTGCCCCTTGACCTGCTGGCGTAGGTCCTCTTCGAGTTGCAGCGCCAGGCGTGCCTGGCCACCCGCCAGACGCTCGGCCACCTGCTGCAGATAGCGACTGCGCACCGCGCTCACTGGCAGCTTGCCCAGCAGGCCCACCACCCCGCCGACGGCCCGCTGAAACTGGTCTGAGCGGCTCAGATCCAGCCCCGCTAGCACCTGGTCGATCTGCCAGTCGAGCCACAGCGGTGCCTGATCGAGCAGGGCGCGGTAGTCGCCGGGGCCGTGCTGCTTGAGGTACTCATCGGGATCCTTGCCGGCCGGCAGCTGCAGCACCCGCAGCTCCAGCTGCCCCTGCAGGGCCAGTTGCTCGACCTCGCCGATGGCCCGCTGGGCGGCCCGCACCCCGGCGCCGTCGGCATCGAAGTTGAGAATCAGCCGTTTGCTGTCACAGCAGCGGCAGAGCTGGGTGATCTGCTGGCTGCTGAGGGCCGTGCCGAGCGCGGCGACCGCGTTGCTGATGCCCGCGGCATGGAGCGCGATCACATCGAAGTACCCCTCCACCACCACAGCCCGGTCATCGCGGCGGATGGCGTCGGCGGCCAGATCGAGCCCGAACAGATGCTTTCCCTTCTCAAACAGTTCGGTTTCGGGTGAGTTGAGGTATTTCGGTTCGCTGCCATCCAGACTGCGGCCGCCAAAGCCGATCACCCGACCCTGACGGTCCTTGATCGGCACCATCAGCCGATGGCGGAAGCGGTCGTAGAACCCCTCTCCACCCTTGCGGGCCACCACCAGACCCGCGGCCTCCAGCAGTGCGGGGGCGAGGCCCTCGACCTGCTGCAGATGGGTGAGCAGTCCGTCCCAGCCTTCGGGGGCATAGCCCAGTCCGAACGCTTCGATCGTGGCCGGCTGCAGACCCCGTTGTTCCCTGAGGTAGCGCAGCGCAGCCTGTCCCTGGGTCTGTTGCAGCGCCGTGCGAAAGAACCCCGCGGCCAGCGACATCACCCGATGCAACTGTTCGCGCCGCGACAGTTGCTGACGCAGGCGCTCCTGCTGGGGGCCGTCGAGGGTCTCGACAGGCAGCTGGTATTTGCGCGCCAGCTCCAGCACCACCTCGCTGAAGCTGGTGCGCTGCAGTTCCATCAGGAATTTGATGGCGTTGCCACCAGCGCCGCACGAAAAGCAGTAATAAAACTGCTTCGCCGGTGACACGGTCATCGACGGCGACTTGTCGTCGTGAAAGGGGCAGATGCCGACAAATTCACGACCTTTCTTCTTGAGCACCACGTGCTCACCGACCACATCAACGATGTCGGCCCGCTCCTTGACGGCCTCGATCGTGCGGGGGTGCAGGCGCAGTTGGCTCAAGGGCGGTTAGGGCAGCGCGTACTTCTGCTGGGCCTGGGTCTGGCAGATGGCCTTGGCCTGATCGATCGAGGCACGGCCGTTGATCTGTTGCACCACGCAGCCGCAGGCCTGTTCCACCATGCCGCTGGGGGGCGTCTTGCCGGCTTGTTCGAGGTCGGCGGTCATCGCCCTGTTGCAAAAGTGAAAGATCATCTGATCCTTCATGTTGGAGCCCACCTGGGCGTCACCTGAACGGGGCAACAGGGCCAGGCCCAGGGCCGCCAGTGCTGTCAGGACAATTTTGTCGAAGCGAGGGGTCACGAACGGGTGGATCCGGGCGACAGGAGTCTTGTAGCCACGCTACGGCCGATCGTCAGTGCTTCGATGGTCCAATGACGATCGCCCCCCAGACGTCGATTCCTGCGGCCTGGGCCATGGTCATCAGCGCGCTGTTCTTCGCGCTGATGGGGGTGTGCGTGAAGCTGGTGGGCGGCCGCATTCCTGTGGCCGAGGTGGTGCTGGCCCGGGCGGTGGTGAGCCTGGTGCTCAGCTGGTGGTTGCTGCGCAGGGCCGGGGTGGCCCCCTGGGGGCACCACCGCTGGCTGTTGATCTGGCGCGGCGGCATCGGCACCCTGGCGCTGCTATGCGTCTACCGCGCCCTGGCGTTGCTGCCCCTGGCTGCAGCCACCGTGCTGCAGTACAGCTATCCCACCTTTACAGCCCTGCTGGCCTGGTTGCACCTGGGTGAACCCATCGGCAAACGGGTGGTGCTGGCCGTCGCCCTGGGCTGGATGGGGGTGATGCTGCTAGCCAGCCCCGGCTGGTTGCTGCCGGCGACGCTTGGGGTTGGCGGTCCATCGCTGCCCCCCGGGGCGGTGCTCGTGGCGCTGTTGGGGGCGTTCAGTACGGCGTTGGCCTACGTGAGTGTGCGATCGCTGCGCCACAGCGAGCATCCGCTGGTGATCGTCTTCTATTTCCCCCTGGTTGCCCTGGTGTTGACACTGCCTCCGGTGCTTCTGAATCCGGTGCTGCCCACAGTGCGCGAGCTGCTGGCCCTGGTCGGGGTGGGGGTGTTCACCCAGCTGGGACAGGTCTACCTGACCCAGGGACTCACGTCCCTGCCGGCCGCGCGGGCCACGGCGATCAGCTACGTGCAGGTCGCCTTTGCCGTGCTGCTCGGCTGGCTGGTCTTTGCCGAACCGCTGGGCACCGCCACCCTTTGGGGGGCCCTGCTGGTGTTGGCGGCCACGTTGATCAGCCAGAGCGATCGCCGCCCGCTCAGCTCTTGATCGGCAGCGGATCAACCAGCCACTGCTGGGCCAGACCCTCGGCATCGCCGCCGCTGGGTCGGGCCAGTCGCCAGCTCTGTCCGCGTTCGCCGCGCTGCAAATAGATCTCAAAAGGGCTGTCGACCTTGACCGGGTCGTTGGCCAACTGCCAGTCGAAATGCCCTGACAGGCGCAGACCCTGCCCTGCGCCAATGCGTATGCCGCGGCGTTGCTCGATGCGCACATAGCGCACCCGGGGGGTGCCGGCCGGGGGCAGGTCCAGGGCTGCGGCGATCGCGCCCTGGGTCAGTTCGATCTGCAGGGCCAGGGCGCTCTGCACGGTGGCCTGGGGTGGGGTGCCGCCAGGACCGCAGCCCGCCAGGCCCAGGGGCAGCAGCAGCAGCAGGGCCAGCACCACCAGTTGCCTCAGGACCCGCCAGGGCTGCCAGGATCCAGGGCTTGGCAGGGCGGGCAGCATGGGAGCAGTGAAAGGGCGACGATGATCGGTTGGCTGCAGGGGCAGGTTCAGGATCCTTGGCAGCAGGCCAACCGGTTTGGCGTGCTGCTGGTCGTGGCCGGCGTGGGCTACGAGGTGCAGCTCAGTCGGCGCCAGTTTGCTGAGCTGCCGCCGCAGGGCGCCAGGCTCACCCTGCACGTGCACCACATCATCCGCGATGACGGCTGGTTGCTGTACGGCTTTGCCGAACGCTGCGAACGGGATCTGTTCCGCGAGCTGGTGGCCGTCAGCGGCGTGGGTCCCCAGGTGGGCCTTGCCCTGCTGGGCGAGCTGGCGCCGCGGGCGCTCGTTGCGGCGATCATTCAGGCCGATCTGCGCTGTCTGGCCCAGGCTCCAGGCGTCGGCAAACGCACGGCTGAGCGTCTTGCCGTGGAGCTGCGCAGCCGCCTGCAGCAGCGTTTCAGCAACCTGATCGACGCTCTCGATGGTGAGGCCGACGATGCAGCTGCCGAGCTGGAGCACGAACCTACCCTCAGCGGCTCCGGCCGCGAAGAGGTTCGGCTCACCCTGGCTGCCCTGGGCTATGAGGCCCTCGAGATTCAGCGGGCGATGCGGGCGGTTGCGGCCCGGGCTCAGGACCCCGATGGCGAGGGCGCTCCGGACGATCCCGATGGCTGGATCAGGGCCTGCCTGCGCTGGTTATCACGTGCTGCGGCCTGACTCCAGGTCGTAGGATGGATGTTTGCTGTGTACGGGGCCGCCGCGGGCGCCCTGAGCCGCCCATGCCCCTGACCACGACCAAGAAGCAGGAACTCATCAACAACCATCAGACCCACGGCTCCGACACCGGATCGGTCGAGGTCCAGGTAGCCATGTTGAGCGAGCGCATCAGCCAGCTGACCGGCCACCTGCAGGCCAACAAGCACGACTTCTCTTCGCGCCAGGGCCTGCTCAAGATGATCGGCCGCCGCAAGCGCCTGCTGGGCTATCTGCGAGGCATCAGCCAGGACCGCTACAGCCAGCTGATCAGCAAGCTCGGCATTCGCGGCTGAGGCCTGTCCCCATGGCGTCCAAGGGCCTCGGTCCCCAGCCCCCTGCTGCTCGGTCAGGATCACGCTCCAAGGCCGGAGCCGGCAGCTCCGGAACCGGTCGAAAGTCGGGCATTCCCGATGTGGTCGCCAACCGCATGGCCCGGCGCATCGCCGTGGCCAGCGGCATTCCCTCGGTGATGGGAATGGGGGTGTTCGTGGTCAGCTACCTGCTGATCAGCCGTCAGATCATTGATGTGCCCACCGGCGTCACCCTGATTGCATCAGGCGGCTGTTTTCTGCTGGGGGTGCTCGGGCTCAGCTACGGCGTGCTCTCGGCCAGCTGGGAGAGTGAACCCGGCACCTTGCTGGGCACAGAACAGCTGGGCCTCAACATCGGCCGGGTGCGCCAGTCCCTGCGGGCCATGCGTTCAGGCGGCCAGCAGGGGTGAACTGACCCGGGCCGCAAAGGCGGCCTCGCTCAGGGTTGCCAGAGCGGCCGTGGGGTTGTCAACGCAGAACTGGGGGCCCAGCCGCACGTAGCGCAGGCTGGCGTTGTCACGCACCAGGGCCACCACCGGCACCCTGGTAGCGGCCGAGTCCTCCTGACCCGGGCGGTGCCGCTGCAGGCATTCGCGCAGGCGGTGCTGAATGGTGATGTCGGCGGCGTCATCGGCCGGCAGCTCCACCATCAACAATTTGAGCTCGTCGATCACCCGGCAGTCGTCGACGATCAGCTGTACACGCTCGTCGCGACGGTCGACCGAGGCCCAGAGCAGCAACCGGGTGTCGGGCAGCAGATGGTCGGCCAGACGGGCGTAGGTCTTGGGAAAGACCACGGCCTCGCAGCTGCCGCTGAGGTCTTCAAGCTGCAACACCGCCATGCGATCGCCCTTGCGGGTGGTGACCGGGCGAATCTCGCTCACCATGACCACCGCACTCACCTTGGCCTTGTCGGCCTGTTCCTCCAGGGCGGCTAGAGCCAGGGGAGAGAGCAGCTGCACGGGGCGGCTCAGCTGCTTGAGCGGGTGGTCCGACAGGTAGAAGCCCACCAACTCCTTCTCGAGCCGCAGTTTTTCGTTGCTGGGGTAGTCGCTCACCGGGGCGGCCTTGGGCGCCGTCGCGGCGGAGCTGGCCGGCGCTAATGCTCCATCGGCGCCACCCCCACCCAGCAGGTCGAGCAGGTTGCCCTGACCGCTGGCCCGGTCGCGAGCCCTTGAGTTGGCCCAGTCGAGCACGAGATCGAGGTCGGCCATCAGCTGGGCCCGGTTGGCCCTGGCCTCGAGAGCATCGAGAGCGCCCGAGTGAATCAGGGCCTCCAGCGCGCGGCGGTTGAGTTGCTGGCCTGGGATCCGGTCGCACAGCCCGCCCAGGCAGCTGAACGGACCATCGGCACGGCGACTCTCGAGCAGCTGGCGAATGGCCCCCTCTCCCAGGTTGCGAATCGCTGAAAGGCCGAACAGGATGCGCCCCTCGACCGGGGTGAAGTCGATGCCAGAGGCGTTGATGTCGGGTGGCATCACCTCAATGCCCATCGCATTGCAGTTGGCGATGTAGCGCTGCACCTTGGCGCTGTCGCCGGCATTGACCGTGAGCAGAGCGGCCATGTAGGCCACCGGGTAATGGGCCTTGAGGTAAGCCGTCTGGTATGTCACCGCGCCATAGGCGGTCGAGTGGCTCTTGTTGAAGCAGTATTCGGCGAACAGCACCATCTGCTCAAACAGCGATTCGGCGAGCCTGGGGTCGACGCCCCGTTCACTGGCACCAGAGACAAACATGCTCTGGTGTTTCTCCATTTCGCTCTTCTTCTTCTTGCCCATCGCCCGCCGTAGCAGGTCGGCCTCGCCGAGGGAATAGCCCGCCAGGTCCTGGGCGATCTTCATGATCTGCTCCTGGTAGACCATGATTCCGTAGGTCTCCTTGAGGATCGGCTGCAGCTTTTCGTGGGCGAAATCGATCGCCTCGCGGCCGTGCTTGCGGTTGATGAACTTGGGGATCAGGCCGGCATCGAGCGGGCCCGGCCGGTACAGGGCCAGGATCGAAGAGATGTCCTCCAGGGAGGAGGGTTTGAGGTCGCGCACGATCTGGCGCATGCCGCTGGATTCGAGCTGGAAGATGCCCTCCAGATCGCCGCGGGCAAGCAGGCCGTAGGTCTCGGGGTCGTCGAGGGGCAGGGCATCGGGATCCACCGCTTCACCGGTGCTCTCGGCCACCAGATCGATGGTCTTGTCGATCATCGTCAGGTTCTTGAGGCCGAGGAAGTCCATCTTCAGCAGCCCCATCGACTCCACGTCCTCCATGAAGTACTGGGTGATGACCTGGCCGTCGTTGTTGCGCTGCAATGGCACCAGTTCATCGAGTGGGTCGGCGGCGATTACCACACCCGCGGCATGCACACCGAAGGTCTTGTTGGTGCCTTCGATGCGCATGGCCAGATCGACCCAGTGCTTCACCTCGGGGTCGTTCTGATATTTGTCACGAAACTCGGGAGCCGGCGATTCGTCACCGATCATCTCCTTGAGCTTGGCGGGTTTGCCGCGCACCACCGGGATCAGTTTGGCCAGTCGGTCGGCATCGCCATAGGGAATATCGAGCACCCGGGCCACGTCCTTGAGCACCGCCTTCGACGTCATGCGGTTGAAGGTGATGATCTGGGCGACCTTGTCGTCGCCGTAACGGCGGGTGACGTAGTCGATCACCTCACCGCGGCGGGCGATGCAGAAGTCGGTGTCAATATCCGGCATCGATTTGCGCTCGGGGTTCAGGAAGCGCTCGAACAGCAGGCCGTTGGTGACCGGGTCGATGTTGGTGATGCCCAGGGCATAGGCCACCAGCGAGCCGGCGGCCGAGCCCCGGCCAGGACCCACCGGGATGCCGTTGTCACGGGCGAAGCGGATGTAGTCCCACACCACCAGGAAGTAGGTGGGGAAGCCCATCTGCTCCATCACCTCGAGTTCGAAGTCGAGCCGTTCGCCGTAGGTGGCATCAAAGGCTTCACCGTCGGCCAGGGCCTGCCGCCTGCGCAGGCCTTCTTCGCTGACATGGCGCAGGTAGCCGGGGGCCGTGAACCCATCCGGGATCGGAAAGCGCGGCATCTGGTAGCGACCGAGGATGTCATAGTCCTCGACCTTGTCGGCGACCCGTGCGGTGTTGGCGACTGCCCGTTCGATCACGTCTGCGTCGAGGTGATCGCCGAAGAGCTGCAGCATCTCCGCTTCGCTCTTGATGTATTCGGTGCCGGTGTAGCGCAGCCGTTTCTCGTCGCTGATCAGCTTGCCGGTGAGCACGCACAGCAGGGCATCGTGGGCCTCCACATCACCGACGCTCAGGTAGTGGGCATCGTTGGTGGCGATCAGCTCGATGCCGAGCTCACTGCCGATCCTGGTGATCTCGGTGTTGACGATGCGGTCCTCGATGCCGCCGTGATCCTGGATCTCCAGATAGAAATCGTCTCCGAATACCTCCCGATACCAGCGGGCCACCTCGCGGGCCACCTCGGGCCTGCCGCGCAGAATCGCCTGGGAGATTTCGCCGCCAAGGCAGGCGGTGGCGATGATCAGACCCTCACTGTGGGCCTTGAGGGTGGCCTTGTCGATGCAGGCGCGGGCAAAGATGCCGCGGCCCCGCATCCCCTTGAGATGGCTGATGCTGGTGAGCTTGACCAGGTTGCGGTAACCGGTCGCGTTCTTGGCCAGCACCACCAGGTGGTAGCGGCGCTCCTTTTTGGGAGGGTTGGGGTCATCGAGGGAGCCGTTGATGACATACATCTCGTTGCCGATGATCGGCTTGATACCGGCCCTGGTGCAGAGCTTGAGCAGTTCGATGGCGCCATACATGACGCCGTGGTCGGTGAGGGCCAGGGCCGGCATCCCCAGTTCGACCGCCCGTTCCACCATCGCCGGCAGCTGGCTGGCCCCGTCCAGCAGGCTGTAGTCGCTGTGGTTGTGCAGGGGAACAAACACCACAGAGCGGCCTGACGGGGCCCCAGTGTAGGGGCGAGACCCCAGATCTGGTGTGCCCTCCCGTCAGACGGCCAGCTCGGCCTCGGGGCGCCGCGCCATGACCTGGGCGGCCTGCTCATAGTGATGGGCCAGCTGCAGCACCTGCTCCTCGGCCAGCACGTTGCCGATCAGCTGCAGACCGATCGGCAGCCCCTGGGGGTCGAAGCCGCAGGGCAGGCTGATCGCCGGCAGGCCCGCCAGGTTGGCGGGAATGGTCAGCAGGTCGGCCAGGTACATGGCCAGCGGGTCTTCGCTGTGGGCACCAAAGGCAAAGGCCGTGGTGGGTGTGGTCGGGGTCAGCAGCAGATCGACGCTGCCGAAGGCAGCGTCGAAATCGCGGCGGATCAGGGTCCTCACCTGCTGGGCTTTCTTGTAGTAAGCGTCGACATAGCCGGCCGAAAGGGCGTAGGTGCCGATCAGGATGCGGCGCTTGACCTCGTCGCCGAACCCTTCGGAGCGGCTGCGGGCTGTCATCTCGGCCAGCGAGTCTGCCCCTTCAGCCCGGTAGCCATATTTGACGCCGTCGTATCGGGCCAGGTTGGCGCTCGCCTCCGATGGGGCGATCACGTAGTACGTGGCGATGCCGGTGTTGAAGCGGGGGCAGCTCACCTCCACCAGTTCGCAGCCCAGGGCCTCCAGCTGGGTCGCCGCCGCGAGCACCGCGGTTCTGACGGCAGGGTCAAGGCCTTCCTGGTCGAAGCATTCCTTGATCAGGCCGACCCGGAGACCCTTGACGGGGCGCTCCAGGGCGGCCTGGTAGTTGGGCACAGGTGCCTTGAGGCAGGTGCTGTCGCGCGGGTCTTCGCCGGCGATCACCTGCAGCAGTTCGGCACTGTCGGCCACGCTGGTGCTGAACGGGCCCACCTGGTCGAGCGAGCTGGCGAAGGCCACCAGGCCCCAGCGGCTCACGCGGCCATAGGTGGGTTTGAAGCCGACCACGCCGCAGAAGGCGGCCGGCTGGCGGATCGAGCCGCCGGTGTCGGATCCCAGGGAGGCGATGCATTCGCCGGCGGCCACGGCGGCGGCGCTGCCGCCTGAGCTGCCGCCCGGCACACGCGCTGGGTTCCAGGGGTTGCGGCTGGGGCCGAAGGCCGAGGTCTCGGTTGAGCTGCCCATGGCGAACTCATCGAGATTCGTTTTGCCCAGCAGCACGGCACCGGCCTGCCACAGGCGCTCGGTCACCGTTGATTCGTAGGGCGGCACAAACGACTCCAGCATGCGGCTGGAGCAGGTGGTGGCAATCCCTTTGGTGCAGAGGTTGTCCTTGATTGCCAGTGGAATGCCGGCCAGGGGCGGCAGGGTCTCGCCGGCGGCCCGGGCGGCATCGATGCGGTCGGCATCGGCCCTGGCGCGCTCGGTCGTCACCTCCAGATACGCGTGCAGCGTGCCATCAACAGCAGCGATGCGAGCCAGGTGATGGTCGGTGAGCTCCCGGGCCGAGATCGCACCAGTACGCAGTTGCTCGCGCCACGCGGCAATGCCCATCGAGCCGGCTTCCAACTGGAATGGACGCTATCAGCCGGGCTTCAGGCCGGTTCGGTGAACGGTTCGCCGCGGCGGGTGCGCAGCAGCTCGTGGTGCATGTCGCCGGGGGCCTCGGAGCTGAGATCGGCCAGAAAGGCCGGCAGCTGGGTTTCGAGGGTGCGACGCCGCACAAACGGGCCAAACCAGTACGTGACGTTGGGTGAGCGGGTCTCGACCCTGGCCCACCAGGCCAGCCCCAAGCCGTTGGCGCAGCTGCGCAAGGGCTGCAACAGGGGATTCATCAACGGCATGGCGGGATAGTCACCATTGTGCCGTGATCAAAGACTGATGTCGCTGGCAAAGGCCGGACCGTCGCTCTCCCGGGGGACCTCCGGCTGGTGGTGAATCAGCAGGTCCAGGGGCTCAGCCCCAAGATCAGCTTCGAGATCAGCTTCGAAATTAGTTTCGAGCCCAACCTGCCCATCGGGCTCGTGATCCATGGGCGGCACGGCCTGCGGTTCGGCTTCGCCGTGGGCCTCGTTGTCGCTCGACGCTGGTGTCGTTTGCTCGTTCGCCTGCGGGCTGGCCGGCAGCTGGGGGCGCTGGATCCGGGGGGCAGGGGCCTGGCCCTGCAGCCCTCCCATCCAGCCGCGGCGTGCGATTTCATAAAGCAGCAGGGCCGTCGCCACCGACGCGTTGAGACTGGGGGTGCTGCCCCGCAGGGGGATGCGCACCAGCTGGTCGCAGCTGCGACGGGTCAGCATCGACAGGCCATCGCCCTCCGACCCGGTCACCAACACCAGGGGACCATCGAGATCGGCTTCCTCCAGGGTCAGATTGCCTTCGGCGGCCAGGCCGATCACCCGGTATCCCTCCTGCTTGAGGGTGTCGAGGGCGCGGTTGAGATTCACCACCCGCGCCACGGGTAGGTGCTCCAGGGCTCCGGCCGCCACCTTGGCCACCGAGCCGGTGAGCCCGGCGCAGCGTCGCTGGGGCAGCACCATGCCATGGGCGCCGAGGGCTTCGGCGCTGCGCACGATCGCCCCCAGGTTGTGGGGGTCGGTGAGGCCATCGATCGCCATCAGCAGCGGTGGTTCGCCGATCTGGCGACACCCTTCGATCAGGCTCGGCAGATCGAGGGTGTCGGCTGCGGCGCTCTGCAGCACGATGCCCTGATGCACGGCGCCGCTGGTGAGCTGTCCCAGCCGGGCCCAGGTCACCTCCTCGACCAGCACGCCCGACGCCTTGGCTTCGCGCAGCAGCTGCAGAAACCGCGGGGTGTGCCGCAGTTCGGCGGTGCACCAGATGCGATGGATCGGCCGGCCGCTCTCAAGGGCCGCCTGGGCCGGGTGGCGGCCCCAGATCAGGTCGCTGGGCGGTGGCGTGCCCAGGCTTTCGGCCTCGCCCTGGGGCTGGCGCTCCTCGCGGTCGTGGCGGCGCGCATCGCGACGGGGGTCACGGCCCATCTCACGGCTCAGCTCCCGTCCTAACTCGCGTCGTGGTTCCCGTCGTGGCTCACGGCGGGGTTCAAATCGCCCGAATGTGTCGCTGCGCTCGTCGCGCCGTTGAAAGGGGCGCCGCTCGCCGCCCGAGTTGCGGTCCCGGTCCTGGCCGCGCCATTGGCCGCTGCGATCCCCTGGCCTGGGCCGGGGCCGCTCGGGCGGCGAACGGCGTTCGCCCCGGGCTTCGCCGTCGGCGCCCTGGGGACGCCATTCCGATTTGGCGGCCCCCCAGCGCCGCGCGGCACCCCCAGCCGGGCGACCACCGGCGCGCTCGCCCGCTGGGCCGGCAAAGCGACCGCCACTGCGGTCGGCAGAACGGCCGGAGGCCCCGGAGCCGCTCCGGCGTTCCGGACGGCGTTGAAAACGAGGGCTCATGGCGATGGGGGGTGACTGGTTATGGGACGTTCTCCTTCAAGTGATCTAGCAGTTCGACCAGCCGGGCGGGATCGTGGAGGAACAACCAGCCCAGCAGGGCTTCGAATCCGGTGGCCTGCCCGTAGCTCTGGGCGTCACCGCGTCGTGGTCCCTGGCCCGCCCGGTTGCGGGCACGGCGCACCAGGTCGCGCTCCTGCGACTCCAGCAGGGGCTCGAGGCTCTGCAGCAGCGTCGCCTGGGCTTCGGCCCGCACGGCCGAGACCACGGCGCGGTGCATCACATCCGAGCGCCCAGGTGCCTGGCAGTGGTGCAGGCGTTGGTGAAGCTCCCAGACCGCATCGCCCAGCCAGGCCAGTTGCAGGGGACCCAGCGGGCTGTCGGGACGGTTGGGCTGCAGCCCCCGCAACCACTGGCCCGAGGGAGATGTGGGCGGCGGCGAGGCCTCAGGCTGCGAAGAGGTCAAGGGCGCTGTCGAGGTCGCTCTGGAGGTGCAGGAAGTCCTCGAGCCGGACCAGCTTCACGGTCTGTACGACGCGTGCGTTGCCCACCACCACAAAGGGATACTTCTTGGTGTTGCAGTCCTTGGCCACTTGCACCAGGGCACCCAACCCCGACGAGTCGAGAAAGTCGATCCTGCTCAGATCGATGACCAGGGGTTGGGGCGTGACGCTGCGATGGCCGCTGATGAAGTCGCTGAATTGCTTGTCTGAGTAGGCATCCAGCTGCCCCGTGAACTGAAACAGCTGGCAATGGGCCTGCTGCTCGAATCCACCCCGCAGGGAGACGGTCAATCGCTGCAGCTCGGTGATGGCTCCTGACTCCCAATATCCGATCGGCCGAAGTGTAGGGAGCAAAACCGGGTTGGTCGCGCTCGCAACAAAAGTGTGGGCACACGATGCCGTCAGGGTCGACGTCGGGCGGCCATCAAGGCGGTGAAGCGGGCGAAGTGATGGTCGGCATCGTGGGGACCTGGGCTGGCTTCGGGGTGGTATTGCACCCCGAAGACCGGTTGATCGCGCAGGGCCAGGGCGGCAACGGTTCGGTCGTTCAGGTTCCGATGGGTGATGTCCACCTTTCCTGACGGCAGCGAGTCGGGGTCGATGGCAAAGCCGTGGTTTTGACTGGTGATCTCGACGCTGCCCGGGCTGCCGCATGGATGGTTCAGGCCGCGGTGGCCGTAGCCCAGCTTGAAGGTGCGGCCCCCCAGGGCGAGACCCAGGATCTGGTGGCCCAGGCAGATGCCGAAGATCGGCAGCTGGCGCTGCTCAAGCAGGCCCCGGGCCAGGGTGATGCCGCTGCTGACGGCTGCCGGATCCCCAGGGCCGTTCGACAGAAACACGCCTTCCGGTTCCAGGGCCAGCACGTCAGCGAGGCTGGCTGTCGCCGGCAGCACCTGCACCTGGGCGCCATGGGCCACCAGCCTCTCCAGGATGGCGCGCTTGATCCCGAAATCGATCGCCACCACCCGGTAGGACTGAGCTGGCGAGGGCTGGCTGCGCACATCAAAGCCCGCGCTACAGGTCCGGCTCCAGCTATAGGGGGTGGTGGTGCTGACCTGGGCGGCCAGGTTCAGGCCCGTCATCGCGGCGGCTGATCGCACGCGCTGCAGCAGGTCGCCCGCCGCGGTGCCGTCGTTGCTGATGGCACCATTAATGGCGCCGCCCTCGCGCAGGTGGCGCACCAGGGCGCGGGTGTCGACACCACAGATACCCACGACCCCATGGGTCTCGAGCCAGGTTTCAAGTGGGCTCTCGGCCCGCCAGCTGCTGCAGGCCGGTGCCAGCTGCCGGGCGATCACGCCGCAGGCATGGGGGCGGTCGGCCTCCTGGTCGTGCTGGTTGACGCCGGTGTTGCCCAGTTCGGGGTAGGTGAAGGTGACCAGCTGCCCGGCATAGCTGGGGTCGGTGATCACCTCCTGGTAGCCGGTCATGCCGGTGTTGAACACCACCTCGCCGATGCTGGTGCCGGTGGCGCCGAATCCCCGACCCCGCAGCACCGTGCCGTCAGCCAGGACCAGCAGGGCCTCGCCTGCCAGATCGGGCGCCATGGTGCTGGTCTGGGTCAAGGGTCTCGGCGGGGGATCGATCCCCATCATCCTTCAGTGCCGCTGCGCAGCCCATCCCGCAGGGCCTCAAGTCGCTGCCAGGGGGTGCCGGCGGCGAGCGCGTCTCGGGCGATGGCGATGCCGTCGGCAAAGCGATTACAGCGCCCGGCCACCCACAGCACCAGCGCCGTGTTAACGGCCACCACGTCACGGTGGGGGTCAGGGGCACGCCCCTGCAGCACCGCTTCAAGAATGGCCCGGTTGGCCTCCAGATCGCCCCCGGCGATGGCGCTCAGCGGTGCCGGCGTTAAGCCCAGCGCGGCGGGATCCAGCCAGGTCTCCTCGATGGTGCCGTTCTGCAGCACCCGCAGTTCGCTCGGGCCCGAGAGGGTGGCTTCGTCGAGCCCGCCGTGGCCATGCACCACCACGGCCTTTCTCATGCCCAGGCGGCGCAGGGCATCGGCCATCGGATCGAGAAGATCGCGGCGGGCCACCCCCAGCACGTGGGCTTCGGGCTGAAGCGGATTGACCAGCGGACCCAGCAGGTTGAACACCGTGCGAATCCCCAGGGCCTTGCGCAGCGGTGCCACCCCCGCCAGCGATGGATGCCAGCCCGGGGCAAACAGAAAGGTCACCCCGACCTGGCCCAGGGCCGCCAGGGCGGTCGCTGGCGGAGCCGCAAGGTCGATGCCCAGGGCCTCAAGCACATCGGCCGAACCGACCCTGCCGCTGGCGCTGCGGTTGCCGTGCTTGGCGACCGTCACACCGCAGGCCGCAGCCGTGAAGGCGACCGCCGTCGAGATGTTGAAGCTCTCCTGACCACGTTCGACACTGGCTCCGCCCGTGCCGCAGGTGTCGACCAACGGCAGTGCGGGCCGCGGGGCCGGCAGGCTGCAGGCCCGCCGCAACACCGTTGCCATGGCTGCCAACTCTTCACCGTTGACCCCCTTGGCCCGCAGGCCGGCCAGCAGGGCGCCGGTCACCACGGGGTCGATCGTGCCCTCCAGCCAACCCTGCATGAGGTCTGCAGCCTCCTGGGCATTGAGGTCCTGCCCCTGCAGCAGCGTCTCCAGCAAGGCGGGTCGGACTGGCGCTGTCGGCATGGCGGATAGGGGCGGCGTGCGGCTGATCGGCCAGAAAAAAGCCCGGGTGCAGGGCACGCCGGGCTGGGTGATGGGGACTTGTCCACTATCACCTGAAAAGGGTGCTCTTGGCGAGGGGGCAGAGCCTGCGGTGCGCCGGGTCGCCGTCAAACGTTGTCCTGATCCGTGGTGTCAAATCCCGAACCCACGGCGTCGGCTCCGTCAGGCGCGGGTCTGAATCCGGTGGCCCAGATCGCCCGGGTGCGGCGGTGCAGCTCGTCGCGCGTCAGCTGCCACAGCCGCAAAATCTTGGCCAGGTCGTCCTGCAGGTCCCGGGCTCCGGGGAAGCCCTGGTAGCGCATCAGCAGCCGTGCAGCATCGACCAGGTCGGCATCCGTGGGTTGCTGGGCGGCCAGCAGGCGATCCACCGTCTGCCGATCGGCGGCATGAAGTGGGTGGGTCTGCTCGCCGCTGCGCATGGTGCTCGCTGCCGGTCTTTAAGTTTGCGATGACTCTGCCGCCCCGATGTCGCCGATGGCTGCTCCGCGGCTGGCTCTGATCCTTCGTTACCTTCGGCCTCACCGCAATGTGGTGCTGCTGGGCATGGCGGCGCTGGTGGTGGTCAACCTGCTCAGCGTCACCATCCCCCTGCTAGTGCGCCGGGTGGTGGATGACCTGCAGGACGGCTTCGCCCTGGCCGATGTGCTGCATCAGGCCCTGTTGATCGTGGCGCTGGCCACGCTCATGGGGGCGGTGCGGCTGTACTCCCGCATGTTGGTGTTCGGGGTCGGTCGCCAGGTGGAGGCCGATCTCAAGCAGCGGATCTTCGACCATCTGCTGCGCCAGGAACCGGGCTGGGTGCAGACCACCGGCAGCGGTGAGGTGATCAGCCGCGCCACCAGCGATGTCGAGAACGTGCGAAGGCTGCTGGGATTCGCCGTGCTCAGCCTCACCAACACGGTGCTGGCCTACGCCCTCACCCTGCCGGCCATGCTGAGCATCGACCCGTGGCTGAGCCTTGCGGCGGTGGCCCTCTACCCGCTGATGCTGATGGTGGTGCGCCTGTTTGGCGGCCGCATGATGCGCCAGCAGCGGCGCCAGCAGGAGGCCCTCGCCGATCTCAGCGATCTGGTGCAAGAAGATCTCAGCGGCATCAGCGCCATCAAGATCTATGGCCAGGAGGTGACCGAACAGGCCGCCTTTGCCGGGCTCAACCGCATCTACCGCGATGCGGCCCTGAATCTGGCGCGCACCCGCAGCACCCTGTTTCCGTTGCTCGAGGGCATTTCATCGCTGAGCCTGCTGTTGCTGCTGGCGCTCGGCAGTGGTCAGCTGGCCAGCGGCCGGCTCTCGATCGGCGACCTGGTGGCGTTGATCCTCTACGTCGAGAGGCTGGTGTTTCCGACGGCGCTGCTGGGCTTCACCCTCAACACGTTTCAGACCGGTCAGGTCAGCCTCGAGCGGGTCGAGGATCTGCTCTCCCGGGTGCCGCGCATTCAGTCGCCTACCCAGCCTGTCGCGGTAGCGGCCCCGCGCCGTGGGCGGGTCGAGGCCCGTGGTCTCACGGTGCACTATCCAGGGGCCAGCCGGCCTGCACTGGCGGGTGTCAGCTTTGTCCTGGAGCCAGGCGAACTGGTGGCTGTGGTGGGTCCGGTCGGGTGCGGCAAAACCACCCTGGCCCGTGCCTTCGGCCGCATGGTCGAGATCGGAGCCGGCCAGTTGTTCATCGATGGAGTCGATACCACAGCCCTGCGGCTCGAGGACCTGCGCAGCCAGGTGGCGCTGGTGCCCCAGGAGGGCTATCTGTTCACGGCCACCCTGGCCGACAACCTTCGCTATGGCGATCCCGAGGCCTTGCTCGAGCAGGTCGAATCGGTGGCGACCCAGGCCCGGCTCGCGGCCGATATCAAGGGGTTCCCCGATGGCTATCAGACCCTGGTCGGCGAGCGCGGCATCACCCTGAGCGGCGGCCAGCGCCAGCGCACGGCCCTGGGCCGGGCCCTGTTGCTGCAGGCGCCGCTGCTGGTGCTCGACGATGCCCTGGCGAGCGTCGACAACACCACTGCAGCGGGCATCCTGGCTTCGGTACGCAGCCAGCAGGGGCGCACGGTGCTGATGATCAGCCACCAGCTTTCGGCCGCGGCTGCGGCCGATCGGGTGCTGGTGCTCGACAACGGACGGCTGGTGCAGCAGGGACGCCACCAGGACCTGGTGGCGGTCGATGGCACCTACCGCCGCCTGTGGGAGCGCCAGCAGGTCGATCAGCAGCTGCAGGGTGTTGCAGGGGTGGGCTGATCCGCCCCAGGGTTGCCACCCGCTCTGAACGGAGTGTTGCGCTGGGCGGACAGATGCCGCCGTTATGGCTTACCTGGTGACAGTCCGCTGTCTCCGGTACCAGGCCATGGCCCCGTCAGCCCCCGATGATCAGCAGCTTCGCGGCCAGCCCTATCAGCTGCGCTGCACGCTCACCTTCGGCGACATCTATGCCCAGATCCTGGTCTGGATGGCCGTGATCTTCGTGAGCCTGGCGGCGGGCCTGGCTCTGATGGGAGCCAGTCGGCCCCTGTTCGCCCTGGTGGGTGTGGGCCTGATCCTGGTGCTGTCGCTGCCGTTTCTGCTGTTCGCCTTCACCACGACCCTGCTCAACCACATCGCCCTGGTGCCCGCCGAGCGCTGAGGGGCCCACCAGCAAGGGCGGGCAAACGGGGCGCGAGCAGTTGTTCGCGAGCAAGTTCGTGAGCAAGAACAAAGACACCAATGGTGTGCAAGTGAGCGCAGCGACCCTTGATGAAGACAGTGAACATGGCACTCTTTTGGTCGAGCCATTCCCAATTAGGGCGGTCTGCAGCCGTTGCGGTCAGCGTTTGGTCTTGCCTAGCTTCATATCCCTCTGTCAGATAACGCTGTGTTCGGTTTCGGCTCCAAGCGCAACCCCGCAGGCCCTTCGGCTGACGAACAGCGTCATGTGCTGCTAGGGACTCCGATCACGGCGGTACCGGCAGCCGGGCAGGGCGAAGCCCTGTTCGGCTGCGGCTGTTTCTGGGGCGCCGAAAAAGGCTTCTGGCGCCTGCCGGGAGTCGTCACAACGGCGGTCGGCTATGCCGGCGGTCAGACCGCCAACCCCACCTACGAGCAGGTCTGCAGTGGTCGCACCGGCCATGCCGAGGTGGTGCGCGTGGTCTGGGATGGGAGCCGGATCCATTTCAGCGACCTGCTGAAGCTGTTCTGGGAGTGTCATGACCCCACCCAGGGTGATCGCCAGGGCAACGACCGCGGCAGTCAGTACCGCTCCTGCGTGTTTGTGGCGGATCCTGACCTGTTGGCCCTGGCCCAGGCGAGCCGCGAGCAGTACCAACGCCAGTTGCGTGCGGCAGGGTTTGGCCCCATTACCACCGATATCGCCCAAGGGGTGACTTTCCATTGGGCCGAGCCGTACCACCAGCAGTACCTGGCCAAGCCCGGCAGCCGGCCTTACTGCTCGGCCCAGCCCAGCGGTGTGCGGCTGGAGCCGTTTTCAGGGTCGGCGTTCCGCCTCGATCCCAGGGTGTGGCAGGCCTTCGATTGGAGCATTCCCCATTGCGTGCTGCGGGGTGACAATGAACCCATCGCTGTGATGTGACGGCCGCCATGGGGGCAGCTCTCGCCATGTGGGCTGGCCTGACGCTGGCCATGGGGTCGCCCTGGTGGGAGGACTACGCCATCAAGGAGACCTACCTCTGTTCGGATCGGGCCCAGGTGGTTGTGGAGCGTAACGATGCCCAGGCTTCACTGATCGCCGGCCGCTACCGCACCACGCTGTTCCGTGCCCAGCAGAGCACGCCCGGCCAGGACCCGATCCTGGGCCTGGTTTACCGGAATGAGGTGATGACCTTGATCCTCAGGGGAGACCAGTTGATTCTGGAGCAGCTGCCGAACCGCACCAGCTGCATGCGCACCGAGAGCGTCTGATGACTCCCCTGCCCGATCGCGTCGTGTTGATCACGATCCTGGCGACTGTCGGGATCTGCTTTGTGCTGGCTTTCTGGAGCGTGCGGCTGGCCCCGGGCAAGCCCCCCCTCCAATGGCGCCAGCTCCCCACCCAGCGACAGCCTGTTGCGGCGTTGCCTGCTGATCTGCTTGCCGGATCAGACTTCTCTGAGCGCAGTTTGTGAGCCCGACCCGGATGCCGACACTGTCGCCGCCCCCGCCGGAGGATCGACCGAGCGTTCGCGAGCCGAACAGACCCCTGCACCCGTTGCCCCGGGGGTTGGTGGAGCTCTATGGGCTGCTGGCGGTGCTGGTGGTGCTCATCCCTGAATGGATGGCCAGTGGGGCCATGCAGGGGTTGATCAAGGGCACCACGGCCGCCCCCCTGCCGGGCCCCAGCGGTGCCTGGCGACGGCTGCCCGAACTCAAGCTGGCGGCGATGAGCCTGGCTGAGCTGCGGTTGCTGGCCCGGCAGCTGCATGTTCCGGGCTATGGCGCCCTGTCGCGGGATCGTCTTTCGGCTCGGCTGCTCAAGGCGATCCGGGGGCGTCGGGAGGCCGGCAACGAGCCCGAACCCCGCCTGCGCCGCCGCTCCACCGCACGCCGTCTAATGCTCGCCGGTGCCTTGCTGCTGTTGGTATTCAGCCTGGTGATGGCCCTGGCCGGTGCGCTGGCCCTACTGTGATAGTTTCAGCTTGCCGGGGCGTAGCGCAGCTTGGTAGCGCACCACTTTGGGGTAGTGGGGGTCGTGGGTTCAAATCCCGCCGCTCCGATTCCAGTCAGGGCCTGAAACCTCAGCCATCGAGCCGCTTCCTCCCGGGAGCGGCTTTTTTGTTGGCCCCGCATCGGCGCATCCCGCATCGGCGCATCGTTGAACCCTGGTTGGACTTGCTCCAGTCCAGTCTCAGCATGATTGCTTGACCATGGATGGATTCCAGAGGTTCTGGTGAGAACCTGTGATCAGCAGGTGATCCATCAGGCCTCCCTGTTGCGCGCTGCGGTTCTTCTGTTGAA
>Ga0172372_10002173_pt1 | contig 30124 bp, 24 predicted proteins | sample LakKiv5m_2_FD_114544 | JGI IMG/M metagenome (GOLD analysis project Ga0172372, IMG submission 114544) | Freshwater microbial communities from Kabuno Bay, South-Kivu, Congo - kab_092012_9.5m | ecosystem: Environmental > Aquatic > Freshwater > Lake | place: Democratic Republic of the Congo...
GCTGGAGCGGCGGTCCTCCTCCTCGGAGGGCTATGGTTCGTGCGTCGCCCCATCATTCACGCGGCGAAAGAGTGGCGGGCTGAATCCCTCGTGACTCAGGCGGAGGAGGCCGCTGCGGAAAAGCTCGGACGAGAGGCCATCCAACTGGCGACAGCGGCATCACAGCTCGAGCCCAAGCGGCTCGACACTCTCCGAAGGCTGATGAAACACGGACGGGCCGTTGGCATGCCAGAGTTGCCGGCCGTCACCTTGCTGGTCTTTTTCCACGAAGAGCGCTCTCCCGAGGACAGGAAGGAGATCCTCGAGTGGTCACTCGAGCGAGGGGACACCGCCTTTTTCGACCAGCTCTTCCCCAACATCGAGGGGGAAGAGGCTCTGGATCCCGAGACCCGCCTGCTCCATGCAAGAAAGCTGGGGCTGCAGGGACGCATACTCGACGCCATCGAGGTTGCCCGCGAGCTCGAGGGGGAAGAAAAGCTTGGCCCCGAAGTCTCGATTTTTCTCGCGACGATGCTCTCCCGTCTGACTTCGAACCCCGCAGCGAGGCAGCAGGCGCGCGAACGGATCCACGCGGCCCTGGAAAGTCCTGACGTGGACGTCTCGCTTCTGGCATGGCGCAGTCTCGCGTTGCTCCCTGCGGCGCAGCGCGATCCGGGTCCCACCTTCTCGCCGCAGGCTTGGCTCGCGTCGCGGCCGACCGCCACCGGGGAGGATCACGTGATCGGTCGGCGGATCGAGGTGGATCGTTTGCCTCAAGCGGAACGGATTCCGGCGATGGAAAAAGCCGCCCAAGACCTCGTCGTCTTGGATGGAACCGTGCCAGCCTTGGTGCGCTGGTATCTCGAATCCGGAGTGGGTGAGAAACTTCTCGATCTTCCCGAGGAGACCTTCCTCGGCGAGGTGTCGGCGTTCAGTTCGCGTCTTCAGGTGCTTCTGGACTTGGAGCGTTTTGAAGAGGCCGAGGCTTGGTTGAAAAAGGCTCCGGCGGGATTCCCGGAGAGTGTTTCGGGCAGCCTTGCCGCCGTTTTCGCGCGGCGCGCGGGGCGTGACAGCGAGGCTCTCTCCGTCTGGCGTCGTGTCATCGACCGCGCCGCGTCGCTTCAGATCTACGGTGATTGCCTCTCCGCCCTCAAGGTGGCTGAAAAATTCGGCGAGGAGGAGGCGGCGCGGGATGTCGTCGCTGCGATCATTAACTTTCCCGCCAACCGGCTCCCGCCCAGTGAGATGCTTGAGTTTCTCGAGCCCCGTTTTGGCGACCGTCAAAGAGAGTGGCTGGAGTTCTGGAGGGGGATTGTCCGAACCCGCAGCGGTGATGCCTTCGCCATCGATCAGGTGGCTTTTCTCGAGCTCGGTCTCGACGGAGAGGTCGACGGCGAGGGACACCTTCAACGAACCCGGCAAATCGTGCGCCGATTCCCGGGGGCGCCTCGTTTTCGTTCCACTCACGCCCTCTGGTTGATGCGGGCCGGTCGTGACGAGGAGGCTCTGACGCTCCTCCGCGAAGCCGATTTGAACTGGAATGAGGCGGATGCGATTGCCCGGGCGACCTACGCCATGGCGCTCGAGCGGAATGGCCTTGCGGCCGAGGCGGCGCCGATGAAGGCCGGATTGCGCTGGGCCGGGATTGGTCCGGTGCGAAGGGGCATTATGGAAAAGATTCTTGGTCTCAAAGCGGGTGCATCGGAATCATGAATGGAACGGGGCCAATCCGCTTGAAGACCTCTCCGTTAGCCCGGTTCCAGGGAGTCATCGCCCTTGCCGCGTGCGCCTTGCTGGTCGGTCTGGGTCCGTTTGTCCGGGCCCAGGGAGATCCTTCGGAGCTGCTTCTTTCCCTCGCCCTGAAGGCGAATGAAGGGAACGAGGAAAAGGCCAGGGCCCTCGCCGATCGGCTTCTGTCCGCGATGCCGGCGCGAGTCGATCCCTCCTTCTCCCTCGAAGTCGAGAAGGCGGGGCCGGGAGAGTCGGCGAGGCTTCTTGCCATGATTATCCTGCGCTCTGAGGTAGCTGATTTTCGAAACGATGGCATGGCCCTCCTGGAAAAAGCGGTGGAGGCCACGTCGGTCGACGCCACGGAGGCCCTTGCCGTGATTCTGCTCGAGGGAAGGCACGGCCAAGCGCGGAATCCCAATCGGGCGGTGGAGCTACTCCGTCGTGCCCGTCAGATGCCCGGCGCAAAAACCGCTCATCGCCTCCTCGGGGATCTTGCCTTGAAGGGGGAGGGGATGGCGAAGGATACCGCTCTTGCCGTGGAATACTATCTTCGTGGCGCCGAGGCTGGATCGGTGGATTGCCTTCTCGCGCTCCATCGTCTCTATCGTGACAAGGATGGCGGGGCTTACGATCCCATTGCTGCGGAGCGTCAAGGGCTCGCGGCGGTGGAGGCGGGAAATGCCGAAGCGGCTTACGAGATGGGAATCTTTTACGAGGAGTATGTCGAAGGGGCGCCGAACTGGTCGCGCGCCTCCGAGTGGCTGAAGAAAGGGTTGGAGAAGGGTTATGGCCCGGCGGCCCGACGGCTTGCCGATTATGCCTTCGAAGGACGTCTCGGCCGGATCGATGCCGCCGAAGGCACGCGCCTCCTCCGCGAGGCGGCTGGATTCGGTGACGGCGAAGCCTGTTTGCGCCTCGCCACGTTTTATGAAAAAGGAGAGGTCCTGCCCCAGGATCCGGTGGCTTCGACCGCATGGATCCGCATCGCGGCTTCGATGGGATATGGGCTGGCCGAAAACGCCTATGGGCTCCGTCTTGTCAACGGATACGGGGTCGCGTCGGACCCCGCCGAGGCGTCCCGGTGGTTTGCCAAAGCCGCGGCGCAGGGGTTGGCCGATGGCCAAGTCAATCTTGCCCTCCTCCTTGAAAACGGCATCGGCGTCGCCCCCAATCCCGAAGAAGCTCGTCGTCTTTTTCTGGTGGCCGCCGAGGCGGGTCAAGGGGTGGCGCAGGAGCGTCTTGCCCGGCTTTTCAGCGAGGGTGCCGACACCGCCGCCCGCGATCCTCTCGAGGCGGCCTACTGGGCAACCCAGGCCGAAAGAACCGGCGTGAAGGGTGCGGCCGCCCTCTCATCGAAATTGCGTGGGGCCCTCACCGCCGCCCAGCTCTCCGAGCTGGATCGACGGCGTCCGGCTGCCGCTCCGAGCCAACCCTGATCACTCGCTCAAAGACTCCCCTGTTTTGTTGGAATTCATGACTTCTGTCATCCAGTCGCTCGGAACCTTCCGTGGAGTCGCCGTCTTTTTCGCCGCCTTTTCCATCGGATTGCTCGCCATCGTCCTTCTCCGGCGCTTCTGGATTTGGGAAAGGGGGCGGGATGCAGGTGATGGCGTCCGCAAGCTCCAGGCCGAGCCCATCCTGCGAGTCGGAGGAGTGGCCCTGTTCGGCGTTTTTCTCTTCGCCTGCCTCGTCGCAATCGGTGGAGCGCATCCGGAAAAAGCGCCGCTTCTGGGATGGCCTTTCTTCCTTCTCGGAACCACGATGTTTCTTCTCGGATTTCTCGATGACCTCTTCGGCCTGCCTGCCCTCGTGCGGCTCTTTGTGCAGATCGGTGTTGGCGTCGTTGCCTACCTCTGCGAGATGCGCATCGACATGGTCAGTCACCCCCTCGGGACCGGCGAGATTGAAACCGGCGCTTTTGGACTGATTCTCACCGTGATCTGGTTTGTCTCCATTCCGAACCTTATCAACCTCGTCGATGGCATGGACGGTCTTGCCGGAGGGATCGCTCTCTTTCTTTCGCTCACCCTTGCGACGCTCGGAGCCTTCTCCGGGCACGAGGAGCTCCTCCTCCTCAATGTCGCTCTCATGGGTGGGGTCGTCGCTTTTCTCCTCTTCAATCTGCCGCCCGCGAAGATCTATATGGGAGACGGCGGCGCCTATCTGCTCGGATTCATCATTGCGGGCTCCTCCCTCCTCACCTCTAACAAGGGGTCGATTTTCGGGGCGCTCCTTGTCGTCATCATCGCTCTGGGGTTTCCCATTCTTGATACGGCCCTCGCCATGGTGCGTCGGGCCCTCACCGGGCTGCCGCTGATGCGGCCCGACGCGCTCCATCTCCATCACCGTCTCCTCACCCTCGGATTTTCGAAACGAAACATTCTCTTCATCCTCTACGGGGTTTTCGCCGGGTTATCCCTTCTCGGGCTGAGCGTGTTTCTTTCGGCGGGATACTCTCTGCCCATCGTCGGCATGATAGCGACCATCGCCGTGATCCAGACGATGCGTTTTGTCGGCCTGCCCCACAACCTGCGAGAGGTGAAACGGGTTCTTCGCGAAATCATCACCGCCCGGAAGGACATTCGCTACGCCTACGCGATGTCCCTCGTTCTCGAGCACGATCTTGAAAGGGTCGGTTCGCCCGATCGCTTTTGGGAGAATCTCCGCGTCTTTCTGGATCGTCTCGAGATTTCTCCGGTCGCTCCCGGTATCGCGTTGCCTCAGGCGGAATCGAGAAAGATCGTCGCCCTCCGGATCGACGACCGGACGCTCTGGGTGCTGCACTGCCCTCGTCCCGAGGGCACGAGCCGACGATGGGAGCGGGTCGCGCGGTGTTTTCTCTCCGCCATCATGGGCGCGAGGGCCAACTGGGGCAGGGCTCTGCCGATTTCGCTCGGATTCGTTGAATTTAACGACGAGGCGGAGTTGCTCACCGTCGAGGCGGCTCTCAAAGATGGCGGCGGTTCGTCGTCTCCGAGGCTGGGGCAGCCTTTCCCGGGAGAATTTCAGCGGACCGAGACCTGATTTCTCGCTTCTGAGAAATGATTTTTATTTTTTGCCACCAAATCTTGACGAGGTCGCGCCAATGTTGTTGTAATTGTCCCCCCCGGAACATGCTATCTTTCACTACACCACGGATTCTAGCGGCGGGCCTGTGGCTCGCGCCTCTGTTCCCCTCGTTCGCCCAGGAGGGGGAAGCGGTCGTGGGGGATCCGTTTTCGGTGGAGGCCGGTTCAGAGGCGCTTCTCAACGCGGCGGGCGACACAGCGGTGAGTGGGGTCGAACTCTCGGACGACGGGGATCTCAGCGGCCTCGAAGACTCCGTGGGTGGTTTTTCTCTTTTTCCAGACCTGAAGGTCGACCTCATCAGCTCCACCTCCTACATCTACGACTCGAACACGACCCAAAGCCCGGTGGCGGACAGCGCTTCCCTCTTCGCCTTCGCGTTCGGTGCGGTCGCGAAGTCGGGCGATGCCGCGGACCGCGGAGCTTACTACGGTTTCGATTACAACGGGCAAGCCTACCTCTACGCGGATTCCAGCGATGACTTCGGCCGCGATCCCTACGAACACTACTTCAGTGGCAATGTCGGCGTCAACGGTGGCAAGACCCGCGTCGCCCTCGACGTCAACTACCACCGGAATAACGGCAATTCGATTCAGTGGGACCGAATCGAACGCGAGACTCGTCGCGCGGCGAGTCACGATTACGGATTCGCCCTGGGCGTGACTCGGGATCTTTTTCGCGGCGACCTCAATCTCGCTTTTGGCTACACTCTTCGGGATTTCGATCCGGGCACCGGTTTTGGTGATGGTCAAAACGTCTACACTGATGTCTCCTGGCTGACCTCTCCATCGTTTGCCCCGAAGTCCGGGGTGGGTCTCGGCGTCCGTTTCGGTAATGACGAGTTCGATGGCAGCCCGGCTCAGGATTTCACCACTCCTTCGGTCCGTTGGAACTACCGACTCTCTGGAAAGACCGCGCTCAACAGCTCGGTTGGCTACGAGTTCCGTTCGATCGATTCGCCCGGGGCGGTCGACTCTGAGGCGTTGGTCTACAGCGGGGGAATCGGATGGGCGGCCACTTCGAAAACCGGCTTCAATTTCGGTTTTTATCGCAATGTCCGGCCCTCCTACATTTTCAACGGGGAGGATTCCACCAACACGGGAGTCAACCTGCAGATGAAAAACGACCTTCCCGGTCTCTTTGAGCTGAATTCGAAGCTCGGCTACGAGAATGCCGAATATTCCTCAACGGGAGTGGCGGCACCCACGCCGCTTGGTCGCGACGACCAGTTCGTCAGGCTCTCCTTCGAGCTCACGCATCCGCTGATGATCACCGACCGTCTTCGGGGTCAGTGGGCCTTCTTTTACAATTTTAACCAGAACGATTCCACCCTGCCCGTCTACGCGTTTGATCAAAATATCACCGGGATCCGTTTCAGCCTGATTTATTGATTTTTTCCGGTCCCACCGGACCGTTGCCTCCTCCTCAAAAACAATCGTCATGAAAAAGCTCTCCTCTGTTCTCGTTCTCCTCTTCGCCGTTCTCGTGATCGTTCCTTGTGACTTGCACGCTCAGAAGCGTCGCGATGTGAAGGGAACCATCTTCAAGGATCCCAACGGAAATAACCGGCTCGATAACAACGAAAAAGGAGGGCAATCCGCGACCGTCTGGCTGTATCGGGTCCTTCCTGATGGCAGCAAAAAGAGGGTGGGCCGGGTCAATACGGACCAAGCCGGTAATTACGAGTTCAAGAACGTTCCGTCCGGGAAATACTTCATGGCCGTGCGCTATGATTCCAACAAACTGGCGGTTCGCACCCGCACCTTCGGGGTTGGGGGGGGCAGCAATGCTGCCTACAACGCCAATATTCCTTTCGTGACTCCGGCAACGATCAATCAGTATCCCCGTCTTACCGCCACTCCGAATCCGGCGAATCTCGACGAGAGCGGAACCAACCCCGTTTCCCCTCCGGCCCCTTGATCTTCCGTGTGCCTTCCAGATACCGGGGGGAGGAAGCGGGCTTGCAGAAAGTGGGTGGTAACCATTTTCAAAAGCCCTGAATCGTGCTAGGGTGACGCGGATTCGAAGCGTCCTTGACTTTCTACATGACTGAACGGCTCATCAGCGGGGCGGGCATCAGGGTCTCCAAGATCCTGTTTGTGTCGATCGCATTTCTTGGCGGGGCGCTCCGCCCGGTTCTGGCTCAGGATGCTCCCCCTCCCCAAGCGACGCCGGTCGAGCAGGGGTCGGATGCCGTCGCCTTGCGTCGCACGAGTCCCGGCGAGGTGCGTGAAAATCTGCAGCTCAAGACCGGCGATATCGTCTCCATCAACATCTTCGGTGAGGCTTCGCTCACCGGAGCCTTCCCGGTCGGGCCGGGTGGAGACATTGTGTTCCCCCTCCTCGGCAGCATTCCCGCTGCCGGGTTCACCACGATCCAGTTGGGGGATAAAATCAAAGGGCTTCTCGAATCCGACTACATCCGCAGCGCCCAAGTCGCGGTGGCCATCGTCGAGGAGGCAAAGCTGGCTCCGAACACGATCACCGTCATTGGTCAGGTGATGCGCCCCGGGCAGGTGGCCTTTGAGAAAGACATCCCGATGGATCTTTTTACCGCGATTTCGACCGCCGGTGGCATCACGGAGAGGGGTGACCGTCTTCGCATCGAACTGAAGCGCCGTGAAAATGAGGATCTCCGAACCCAGAATCTGACGCTCGATGGCGATCGGGTCGTCAAGTTGAGGGACAAGGATACCATCATTGTCCATGCCCTTCCGGAGAAGATCATTGCCGAAAAAGTCATCCAGACCGTCACCGTCATCGGCGAGGTGAGGACGCCCGGTCAGGTTCCCCTGAAGGACGATCAACCACTCGACATCATCACCGCCATCGCCATGTCGGGGGGGTTCACCGACGTCGCGAGGCCCTCGAAGGTGATCGTGCGCCGCAACTCCGAGAGTGGCGTCCAATCGATCGAGGTCAACGTCTCGAAGATGCAGAAGGACAACACCCAGCCTTTCCTGCTCCAGCCGAACGACACCGTCACGGTGCCGCAGAGCGTTTTCTGACGACGTTGTGTCTTTGATCCCACGACTCCCGCATGAGCCGATCCTATGCCCCCGACACCGACGCGAACGAAACCAGCCAGTCGCGCGGTCTTCAGGATTATCTGCGCTGGTTCCTCCGTCGTTTCTGGATCTTTTTGATCGCCGTGGTGGGTGGCTACTTCCTCGGCCTGTATCTTTACTCGGTGACCCCCCCGACTTACCAGTCGTCCGCCACCATCGAGATTCTGCGGGTGAAGCGAGATGCCGCCGATATCGCCGAGGAAGAAAAGATCCGCATGACCGGCGCCGCCGAGATGCTCTCCGCCTCCGAGCGGATCCGACTTCCCCAGATCTACGTCGAGGCCGCCAAGGGGCAGCTTTTCTCCAACCGTGAAAACATCGCTCCCGCCAAGAAGCGATTCCCCTGGACAAAGCAGATGCGCTTTTCCGGAGAGGATCTCAGCCCCGAGATGTTGGGTGCGATGTTGAAGGGCTGGGTCACGGTGCGGTGGCGCACTGACACCACTCTTCTGGATCTCTATGCCACGCATACCGATCCGGCAATCGCGCGGGATTCCCTCGCAGCCGTGCTCAGTGCCTACGAGCAGCTCAGCGAAAGCCGCGTCGAGGGGTCTTCCGAATACGTTCTCGAATACATTCTGGACAGCTCCGCGGAGATCAAGGAGCGCCTCCTTGGCCTCGAGAGCACGCTCCAACTTTACCAGCGATGTCTCGAGCTGAGCAAGGAAATCGACGAGGCCGAGCGTCAGGTCGCCGAGATGGAGAAGCGTTATCTGCCGAAGTGGCCTGCCCTCGTCGAAGCAAAGGAACTTCTGAAGATTCTCCAGGATCGGTTTGTGCAGGAATTCAATCAGGTCATGAACCTTTCGGAGGAGGAGCGAAAGTATTGGGAGACCAGTCTCGCCAGTCTTCAAGGGGCTCCCCTCGACGCCCTCACCAATGCCAAGCGTCAGGTTGTTTCGACCCGATCCAACGTGCTGGAGCGTGAGCTCGAGGCCGAGAAGGCGGTTTACGACAATCTGATTCTCCAGCTCAAGGAGGGGAACGTCACCCGCGGGTTTGCGAGTCGGCAGTTTGAGGTGGTGCAGCCTCCCACGATGCCCGCTGCTCCCGTGGCTCCGATCAAGACCCGCATGCTCGTTCAGTTCGCCGGTGGGGGAGCTGCTCTCGGAATCGCCATCATCATGCTGCTCGGCTTTCTCGATCCGACCTTGCGCACGGTGGCCGAAGTCGAGCAGTTCTGCGGGATTCCGGTCGTCGCGGGATTGCCGGCGTTCAAGAAACGCGAGAGCCGTGCCGAATCGCTCGAGCTTAAACGCGATGCCCAGTCAAAGCCTGCGGAGGCGATTCGCACTCTGCGGACCGGGCTGACCTTCCTCGGAACCGCCGAGGAACGGTGCACTTTCCTCATCGCCAGCTCCGTCCCCGGAGAAGGCAAGAGCTGGGTGGCTTCGAATCTTGCCCATTCCTTCGCCCTTCAGGGAGATCGGACTCTCCTGATCGACGCGGACATGCGCCGACCGGTGCAGGGTGAGGTCTTCGGATATGGTCGCGAGCCCAAGGGGCTGGCCGATGTCCTCTCGCTCGGCACACCGCTCAAGGAGGTGATCCTCCGCTCCGAGGTCTCTGAGGATCTCTTCCTGATTCCGGCGGGCAGTTGGTCGGCGAACCCCGCCGAACTCCTTTCTGGAAAATCGCTCCGCCCTCTCCTTGAAAAGCTGAGTGAGTATTTCGACCGCATCGTCATCGATTCGGCTCCGCTCGTGCCAGTCAGTGATTCCGTTCCCATCGCCAAGCTGGTCCAGTCCGTCGTTCTCGTGGTGCGGATGGGGAGCACCCCCAAAGGGGCGATCAAGCGCGCCGTTCGCGTCCTCTCCGACAACGGGTCCCACCCGGTCGGGATTGTGGCAAACGGCCTGCCCCAAACCCGCACCTCTGGGGCGCACGGCTACTATTATTCCTATTCGAGCGGAGGCAGTTACTCGGGCTACAGCAGCAACGAGAGGTAGCGCGCGTCGAAGTCTTGCTACCCGTGTCAGGTTACCCTGCGACGGAAATCGCCACGGGCCGGTTTTTCCTTAGCGAAGGGCGCGTTCTGTGCCAACGTGCCCCCGCGCGGCGCCTTGGCTGCCGGTGCCAAAGGATGAGTTGGACCCACGAACATTTGCCCCCGCTGCGCTGGCTGGCGGTCCTGGCGCCCCTGCTCGCGGCCTTTTTTTATGCGCCGCTCGCTTTTGGCGGCACCACACCCGACACCGTGAAGGTGATCGATGGATTGCTCTTCCACGGTTTTCTCCTGTGGTTGTGCGTCCTCGTTTTCGAGCGTCGCTTTCCCCACCTTCCCTGGGCGCTCGCACTGCCATTGCTGATCCTCGTGGTCCTCGGTGCCTTCCAGCTTTGGAACCCGAAATCCGTCGTCGACACGGTCTATGGGGAGATCCGGCCCTTGGCCGATTCGCTGCCCTTCCTCCCCGGTAGTGTCGACGCCGCGGCGAGCCGTCCCGTCCTCTTCAACCTCGGTGCGCTGGGTCTCGGAGGACTCGTCCTGCGCGATGTCTTTGCCCAGGCACGGGCGCGCTGGCTTCTCTTTCGTTCGATCGCCCTTGCCGGTTTTGTGATCGCGATGATCGGCATCTATCAGAAGGCATCTGGCGCGGAGGCGATGTTATGGAGCGAGGTCCGTCCCTTTGAGGGCAATCGTTTCTTCGCCGCCTATCGCTATCATGGCAATGCGGCATCGTTTCTCAACCTCAGTTGGCCTGCGGCTCTCGCCGTGTGGATGAGGAGCCGTCTCACCCGCCCTGGAGCCGTCGTTGTTTCGCTCGACTTCTGCGTGCTGTTCCTGATCTTCGCCGCCGTCTTCGTCAACTCCTCCAAGGCTGGACAGGTCATCGGGTTTGTTGGGTTCCTTTTGGCCGTGTGGCGTTTCCGCGGGGAATTCGCCAATATCGGCACCAACCGGATCGGCATGCTGGTGGTCGGCCTTTTTCTGCTCGGCTTTGGCGCGGTTTTTGTTTTGCCCGGGCTTCTCAATATCCTCGAGAACTGGAATTCGTTTGGAGAGGACGGCTACACCCTCACCGGACGCCTTCTTGCTTATGGTGCCTGTCTCGGTGCGATCGAGGAATACGGGCTTCTCGGGGCCGGGGCCGGGACGTTTCGCTACGTCTTTCCCTACCACACGCTCGATCTCGAGGACCGGATCCCCGGATTCTGGTATTACGCTCACAGCGACTGGTTGCAGGCGGTGATCGAATGGGGGTGGCTTGGTTTTGCGGCGTGGGCCACCCTCGTTGGTGGTGCGTTTGTGAGGCTTTGGCGTTCCTGTCATGAAGCTTCCTCGAGAGGGCGTGCCGAGCTCTCCTGCAGTGCCGGTGTCCTCGCGTTGTTCATGGTCCTCTTCCACGCGATGTGGGATTTTCCGCTCCAGATCGCCTCCCTGCAGTGGCTTTTCGTGGCTTACCTGGCCCTCGGGTGGAGCGATTATCACGGACAACGCGCGGAGGATCGGCGGAGGGTCGATTCGGATCTTCCGATTCAGGATGGGGCGAAGTGATCGGCACCACTCCCCTTGAGCCGCTCGTCGATGCGGGCGAGGAGCCATCCCACCGCCGTGATGAGGAGGAAGGTCGTCGTCAGCGAGACGTAGCCGCTCATGTCGTGGACTTTTTCGAGGTCAGCGCCGGGATGGGCTACCGCGTGGCGGACGAGGTAGATCACCCGGCAGCCGTTCATGAGGAAAGCGATACCGAATCCTGAGAGCAGCAGCACGAGGCGCGAGGGCAGGGAAATCCGAAGGAATTCTCCGAGCACGAAGCCCGCGAAAATCCCGCTCTGAAAGGAACGGATTCCGCTGCAACCGTCGCTCACCTGGAGGGGGATGCCATTGGCGAAGATCGTCTCGCCCTGACTGGCGAGGGGAAGGCCGAGCATCCGGTTCACAAAGAGGGCGAACTCCATCACGCCCTCAGTGAGCCAGTGGATCAGGGAAAACTCGAATTTCATCGGGAGGGGGATCACGAGCAGCACCACGACCGCGCACCCCCAGTAGGCGGCGATTGAGCGACCTTGGATCCTGAAAAGCAGGACCGCGGTGAGGCCGAGAACGATGAGGCCGTGGAACACGAGCGGGGGGCGCCAGCTTGAATCGGCCCATTGGGCCATCCGCAGCAGGGTGATGACGAGCAGGCATCCCCCGACAAGGGCCATCACCGGAAGTGATACGGCGAGGCGGCGCAGACGCTCGTCCAGTTCGGCCGCCCCGGGATCGGTCTCGCGCCATCGCACCATGAAAAAGAAGGGCACGACGAAGAGGGCGAGCCACCCGTAATCATAATAAGTCCCGTCGGACCAGGTGGGCATCAGCGAGAGGGCAAGCTGGGAATACAGCAACGCGAGAAAGGCCCAAAACGCGAAAGCTCTCGTCCCGGCGATCGCACGCCAATCGTTTTTGGGGCGGGTGGCTCGTTCGGGAAGGGAGGATGGATTCATCGGGAGGGCGATGCTGGAGGCCACGCAGTATCCGTCTTCGATCCCCCTCTCATCAAGTCCGAATCAATCATCATTGCTGCATCGGGCTCGACAGGTTCGAAGGGTCGCACGCCGCCGCGGAGTCATCTGTCTCGGAGGATCGTCTCCGCGATCCAGGCCGATACCCTGTCGATGCCGCTGCTGCGGGCCTGCGAGAGGCGTGCGGCTAGTTCCTCGGCGGTAGGGTAGGCCCGTCGGCGGGGGGGCTTTGCGAGGCGTTCGATCTCGTCGGCGAGATCCTTCGGATCGTCTGGCGAAACAGCGAAGTGTCCCCGTCTTCTCAGCCATTGCGCCACGCCGCCCTCCTTGCTCCCCACCCATAGCACCGGCCGGCCCAGAAGCACCGCGAGCGCGAGCTTGCTCGGCCAAAGGTAGCCAGCCGTCTCCGGACGCTGCGTTGCGACGAGCGCATCCGCGAGGAGGAGTGACGAAATCAGGTCCGCTTCCGGGGCGTAGTCGCGCCAAAAACACCTTTGCAAGCCCCTCGACTTGGCCTCTGCCATCGCTGCGTTCCGTTCCGCTCCACCGCCCTGGAAAACGAGATCCACTCCGAGGCCGCGCGCTTCGACGAGCGCCTGGGCCTCGATCAAGGTCCTCCAATCATGGGCTCGCCCGAGATTTCCTGAATAAAGCCAGACGAATCCTCGGAAAGTCTCCGATTCCTCACCCGTCGTCGGCGGAGTCAGGCAGATCGGTTCCGGCGGCCAGGGGGGCTCCACTTCGACTCGGCGCGGCAGAGGACCGATTCGCATTGCCATCTCGTGGTCGAGCGCCACCACCAGGTCGCAGGCCGAGTAAAAACGCCGCATCAGTCTCGCCGTGATCCGGTGAATGAGGGAGCCTTCCTTCACCTCGCCCACGGCGACCGCCACTTCCGGGTAGAGGTCCATTGCCCAGTGGATGAGGCGTGCGCGCGGGTGGCGAATCCTCGCGAGCAATGCGACTAAGGGTAGCATCGGTGGTGAGGTCAAGACCACGATCGCCTGCACCCTTGGCGTCGCGAGGACGCGAGCCAGAAGGCGCAGGAGCGAGAGCGCCTCGCGAAGCGCCCGGCTTCCGAGGATCGTTTTGCCTCCGCGGTATTCGAGAGCATCGCCGATCAACACGGTCTGAAAACCGCGCTGCCTCAGCTCCGAAGCCACTTCTCCGAGGAGTCGGGACGTGGGTGCCGGATCAGGAGGGACGAACTGGTTCAAAAAGAGGATGCGATCTCCGCCCGGCGCACTTGGTCCGGGGATCTTCGGGTCCATTTCTGAAGGGCTAGCACTCGTAAAATCGGGATTCCTCCCCAACGGTCGCATCGGAATCGCCTCTCGCCAGAAAGAAAGCCCCGCTCGGTCGAGGAAAATGCCTCAGGCTGGCCCATCCCGGTTTTCCTTCGGTGTCCTTTTTAATGAGGCACTGCGCCTTTTGTTCAGTTGGTTCAAAAAAGATTGAACTGGACCCTGCCTTTTTGCTACTCTCCAGCCCTTCTCATGTCCGAACTTGCCTCCGAGCCTTCCGTGGCTGAGTGCCTCCACCCTGTGGAGGCGGAGTTTGTGCGTTTCTTTGTGCACCTCGCCACCACCATGGGGCTGCCTCGCTCGGTGGGAGAGATTTTCGGACTTCTCTTCGCCTCCGCCACACCGGTCGCCTTCGATGAGGTCGTGGCCCGTCTCGGAATCAGCAAGGGCTCTGCGAGCCAGGGGCTCCGGCTACTTACCAAAATCGGGGCCGTCTCTCAGGTCTATATTCAGCGGGACCGACGCACCTTTTATGTGGCCGAGACCCGCATGAGGCAGCTTTTCAGCAGCGCCCTGCAGGAGTCCCTCCGTCCCCATCTCGAGGGCAATCGTCGTCTCGTCGAACTGCTCGAGGAAACGATCGACAAGAACGCCGAAACGTTGGGGCCCTCTGCCGAACACTTCCGCTCCCGGGCTTCCTCGCTCCGCGTTTGGAACGAGAAGACTCTCTACCTGCTTCCCCTCCTCGACAAGCTTTTCCCCCTGCTTGCGCCGTTCCTGCCCTTCAATCTTTTTCCATCGGACTCCGCCAACGAGTCCGGATCCGCAAACTCCTGAACGCCCGCGCCATCGCGACGTTCTTCAAAAACCCTCCTCCCTCGCCAGGGTCTCTCTCCGGTTCCTCCGGTGGGGGCGACCAAGGGCGGTAGCATGCCTTGGCGCCGGGGCGACGCGGGGGCAGGGAATTGGAGAGGTTCCGCTCTGAGGAAAAGTCCAAGGTAAAAAAGAAAAGGCAGGGAATTCTGAGTTTGGCATGATGGTATGAAGAGACCGTTCGCAATGATTCGACTTCCGTCTGTTTCTCGTTCCCGCTGATTCTCCTCTGTATCGAGTCGCGCCCGATTTTCGACGGCCTCCTGACCTGTGACTCCTCTCCCATGACTCTCCGGCCCGGTCTGCGCCGTGTGGCTCTCTTCCTTCTGGTCGTTGGAGTCGTCCTGGTGCTGTTCGTCCTTTTCTATCGGTCGGTTCTTGCCGCTGCCGCCGAGGTGTGGATCGTTGATGCCCCCGATTTCGCAGGCGTCGATCTCGTGCTCATTCCCGGAGGCAGTTTCGACACAAGGCCTTTCGGGGCGGGCGCGTTGTTTCATGAAGGCAAGGCGGAGCGCCTCGGCGTCTTCAAAACCGAGAAGATGCCCACCGTCGAGATGGGGCTGCGGCCCGACGACCACGAAATCTGTCTCACTGTCCTCGACCGCCTGAAGGTCCCCCGTGAAGCCATCGTTACCCTCGGCGAAGGGGTCGCCAGCACGTGGGACGAAGTCGAAGTGACGCGCGCTTGGTGCCTCAAAAATCAGCCCCGTTCGATCGCCGTCGTCACCGAACTCTTTTCGACCCGCCGCGTCCGCTACGCCTACGAAAGGGGGCTGAGCGATCTTTCCGTCGAGATTTACGTTGTCGCCCTGCCCGCCATCGGCTACACCGCCGCCGACTGGTGGCGGCACGAAAAAGGGCTCATTGATTTCCAAAACGAAGTCGTCAAGTGGCTCTATTACCGCTTCAGGTAGGGGAGCGCGACTTTCGCGCCGACACGGGCATCGAAACGATTACCAAATGAAAGGCATCATCCTTGCGGGAGGTTCAGGAACCAGGTTGCATCCCTGCACCCTCGCGGTGAGCAAGCAACTCCTGCCGATTTACGACAAGCCCATGATCTACTATCCGATGAGCGTGCTGATGCTCGCCGGAATCAGAGAAGTGCTGATCATCTCCACTCCGCACGATTTGCCGGGCTTCCGTCGGCTGTTCGGAGAAGGATCGGGTCTCGGCATGCGCCTTGAATACGCCGAGCAAGCGAGCCCCGACGGTCTCGCTCAAGCCTTCCTGATCGGTCGCGATTTCCTTGCCGGCTCGCCGGCTTGCCTCGTTCTTGGTGACAATCTTTTCTATGGTCAGGGATTCACCCCCCGATTGAGACGCTTCGCCGCCCTCTCGCGGGGAGCCGGTATTTTTGCCTACCCGGTGCGCGATCCGCAGCGCTTCGGCGTCATCGAGTTTGATCCCGAGACGCGATTGGCGATCAGTCTTGAGGAGAAACCGGCGAATCCTCGCAGCCATTATGCGGTCCCCGGACTCTACTTCTACGACGGACGGGTCTGCGATCATGCGGCCTCCCTTCGCCCGAGTTCCCGGGGCGAGCTGGAAATCACCGACCTGAACCGGATCTATCTCGAACGTGGTGAACTGGAGGTCGAAAAGCTCGGGCGTGGCTTCGCCTGGCTCGACACCGGCACTCATCGCAGCTTCATCGAGGCCTCGACCTTCATCGAGGCGATCGAGGAACGGCAGGGGCTCAAGGTTGGGTGCCTCGAGGAAATCGCCCTCGAGAACGGATGGATCGGTCGTGAAGAGATCGAGGTCGCGGTCGCGATGATGGGCAGGAGCCATTACGCCGAGTATTTGCGCGATCTCCTGCAACACAAGGAACGGAATTCGTGAAGCCATGAGAAATCCTTTCATCCACCCACTGTCCGATGTGCAGACACCATCGATCGGATCCGGGACCCGCGTCTGGCAGTATTGCGTGGTGTTGGGCAGAGCGAAGATCGGCGCCGACTGCAACATTTGTTCCCACGTTTTCATCGAGAATGAGGTCACCATCGGCGACCGGGTGACGATCAAATGCGGTGTCCAGGTCTGGGATGGGATCCACCTCGAAGACGATGTCTTCGTCGGTCCAAACGTGACTTTCACGAATGATCCGCTTCCGCGCTCACGGCAGCGTCCCGACCGCTACCCGGTCACCCGGGTCGAGGCCGGAGCCTCGATTGGAGCAAACGCGACCATTCTTCCCGGGATCACGATCGGCCGGGGCGCGATGATCGGAGCTGGTGCCGTGGTGACCCGGGATGTGCCTCCTTTCGCCACCTTGAAGGGGGCGGCGGCGCGCTGCCTGACCCTCCGCCGTTCATCCAGAATGGAAGAGGTTGCCGGGGTTGGGATCGAGCCGGTCTTGCCGCTTTCGCACATCAAGGGGGCCGACTTCGTCGAGTTGAAAAAAGCCTCGGACCATCGCGGTGACCTCCTTGCCGTCGAATACGGAGAGCACCTTCCCTTTGAAGTGAGGCGGGTCTTTTTCGTGATGAAGGTTCCGGCGGATCATCTCCGGGGCGAGCATGCCCACAAGGAATGTCATCAGCTCCTTGTCTGTCTCCAGGGGGCTGTCACGATCACGGTCGATAATGGGCTCGATCGTGCGGAGTGGGTGCTGGATCGACCGGAAGTCGGCCTGCACATTCATCCGATGGTCTGGGCGGCACAGAGTCGCCACGTGGATCAGACCGTGCTGGCGGTCTTCGCTTCCCATCCCTACGATGCGGACGATTACATCCGGAGTTACGACGATTATCTTCGATCCGTCGCGCGGTGAGGCCCGGGTGAGCGCTTGCCAGCTCCCAAAACATGAAAATTCCCTTCCACGATTTGCTCCGTCCCCACGAGGAGTTGAAAGAGGAGCTTGATGCCGCCTATCGCCGGTTCATGGAGTCGGGCTGGTATGTTCTCGGCCGCGAAGTCGAGGCCTTTGAAGAGGAATACGCGGCCTACTGCGGCGTAAAGCATTGTGTCGGAGTGGGCAACGGCCTCGATGCGATGCACCTGATCCTGCGCGCCTGGGACATCGGTCCCGGTGACGAAGTGATCGTGCCATCGAACACCTACATCGCCACCTGGCTCGCCGTTTCCCATGTCGGGGCCACTCCGGTGCCCGTGGAACCAGATTCTTCAACCTTCAATATCGACCCCGAACGCATCTCCGCGGCAATCACGCCCCGGACCAAAGCAATCGCGCCGGTTCACCTCTACGGACAAACCGCCGACATGGATCCCATCATGAAGCTCGCCGAGAGTCACGGCATCCGCGTCATGGAGGATGCCGCCCAGGCGCAAGGTGCCAAATACCGGGGCCGCCGCTCGGGATCCCTCGGGCACGCTGCCGGTCACAGCTTCTACCCCACCAAGAATCTCGGCGCTCTCGGCGACGGTGGAGCCATCACCACCGATGATGATGAACTGGCCGACCGGGTAAGGGTCTTGAGAAACTACGGATCGCGCGTCCGTTATCACAATGAGGTCATGGGTTACAACTCACGCCTCGACGAGCTTCAGGCCGCGTTTCTTCGAGTGAAGTTGCGTCACCTCGATGAATGGAACGCGCGGCGGAAACGGCTCGCGCACCAATATCTCGGGAAATTGAAGAACGTGGTCGGCCTGATCACTCCCGGGGTTCCGGAGTGGTCTGATCCGGTTTGGCATCTTTTTGTCGTCCGGCACCAAAATCGCGACGCGTTGCAGCAGCATCTCGCCGCCTCTGGTGTCGGGACGCTGATTCATTACCCCGTCCCCCCGCACGGTTCCGCCGCCTATGCCGCGAGATTCGAACCGCCTTCGGCCTTCCCCGGCGCCGAGCAGTTGGCGGCCACCGTGCTCAGCCTTCCGATCGGTCCACACACTGCTGCGACCGAGGTGGAGAAAGTCATCGAGGTGATCCTTGGATTCCAAACTCGGCAGGCCGTGGCGGGCTGATCGTTCCCCGCATTGTCTTGGGCCAAATCAATGCGGCCCACAAATCGATCTCATGACCTGTCCTTCTTCCGCGGAAAGCCCGGCTGGGGAGCCTTCGCCCGAGGTGCCTTCCAGCTACGGTCAGATTCTCCGTTCTTCCTCGATCATCGGGGGAGCCACTGGCATCAACCATGTGGTCGGCTTGATCCGCACAAAAATCGTGGCCGTCTTGCTGGGACCGTCCGGGGTTGGACTCGTCGGCATGTATGTCCAGCTGTCCGGGACGATCGGCGTCCTCGCGGGGTTGGGAATCGGCTCCAGCGGGGTGCGGCAGATTGCGGAGGCACACGGCAGCGGTGACCCGATGCGGATGGCTGGGACGGTCAAAACCCTGCGTCGGCTTAGTTGGGTGACTGGGTTTATGGGGTGGATCCTCGCCGCCTCTCTGGCGTTGCCGCTGAGCAAGTGGATTTTCGAAGACACTTCCCACGCTTGGGCCATTGCCTTGCTCGGGGCCACCGTTCTCTTCAGCGCGATCAGCAGCGGGCAGACCGCCCTGCTCGAGGGCGTCCGCCGCATCGGTGATCTCGCCCGGATTCAGGTGGTGACGACTCTCCTGAACACCGTGGCGGCGATTGCGCTTTACGCCTGGCTTCACGATCGGGGAATTGTGCCGGTCTTGATGGTGACCGCCGCGATCCAGTGGGTGGTTTCGTGGAGCTTTGCACGGCAGGTTCAGCCCACTCCCGTGTCCCTCAGCGCGGCCGAAACCCTGAAATTTGGGAAGGAACTGGTTTCTCTGGGCCTCGTCTTCATGTGGAGCGGGCTGCTCTCCTCGGTGGTCCTGCTGTCGATTCGCGCGCTCATCATCCGCGAACTCGGGCTCGATGCGAACGGGCTTTATCAGGCCGCTTGGGGGATTTCCGGCATGTTCGCGGGCTTCATTCTCGGAGCGATGGCTGCGGATTTTTACCCGCGCCTGACAGCTGCCGCCAGCGACCATGAGGCAGTCAACCGCCTTGTCAACGAACAGACGGAGATCGGCATCCTACTCGCCCTGCCGGGTCTGATGGGCACACTGGCGTTTGCTCCATGGCTTATGCATCTCCTTTACTCCGCCAAGTTCATTCCGGGCGCCGACCTGCTCCCCTGGTTCGTTCTCGGCGTGTTTGGACAGGTCGTTTCTTGGCCGATGGGGTTTGTGGTCATCGCGAAGAACCAAAAAAGTTGGTTTCTGGCCACGACCACTCTGGCGAGCCTCCTTCAATTGGGATTTACCTACGGGTTCCTCAAGGCCATGGGATTGATTGGCGCTGCGATTGCCATGCCCGTCCTTTACGTGTTTTACACTCTTCTGGTCGTGGTGGTGAGCAGGCACCTGACCGGCTTCCGTTGGAACCACGATGCCGCAAGGCTGCTGCTCGCGTCGGGCCTGATCGTCGTCTGTGGTTTTACCGCCGCGCGCTCTCTGCCAGTGGGCGCGGGCCTCGTCGTGGGCGGCATCCTCGTCATCGCTTCGGCGATCTTTTCCCTTCGCGGACTCGCCCGTTGCCTCGGCAAGGAGCACCGGATGATCCAGATGGCGACGCGCGCGCCAGGCGCGAAGTGGTTGCTGGGGTGGTGAAGTCGGAAGACGGAAAACCTACCGGCCCCTTTCAATCAAAACCGAATGCAGGCAGCGCCTCCGCTCATCACCTTCGCCATCATCGCTTATCGGCAGGAAGCCTACATCCGCGAAGCCGTCGCGGGGGCTCTCGCGCAGACCTATGCTCCGCTCGAAATCATTCTTTCCGACGACGCCTCTCCCGACGGGACCTATGCGGTCATGGAAGAGATGGTGCGTGACTATTCCGGTCCGCACACCCTGCGGCTCCGGAGAAACGAAAAAAACCTGGGGTTGATCGGTCATCTCAATGCCGTCCTCGAAGAAGCATCGGGAGAATGGATCGTGCTGGCGGCAGGAGATGACATCTCGTCACCCGACCGCTGCGAGGTGATCTCGGAGACCGCGAAATCCGATTCCGGAATCTTCTCCGTGCTCTCATTCTGCGAGGTGATCGGGACCGGCCTCGTCGACACGGAGAGTGCTCCGAGGATCAGTGAAGAATGGATCGGCTCCACTGAGGCGATCCACCGGGAGATTTTTCGGAAGTTCGGGCCTCTTCTCCCGACCACCTACAGCGAAGACTGGGCGTTCCTTTTCAGGGCGCAACTCCTCGGTGGGACGGCATTGATTGAAAAGCCACTCGTGAAGTGGCGTCGGCATGAGGCCAGCCTGACCTCGGGATTCTACCGCGCCAAGGTGCTGAAACAGATGGAGATCCATTTGTCCAATCTCGTCCAGTTTGAAGAGGATCTGGGCGAGGGTGGGTTGCCGCCGTCCGAGGTCGCGAAAATTCGGCACGGGTTAGCCCTGCGAAGGGAGATCCTCGAGGCGGTGCTTTCCCGTAGCGTGCCCCAACGGCTCGTTTCCGCGGTGTTTCGCGATCCGGCCGTTTCCGTGATGGCAACGATTTCGATCGTGGTCGTTTTGGCGGCGCCGGTGCTTCTCGGAGTGTTCCGCCGGGTCGAGATGTCCCGGTTCTCCTTGCTTTCCCCGACGCGTCATGCGTTCGCATTCGTGAATCCGAAGTCCTTGCTTCAGAGGGTCCAGCGGGTCCGGCCGGCTTGAGTTCCTTGGTTTCCACCAGCACGATGTATTTTCCCCAATTGGACGGGCTGCGGACTTTTGCGGTCTTGCTGGTGTTTCTTCACCATTGGAGCCTTCCCGATTCCGGCCTCGGGATCGTCGGAGTCCAACTGTTTTTTGTGATCAGTGGTTTTCTCATCACGGGTATCCTCCTGGAACTGCGTGAGGGGGTTGAAAAAGGAAAGGCGACTCTGATGGGTTCCCTGCGATGCTTTTACCTTCGGAGGGCGTTGCGCATCTTCCCGCTCTATTATGCGTGTTTGATTCTTTTCGTTGTTCTCGACCGGTTCGAGATCCGTGAAACGGCGCCTTGGTATTTTCTTTACGCGGCGAATATTCGATTCTTCCTCCTCGGCACGTTCGAAGGTCCCCTTTCTCACTTCTGGACCCTTGCCGTGGAAGAGCAATTTTATCTCGTCTGGCCCTTTTTAGTCCTCCTGATTCCACGCGGATGGATCAAACCGCTCTTGTGGGGATTGATTTTCTGCGCCCCCATTACCCGGATTGTGATTTCATGGGGAGGCGGTGATCATTTCGCTTCCACCCACACTCTTTTGCCGGCAAACTTTGACACGCTCGGCCTCGGGGCGCTCGGCGCTTGCTGGAGGGCGGAGGGCTTGGATCGGATGTTGGTCCAACGAATCTCCTGGCTCCTCTTGCCGCTATGTGTGATCGAAATGGTCGCGTCAAGGGTCTTCGAGGGAGGGCGGGTTTTCTTTACCGTGGTGGACTCTTGCGCGGTCGCGGTCGTGTCGCTCTGGCTGGTGCTGAAGGCGGGAGCGGGCTTCCGCGGAGCCTTCGGCAGCCTCTTATCAAACGGGCTGGTCAGGTTTCTTGGCCGTCTCAGTTACGGCCTTTATGTCTGGCATATGTTCGCGCCCGCCTTTCTGCGGAACGCGCTGAGTTTTTCCGGCCTCCCGGCGGAGTGGAACGGCGGACCGATCGGATTTGTGCTCCTCTTCGGAATCACGATGGGTTTGTCACTGCTCTCCTGGTATCTGATCGAGTCGCCGTGCAGCCGGATGAAAGGAATTTTTCAGTATCCTTCCCGCGACATTCCCGTGAAGGGAACCTCCAGAAACCCCACATGATCTCCCGCTTCCTCGAGACCCGTCCCCGCATCGATCAGGCGCTTTCTGCCATCGATAAAAACCGACTCAAGCTCCCGGTGCTGTCCGCCTCGGCCTATTTCGACGGATTTGACGCGGCTCCGGTCGTCTTTCATGAACTGCCTTCCGGTGCCTGGTCCTCACCGGTCGTCGATGTGCTCATGCTCGCGAAGATCGTGGCTTGCACCCGACCGGGCCGGTTGCTCGAGGTTGGCAGCTTTCGCGGCTACACCGCCCTGATGCTGGCGCGCCACATGCCGGAAGAGGCACGGTTGGTGACGGTCGACCGCTTTCCCGATCATGGCGGGGCCTACCGCGACTCTCCCGTGGCCGCCCGGATCGAGCGTCGCGTCGCCGAGGTGCAGCCGGAGACCTTCGCAGGTGACCCGCCAGGCAGCTTTGATTTCATTTTCCTCGATGCCGGGCATCGTTATCACGAAGTGAAGGCGGACACGGAGATCCTCCTGCCGCTGCTCGCGCCGGATGGATTCATGCTCTGGCACGACTACGCCAACTGGGGGCGTTTCAATGGCTTCAACGGAGTTCCCGAATACCTCCACGATCTCTGTGCCCGCATTCCAGTCTGTCAGGTCGATGGCTCCACCCTGGGAATCCACTGTCCACGCTGGTCGAGCGGGTCGGGCAGGGAGAAGCTCTCCACCTCGCTGCTCTGCCATGAGGTGGGCAAACCCGGGGCGGACCCATGGACCTCGCTTTCCCTTCGCTGATCGTTCCCGCGAATGATTTGGATCTTCAGTGACTATCTGGCTGCGAACGGTGGCATCGAGACCTACCTGCATGCCCTCGCGACGCACCTTCGTCGGGAAAATATTCCTTTCCGGGTCGCTGTTTCCGAGATGGCACATTGTCCGGTCGTTGATGAGATCGAGCGTGCGGGCACCCCGGTCTATCGGCAACGACGGGTTCCCGGCGATCGATGGAGCATGCGGCAGCGGTTTCTTTGTCACTGGGTTCTGCGGCATCTGCGTGCCGGCGACTGGGTCTACTGCATCCGCCAGCCGCGGGAGGAGATCTATGAAACGCTCGTCGACGGTGCCCACCGCAAGGGTGCGCGGGTCGCGGCCAGTTGGATGTTCACACCCGACGCGCTGAAGGTGGCGCCCCGGCTCGCCGCCTCCTTCGACCGGGCCGTGGCCAAGACCGACGTGGTCATCTCGGTTTCCCGGGCCGGAGTTCCCGGATACCGCTCTGCTTACGGCTACGCAGGCGGAGTCGAAGTCGTTCCCTATCACAACCTTCTCCATTTCCCGGAGCCGCTCCCGATGCCGGTAGGGCCTCCCTGGCGTTTTGGCTTCCTCGGTCGTCTCGACGATTCGCAGAAGAATTTGTTCGCTCTCGTCGAGGCTTTTCTTTTGATCGCCGCCGAAGGGGTTCCGGTCGCCCTCGATCTCTTCGGAGGAGGCCCCGATCTCCGCGCGCTCGAGGCGCTCAAGGAATCCCGTGACGAGGCGGGGGTGATCCGGATCCACGGTCCCTACGACCATCGGAGTGACCTCGCGCGCATCCTTCAGCCCCTGCATGGTGTCGTCTACACCTCCTATTTCGAGGGCGGGCCTTGTTTCTCGCTGCTGGAGGCGATGCAGGCGGGTCGTTACGTGCTCGCCAGCGCGGTCGGAGGCATTCCCGATCTCTATGCGGATCATTCGGAGGCGGGGACGTTGCTGGATTCTCAGGATGCGGAGTCGATCGCCGGCGGGATCCGAGCGGTGATCCGGAAACTGGAGCTCGGCGAAGTCAGACCCGAGGGTCCCCGAATGGTTTACGAAAGAGGCTTCACCATGAAACACGCCCACGCCGCCTGGACTAGAGCGCTGGGAATTTCCCTTCCCGAAACCGATCCCGATTTCCCCGTATGAAACTACTCCAACGCCTTGGAACCGTGATCCGCCATCCGCGGATCGTTCCCGCCTATCTCCAATGGTGCGCATGGAAAAGCGTTGGGCGGGAGCCTCGGCCGCGGTTCCGGGATCAACCGAACCAAATACGCGAGGCCGCCATCGGCGAATGGCTCAGTTTTTCAGAGTTTTGGACTTACCGAGACCTGATTCCTTGGTCGGAGGAGGCGCTCCTTCTTGAGGCCTTGTCGCGACCCGATCGGCAGCCAGGCCTCGCCATCGATATCGGGGCGAACCTCGGAATCTTCGCTTGCCGCGCCGCGTCCCTCGGGCACCGGGTTCATGCGTTCGAGCCGATGCCCGACACCTTTGCCAGGCTCGAAAAGAATCTGCTCCACAATGGTCTCGGAGACTTGGTGCGGGCCAACCTGATCGGCATCGGCGATGAGGAAGGATTCGCGGAGTTTGAGCGGCCCGAAAAGTCGCCGGGACAGAGCCGCATGACGCTCTCCGGTGGACCGGATGTGACGCGCGTTCCCCTGACGACTCTGGACCGCTACCTCGAAAAGGAATCGATCGGCTTCATCGATTTTTTGAAAATTGACGTCGAGGGGATGGAAACGCGGGTCCTTCGAGGGGGGCGGAGGGCCTTTCAGGAGAAGCGCATTGGAACGGCCCTGATTGAGGTCTGCCCGTGGAATCTCCGGCATGCCGGAACTTCTCCCGATGAACTTTTCGGTGAGATTGACTCCCTCGGCTACGGCGGATGGCGGCTCGAGGAGGACGGGACTCCTGGTGAACCTTGGCAGGAGATCGATCTCTGCAAAATCCACCTGGAGAACTTCGTCCTTCGGCCGAAGTCGTCGGTGAAGGGCGGAGCCAGCGTCTGAGACTCATGCCTGTCCTTCACGTCATCGACGCGAATGTTTCCTGGGTTCGATCGCTCAGCTCGGCGCTCCCTCGTGAATGGTCGGTCCGGTGCTATCGCATCTACAATCCTTTGTGGCTCCCTCGCGGTTTCCGTGATCTGCCCCGGCTGGGCCGATGGCGGAGGGTCGACGAACGGACCGAAGAGATCTATCTCGCCACGCCCGGATGGCGAAGGTTCGAATCTCTCTCCGCAGCGATCCTGCAATACCATCTCCCCGGGAGCAGAACCGATCCATCGGATTCGGTCTTCCTCTTCACCTTTCCCTTTTATTCGGCGGTGGCAGCGCGCCTCCGGGAGCGTTTCCCCAAAGCCGCCATTGCCTATTGGGCTCATGATGCGTTTGCCTACTATGACTTCGCACCCGGCTACATCCGTCATCATGAGGACCTCCTTGTGCCCCTCTGTGAGGCCCGCTTCGCGATGGCGCCTCTGCTCGTCAGGGATTATGCAGAGCGTTATCCAGGCGACCCCTTCGAGCTGCTCCACGATGCGGTTTCTGGATCCTTTCTCGGATTCGAGCAGGTGCCCGTGCCTCCTGAAATGGACGGGATCCGTCAACGGGGAGGCCCCATCGTAGGCTGTATCGGTCAGATCAATGGAGCTTACGATTGGGACCTGCTCGAGGCGGTCTCGACCGCCCATCCCGGGACTCAGTTCGTCTTCATCGGTAACCTCTTCGAGGAGGGCGAAGTCACCCAGCGCATTCGGCGCTATTTCGAACGTGACAACGTGCACTGGCTCGGTCGGATCGACCATGACCGGCTTCCCGGCTTTCTTCAGTCCTTCGATTTCTGCCTCAACCCTCTCGCGGTCTCCGACCACAATCACCGACGCGATCCACTGCGGATCTACGACTATCTCACGACCCGGGCGCCGATCGTGTCGACCGATCTTGATGGCGTCCGGATGCACCGGGATTTTGTCGAGATCTACGCCTCCAAGGAGGAACTGATTTTACGGCTTGGAGCGATCCCGGAACCCCTGGATCACGCAGCGATCGAGCGCCGGCGCTCTTACATCAGTTCCGAAACCTGGGAAGACCGGGCACGCCAATTCGTGGCCGGGCTGCCCCTGCGAAAAATGAATGGAAGCGAACCCGGACATTGATTCCGCCGTTGGAGGCGATGCCGCAACCGTGGCCGGCCCGGGGCGCAGCCTCGGAGTTGCGATTTGGAATGCGTCCGGGCTGCCCCCGGAGTTCACCACCGGAGTCGGCAAAGTCTACATCAACAACGCGCTGGAGTTCGATGGGATGGCGTCGATTCATCCCGTCCTGATGCTGCCCCGGGACGATTCGGCGACATCGGAGCCGGACCCGTCGCGGTCTCCGCTGGGTCATCTGTCGCGGCGGCGGTTGCCGCTGAACCGGATTCACTTGGAATTCCTTTGGCGGACGGTGGGATTTCCTGGAATCGACCGCTGGGCGGGGGATTGTGATTGGGTCTACTGTCCGCGCGAGCTTTGGTGCTGCCCGGGGCGCCTTCGTTATGCGATCACGGTTCACGACGTTTATCAGTTCGAGCCCGGGGTCTGGTCCGGATCCTGGAGAATGAAACTTCAAAGGAGCTTGGTCTGGCAGCGTGCCATCGACCGAGCCGATGTGGTCTTCACGGTGTCGCAGTTCACTCGCGAGAGAATTCTGGCCCTTTTCCGATGTGATCCTTCGAAGATCCGGGTGACCCCGAACGCGGTCGACCCAATCTTTTGGCGACCTCGTGTCGCGGTAAAACCGGCTTTCCCGACGGCTATTCCCGAGGATCCTTTTATTCTCCAGGTCGGGGGGCTGACGAGAAAGAAAGGGGCAAGGTCGATTCTTGCCCTGGCGACGGAGCTCGGGCGCAGACGTTCGTCCCTGCGGATCGTGGTGATCGGCCCGGTTGAGCCGGAGTTTCGCGCCGAGGCTGCGGAATGCGATCATTTGGTGCTCCTGGATCGTGGTCTGGGAGCGGAAGCGATCCGGTGGATCACCGAGGAAGCGCGTGTCGCGATTCTTCCTTCGGAATATGAAGGCTTCGGGATTCCCCTGCTCGAGGCGATGAGCGTCGGTGTCCCGGCGGTGGGATCGTGTCGGGCCTCTCTTCCCGAGATTTCGGGATGTGCCAACCTGATCGTTGATCCCACCAAAACCGAGGCCTTTGCCGATCTCGTTCAGACGTTGCACGAGGATCCCACGGTGCGCTCCGCCGCCATTGCTCACGGCCACCGGCGCGCTGCCGAATTTTCGTGGCGATCAACCGCCGAAATGATCCGCAAGACCTTCCTTGAGTTTCATTGAGGACAAGGTATTCCCTCACTTCTTTCGAGCGTTTGGCTCGTCCTGGTCTCCGTCCATGATCAAGCTCTTTCGAAAAACACCGCAGGACCTCCGCATCCTCGCCGGTCCTTTCCGCGGGGCGCGGATGTTTCTGAACCCGGCGAACTCGAAACGCAAAATCCTCGGTCTTTACGAACACGTTCTCAACGGTTGGATTTCGAGGGTGGCCCCTCGGGCTGACTTCATTTTCGATGTCGGTTCCAGCACGGGGTTCGATCTCTACGGGTTCGCCCATCTCGCCTCGTCGGGGAAGGCGCGGCCGGTCACGGTGGTCGGTTTCGAGCCCGATGTCGCGAATCTGCCCGAGTTGACAACCCCGTTGACGTGGCCCGAGTATTCCCGTTGCGGGATCGAGATCATCGAACAGTTCGCGGGAGCCCGGGTCGGGGAGGGGATCACGACCCTGGACGCGGCCTTCAGTGCTCGACCCGCCCTGGCCGGAAAGACCGGCTTGATCAAGATCGACGTGGAGGGTGAAGAGTCGGAGGTTCTCCGTGGAGCCGCCACCCTGCTCGAGGCGCCGCAGCATCATTGGTTGGTGGAAATCCACGGGAGGGAACGAATTGCAGCGGTGGCGAGTTTTTTCGTCGAGCAGAATCGGCCCTTCCTGATCCGGGAGATGAAAGCACTGCCTTTGATCGGAGCCGAATCAAGGGAGATCGAGACGTTCTGGCTTACCACCTTGCTCGACTGATTCGCTGCTCCGGTCCGCGCAAACCCCATTCTTACGATGCGCCTCGTGCTTCATTTCGCCCGCTTCGGCCCCTATCATCTTGCGCGCCTGCGTGCGGTCGCGGAGGAGTTGGCTCCGCTCGGCTGGGAGGTCATTGGCCTGCAGACGGCGAGCACGGACGCGGTCTACGATTGGCGCGAAAGCCTGCCGGATTCGGGGATGGCAGGGGGCGACGGAGGCGTCTTGACCGTGTTCCCGGGAGAAGTCTACGAAGAGGTCTCTTCCCGGGAATGTCGTCGCCGTCTTCTCGCTTGTCTCGACGAGCTGGCACCGGACGCGGTCGCCGTGCCCGGATGGGGATCGCGCGACGCCAGGCTGAGTCTGGCCTGGTGTCGGCGGCGTGGAGCGAAGGTGGTCGTCATGAGTGAGACCCGGAAGATCGACGGGGCCCGGCTCTGGTGGAAGGAGCTGATCAAGAGGTGGGTGATGCGTGATGTCCACGGGGCTCTCGTCGGCGGCGCGGCCCATCGCGATTACCTTGTCACGCTCGGCATCCCGCTGCCTCGGATCGAGATGGGCTACAACGTGGTCGACAATGCCTACTTCGCGGAGGAGTCGGCGAAGTGGTCCGATTCAGCGGGTCTGTTTTTCCTCGCTTCGAATCGCTTCATTGAACGCAAGAATCTCATGCGCCTGATCGAGGCTTACGCGGAATTCTGCCAACGATCCACCGCGATGACTTCGCCGGAGACGGGGGCGCCGACCGCAACGTGGTCGCTCTGCCTCCTCGGGGACGGGCACTTGAAGGCGCGTCTCATCGCCCGTTGTCACGAACTCCGGCTGGCAGTGATCGAGTCCGCTCCCTGGGAAGGCTTTGCTGAAGAAACGACTCAGGGCGCGGAATCCGTAGCTCTCGAGGGCGGGGTGGCTGGGACGGTCTATTTTCCCGGATTCCGTCAGATCGAGGAACTGCCGCGATTCTATGCGGCGGCCGGGGCGTTCATCCATCCGGCGCTGGAGGAGCCGTGGGGCCTCGTTTTGAACGAGGCAATGGCCTGCGGTCTGCCGGTGCTTTCGGGAGACCATGTCGGCGCCGCCGCGGAATTGATTCGCGAGGGGATCAATGGATGGACCTTCGATGCCGGGGATGTCGGTGCGATGTCGGAGGCGATGATTCGACTTGCCTCACTCACCGAGACGGATCGGCTCGCCATGGGCAGGGCTAGTTCTCAGTGGCTCGAGGAACGTTGTCCGACTGAGGCGTTCGGGCGAGGTCTCCGTTTGTTGTTGGTGGGCCCGTGACAGTCGGAGAACCCTGCGTTGTCCGGCGATAAAAAACACGAGCGGTATAATGTGGATTGTCAGCCAAATCGGTGCCCGCGAGCACTACGCGATTCCCCGGACGCTGGAGCGGGTGGGAGCGCTCGGGTTGCTCTGCACGGACGCCTGGGTCCGACCGGATTCGCCATGGGGGAAATGCCCGGGGACGCGCCGGCTGCGAGATCGCTACCATGACGAGTTGGCCTCCGTTCCGGTTTTCGCGCCGACCGCCCGAATGCTGGCGTTCGAGGTCAGGCAGCGCCTGCGTCGATGCCGGGGTTGGGATCTCATCATCGCCCGCAACACGCTCTATCAAAAACGCGTCGTTGCCCGTCTTACCGCCGTGGCGGAGTCCCTCGAGGGTGGGGAACCTCCGACTCTCTTCAGCTACAGTGGCGCGGCGCTCGAACTCTTCCGCCTCGCGAAGGCCCGAGGCTGGAGCACGGTGCTCGGCCAGATCGATCCTGGGCCCGAAGAGGAACGGATCGTCACGGCGGAGACCCGGCGATACCCGGAACTCGCGACGTCCTGGAAACCGACCCCGAACCGCTATTGGGAGAAATGGCGCGAGGAAGTCGCTTTGGCCGATCGCATTCTCGTGAATTCGCAATGGTCGCGGCACTGCCTCCTGAAAGAAGGCGTGGACTCGACGAAGCTGGAGGTGGTGCCCCTCGTCTACGAAGGGCGGGGTGCCCACGGCACGGGCACGGCGCGGCGTGGGAGACGCCCGGCGGCGGGGATGGAGGTCCTTTTCCTCGGGCAGATCAACCTCCGCAAGGGCATGGGGCGGCTGCTCGAAGCAATGCGCTTGCTCAAGGACGAACCAATCTCGCTGACCTTGGCGGGTCCGACCGAGATCGACCCATCGGCGTGGTCCGACCTGCCGCACGTGAAATGGGTCGGAGTGGTTCCA
>Ga0172372_10002174_pt1 | contig 30118 bp, 19 predicted proteins | sample LakKiv5m_2_FD_114544 | JGI IMG/M metagenome (GOLD analysis project Ga0172372, IMG submission 114544) | Freshwater microbial communities from Kabuno Bay, South-Kivu, Congo - kab_092012_9.5m | ecosystem: Environmental > Aquatic > Freshwater > Lake | place: Democratic Republic of the Congo...
AAACACCAGTCAATTAAAATGAGTCCTGAGAAATGCTACCATGAATCAATTAACAAACAAGCAGCTTGAAATAAATTAACTTAGCAAACCATCCCTTTGGTACAGGAAAAGGGGAGTATTACAAACAAAGTATAAATTGGAAACAAAAGCTGATCAACTTTTTCAGTTTTGTATTGTCCTATTTTTTAATGCTTTATTCAACCGGTACTTTTAATTGAGCTAAGATGAAATATTTAAATCTGAAAGATCCTGATTATTTACCATGGACTTACTCACGTATAATATTATTTACCTGTGGCGCGATAGGTGGAGTTTTTGCGCCAGTATTTTTGATGTTTTATTGGAAACATCTCGATGCAGAAGAGTATCTTGTGTTATCCGGAATTTCACTGGGCTCACTTTTAGTATTGTTTATCTGCTGGATTGCGATAAAAAATATAAGGTCGTACAGAAACCTCATAAGAACGGGCGTGGTTACTTCAGCAACACTGCGTAATCACAAGGTGATCAAAACAGTATCGACTTTCCGATCCAGATCAAATCTTTACTTGCCTGCTATTGATTGGGAAACACGTACAAGCTTTCACTATGAAGGAGAAGTGGTCTTTCGTATTCCCACCGGAGAAACCTCATTGCGATTTAAATCGATTTCCCTATCGGCTGATCACGAGTCTTTTAAATCCCCGGATTTTAAATTTCAGATTGTTTACTCGCCTGACGATGCGAGTCACGCAGCTTATTTACCGTCTGATCAAATAAGTGTTCTTCAAAAAATAAACAAATCGCTTGTTTGGACTCTTTTATGGTTGGTAACCGTAACACTGATTTCTACATACCTTGTATTCTACACATTAAGCGATATTTTTTATTTCAGTAACGAGCCTTACTGGCCGGGTTTCGCTCTTATTCCGTTGAGTTTAATTATCTATCTTCCGATAAGCATTTCGCTCTTGCGAAGAACGAGAACGCAACTCTAAGGTGCACTTTGAACCAACAAAAAAGCCTCCTGACATAAAGACAGGAGGCTTTTTTAATTATACGATTTACTTCTGCACTATCACGCGTTGCGTTGTAATTGTGCCATCTGCTGAAATTGCAGTGATGAAGTAAATTCCTGCGGTTTCAATGGTCATGTCGAACTTCTCATTTGCAAACATGCGTTCTGACTGAATTGCTTTTCCGGTTGCGTCATACACATAAACGTCTGCATATTCAGTGCTGTTCAAGGTTAACGTGAACAAACCGTTATTCGGATTGGGCATTACAGTAAATGAAACATTGGAGTTCAATCCGTTCAATCCCGTACACACATCTACAGTCACGGTATCAATTGCACTTGATATACAACTGTTTCCATCTGTGTAAGTGTAAGTGATTACATGTGTTCCTGTTCCCGCAGCAGCAGGATCAAACATTCCTGCATTCACGCCAGGTCCGCTGTATGTTCCGCCTGAAGGTGATCCACCTGTAAGTGTTTGCGGTGCATCTGCAGCGCAAATTGTGCTGAACGCATTTGCGTATGTTACCGTCGGTAATGCAGGATCGTTCAAAGTAACACTTGCTGATGTAGTACAACCGTTAGCATCTGTAATTGTACAGTTGTAGCTGCCCGCTGTTAAACCGTTCAGATCTTCACTGGTTGCAGCGTTGCTCCAAACGAATGAGTATGCACTTGTTCCGCCGCTTACTGTAAGATCGGCAGAACCGTTCGCTCCATTACATGTTGCCGGATTTGTTCCGCTTACACTCGCAGCAAGAACCGCGGGTTCAGTAATCGTTATACTTGTTGTTGAGATACATCCATTCGCATCAGTAACATTATAAGTGAATGTTCCGACAGTTGCAGAGAATGTTCCTGTTCCGGAATACGGACTCGTTCCGCCGCTTGCTGTAACTGTTACAGATGTTGAACCGCCGTTGCATGCAATTGTTCCTGCAGTCGACACAGGTACTAATTGTGACGGTGAAGTCACAGATGCCGTAACTGTAGTAGTACAACCGATTCCGTCTGTAACAATGCATGTATATGTTCCGGAAGTTAATCCGCTCACTGCTGTAGTGCCGTCTCCCGTTGGAGTGCCCGGCTGCCAATCATAAGTATAAGTTCCTATTCCGCCTGAAGCTGCATTTACTGATGCAGCTCCGATCACTCCGTTGAAACAAATATTGTTTGTGGTTGATGCCAATGTCATCACAGGCGCAGAAACAGATAATGTTGCAGTTGAAGAAAGTGTATTGCATGCTCCATCTGCAGCAGTGCAACGGTAAATGTATCCGTTCATGCCTGTTGTAACGCCCGTAATGTTGAGCGTTTGTGTTGTTGCGCCTGAATACGTTGCGTTATTCGTGATTACAGTAAATCCTGATCCCGTGTTTACTTCCCACTGCCAGGTTGTTGCACCTGCAGTAGTCACACTGTAAGAGGTATTTACTCCCGCGCAAACAGATGCGTTCGCCGGTTGCTGTGAGTAAGTAGGATTAGCACATGAAGGTGTTGCACTTGTAATTACCACCTGACCGTTTCCGGTTCTGATTCCTCCGGTGAAAATCGGATTCGTTAATGTTCCGGAATACGACGATCCGCCGCCGCCACCGCCGCCGCCGCAGTTACCAACAGATGATCCTCCGCCACCGTAGTAGCCACCGCCACCGCCATTGGTTCCACCATAGTTTGTATAACAGATTCCGTTTTCCCATGTGTCGCTGTTACCTCCTTGTCCGAATGTACCTGCTTGTCCGCATGTACTGGTGTAACACGTGTTGCATGAAGGTTGTCCTCCTGATGTGAATCCGCCACCACCTGCACCACCGGAATGACAAGATGTATTTCCTGTTCCGCCTGTATTTCCGCCGTTGCCACCTGCTCCGCCGTAACCTGCTCCTCCGCCACCGCCTGCATAGTTAGGTCCAACTGTTCCGCCACCACCTGTGCCTCCGTTACGGATTCCAACATCTGTTGGTCCGCCACCACCACCGCCACCTGCAACAATAACACGATTAGCCAAAGCATAAGGTGATACGCGTACATCAGATGCACCGCCACCATTTCTTGCAATTGCAGCATGACCGTTACCGCCTCCGTTGTATCCGTTTTGTCCTCCGACATAAAGATTGAGAACCTGTCCAGGTGTAACTGACATAGTTCCTTTTACATATCCGCCATTACCACCGTTGCCGCCGGCACCTTGCGCGCCCCAGCATTCGATATCAATGGAAGTAACACCAACAGGGACGGTGTACGTTTGTAAGCTTCCTGTGAAGCTGAATGTTGTTGCAACTTGCGCGTCCAGATTCATGCTCAAAGCAAGCAATCCGGCAGAGAGAACAGCAAGTTTTCTCGTTTGTAAAATGTGTTTCATGTGTATAGCTTTTACTGAATAATTGGGTTCGCTATCTGCAAGCTACAAATTCAACCGTAATCTTCACCCATTCAAAGGCTGATTTCACCCTGCGTAGCGATCAGATTTCTTGTTAAATCTCAGTTTTGCCTCACACAAACAGATCAAAACCATGAAAAAAGCCGTCGTTACCGTATTAATCCTTTTCGTTGCATTGCAGATGGGTGCAGCGACTTTGTACAATCAGCTGTGTGCATTCAATCCGAATTGGTTTAAGTATGCAGACAGAGCACCTTCAGGACCTGCTCGATTTTTCGCTTCTGATCGCGAATTAATTCAGACGTATTTGGAAAATGTGATTCGCATTCTGAAAGGAAATCCAACCTCAGGTTTATCTCCTGCTCAGTTCGAATCCCGGCTTACATTAATCGAAGAACTCGATGCGTACAGAGTGGCAGGAAGATTCCCTCAGAACTATTATCGCTTCGATCGTATTCCGGTTTTTATTGATGAGAACGGAACGCATTGTGCAGTCGGACATCTCATGCGTTGCAACGGAAATGAAGCGCTTGCATTGCGCACTGCAGCGAAAGATAATTACATCTGGGTGAAAGATATCACCGATCCTGATGTAGTGAAATGGCAAATCGAATCCGGATTTACAATGGAAGAATTGAAGTTGATTCAGGGCGCATACGATTCTTACATTCCGTTTGCATGGACACTCCCTAATAAAATTGAGATTCCGCAAAAGCCTGAAGTTGTAACACGTTATTTCGAAAATGAAAATACCGGTAAGCCGATGAAAGCTGAACCTGCGAATATCTGGGTGAAAGGAGAAGGAAAGAACGGAATCCTTCACGGTAAATGGATTCAGTATTTTTCTAAAGGATTGCCGTGGATAATCGGTTACTTCAAAGATGGACAACGCTCAGGACAATGGTCGGAATATTATCAAGGAACTTCGCAACTATGCAGAACTGAAAACTGGCGCAATGATAAACTCAATGGAATCAGAAAGCGTTGGGATCGTCCGGGAAGATTGATTGAAGAGATTCTTTTCAAAGACGGAAAAGCAGTGACGAAAACGAATTACTCATTGGAAGATTCACTGGTGTACATCCGTAAACCACTTGATTCGAATTTAGTTTACACGGAAATTTTCAATTACGAAGGCTCTATGATTGCTTACGGACAAGAACGCATTTACAATCCGGGAAATCTCCAATGGTTTCAGAATATTGAATTAACGGCATTGAATACAATGATGTTGCCGCAATCACAACCGATAACATCTCTTGTTACCGGGAATCCTTTTCAAAGAAGTTATTCTCAGAGTTCATCATATTCCGGAGCTCAACGCGTGGAATTGTACGGGAATATTTCATTGGTGCAGTACAAAAAGGAAGGAACTTGGACGTATTACCGCGAGTACACAAACAGCAATTCATCTCAGGAGTTTCATATGTTCGGTTTTATACAAAAGAACTATCGTCATCTTGCGAATACAATCATCAGTTCTTTGCAGCAATTCCGATTGAAGATCCGTTCAGTTAATTGCGATTCGATCCGTATGGCTTACGTTTACGATCAGCCTGTTGATTTTTATGCATACAGCAACACAGACCATTTGCATTTGCAGGCGGAGTATTACGACTCACTGCCCGGAGTACAAACCGTCAGTATTTATAATTGGTACAACTACAGTTACGAAGAGCCGCAGCAACCTGCTAAGGTTATGAAAACAGTAGGTGAGATGGATTATGAAGGAAGAAGAATAGGAGAGTGGAACTGCTTTGATCAGTACGGCAGAATGTATAAATCCGAGAATTATCTCATCGCCTGGAAAGAGGAAGAATAGTATTAGCTAATGATAAAGATTCCGCGGAGGACAATTGTTCTTTGCGGAATCACTTTTAAAAGAGGAACTCCGATGGATTGATTAAATTTGATAGGCGCATGAGATATTTCAATCTGATTCTCTTTTCACTGTTTATCGCTGTCAACGGTACTGCTCAAAATGCAATGGCTGTTGATACCGGTGATGGTACATACGTGCGTCAGATCAATGCGGCGTTGAACCAGGTTCAGGTCGCGCTGGCTGAAAATAAAAGTCACGATGAACTTGCTGCTGCCTATTTCAATCTTGGAAAAACGTACGCTATTGCCGGCGATCTCACCAAGGCGGAATTGAATATCAGCAAAGCGATTCAGGAATCTTTGTCAGGAAACGGTAAGAAACGTGCGCAATATTACCGCGAATTGGGTCGTGTGCAGGAACGACGCAAAGCATATGATCCCGCTGCTGCAAGTTACTCTAAGGCTGCGGAATTGTCTGCAGACAGCACGCAGCGTAAATTAAATCAGAACGATGCTGCGCGAATGAAACAGTCTTCGCCGGTGAAGCAGATGGAATATCTGAACCAGAATGCTACCATCCTGAATACAACCAACGACAATTACGAGCGCGTTCAGAATCTGAATTCCATGGCTAATACAAATGTTGCTATGAATAATAGTCCTCTGGCCATTATGAATTATTATGAGGCTTTGAATGTGGTGGATAGCGCCAGCGAAGAAGCAATTGCGATTCAATCCAATATTGTGGATCTCTATGTTGCTTCAAGCGATTTGCCCTCTGCAATTCTGTTACAGAAAGAACTGGTTGCAGAAACGGAAGAAGGAAAATCCGGAGAGCGCGTTGTGGACGAATTGAAAATGCTCTCTTCACTCTATATCAAAGCCGATAGCACGGATGCTGCAATCCGCGCATTGGAGGCCGCGTATACGAAAGCGGTTCAGGTTTACAGTTTTCGCGGAGCGAGAGAAAGTGCGGAATTACTTGCAGGACTATACACGAAGCAGAATCAAACAGAGAAATCAGATTCCATTCTCCGTGATTTCATTTCAAAGTCGGATGTACTTGTAACGTACGACAGTTCCATGTTCAACAGACGTCAATTGATGATCAATGAAGAACGCATTTCGCAACTGGAGAAACAACAGGTGTTGCAGGACGATTTGATATCGAGAACGAATCGTTACAATTGGTTGCTCATCGGTTCTGTGGCGGTTCTGGTAATTCTGTTGGGTGTAATTATTAACGCATGGATATCCATTCGTAAACGAAACAGGAAAATTGCATTGGAATCTTTGCGACGTGAAATGAATCCGCATTTCATTTTCAATAGCCTTAACAGTGTGAATCAGTTTATCGCAGGAAATGATGAACGCAAAGCCAATCAGTTTCTCACTTCCTATTCCGGTCTGATGCGCAACATAGTTGAGCATTCGGGAAAAGATTTTATTTCTCTGGAAATCGAATTGCAACAGATCAGAAAATATCTGGAACTGGAGAAATTGCGATTCCCGGATAAACTGGATTACTACATCGACGTTGATTCTGATTTAAGCACCGATGAAGTTCAGATTCCGAATATGCTGATTCAACCGAATGTGGAAAATGCAATCTGGCACGGATTGCGATATAAAGATGCCGGCGGATGGATTCGATTGAAATTCGGAAAGACAGAAACAGGATTCATTGTGACCATTGACGACAACGGAATCGGTTTGGAAGAAAGCGCACGATTGAAAACGAAGAATCAGAAAATGTATGAGTCGCGCGGTTTGAAGAATACGGAAGAAAGAATTCGTTTGTTGAATGCGATATATAAAACGAATATTGCTTTTTCTTTGGATGACAAACCTGAAGGTGGCACTTTGGCAACGATAGAATGGTAAAGGATAAAATCAGAAGCGTAATTATTGAAGATGAACCGTCTGCAAGAGCGGCACTGAAAGCGTATCTGGAAAAATATTGCGCGCATGTAAACGTCATTGGTGAAGCAACTAACGCGAACGAAGCAGACAAAATACTTCACGAATTGAAACCGCAACTCGTATTTCTGGATGTGGAACTTCCCTTTGGTAATGCATTCGACATTCTGGAACGTTGCAATGATTTGCAGTTTGAAACCATTTTCGTAACCGCATTCTCTGAATATTCTCTGCGCGCCTTGAATCAAAGTGCTGCGTATTACCTTCTGAAACCGGTGAACATTGAAGAGTTAATCACCGCTGTTGAGCGTGCATCCGAACAAATTGCCAAAACAGAGTTTTTCGATCGCAATAAATTTGTGGTTCAGAATTTCCTTGAACAGAAGCCGGAACGTCGTCAAATGATTTTACCAACCGTTGAAGGATTTGAAGTGGTGAAATTGGAAGATGTTGTCCGCCTGCAAGGCAACGGGAATTTCACTGATATTTTTCTTAAAGACGGAACGAAAAAAATGGCTTGTCGTTTTCTGAAACACTACGACGAAATTCTATCGCATCCGTTTATTCGCGTTCATCGTTCACATATCGTGAATATGGATTGCGTGAAATCCTATCAGCGCAGCGGCTCTGTGATCATGACTGATAATTCTGAAGTTGATGTATCACCCGCTTATAAAGAAGAATTCCTGAGCCACTTCAAATAAGTAACTCAGGAATCATTCTCAAAACGATAATTTTAGTTGAAGAATCCTTTGTTTCGGTTCTTTCCATCATCCGCCATCATAAAGCGCAATGAAACTTCAAAGCCTCCGCGCGATTGACTCGCAGGTGTGAGGCGAGAAAGATTCACATCATAACTGAAACCGACACGGAACGGATACATTTCAAATCCTGTTACAATATTGAACGCATCTGCAAAGCGGTAATATCCGCCGAGAACCCATGCAACCGGTTTCTTACGTCCTGTATATACCGATGCTTCCTGCATCCAGTATTTGAACAACGCTCCTGCGTTGATTTCACGGTGTCCGCCTTGCATCATGAACAACACAGTTGGTTCAACAACCAAACTGAAATTCTTGATTCCGATTTCACCGGCAGCGTAACCTACATATTTCATCGGAAGCTTTCCATCAGCAGTTCCGTAATACGAATACATCGGTTGATTTAAATGCCACGCAGAAACTCCGCAGGTAATATTCCATGCGTCATTCGAGCTGATCGTGTTGTTACCGGTTCCGTAGTAATATGCAAGACCGCCACCCATATCTGCGTACGAACGATTCGCAAATGTGGTCGGTTCACCTGATGGTGCAGTCAGATCCAATTGTCCGTTGATGAATTGATTATCCCAATACAGATTATTGTAATTCAAACTGCGTTGACCGAACCCTCCGTAAACACCTGCAGAGAGAAAGCTGTTTTGATTCAACGCAATCACACCTGACAAATGAAGTTGTCCTGTTGTTGTCGACATTGCACCATCACCGGCCTTATCGGAAAATACATTGATTCCGATTCCTGCATGACTTCCTGAACTGCGTTGCATGAAAGCCATATCGGCACTTACGTTAAACGTTTTGTACGGATTTGCGGAGACCGCTCTCCACTGATTCTTGTAGTTCACGTGCGCGCTCAACTTGTGACCAAGCCCTGCATGTGCAGGATTGATCAGCAAGGGTGTCTGCGTCATCTGTGAGAAATGTATATCCTGTGCGCTTACTGTAATTGATGCCAGTAGTGTCGCTGCGATCGAGAGAATTTTTCCTGTCTTCATGGTTCTCAATTTTGAATTGTGATTCACCTCTTATCGGATCAATGATACGTTACCACTTGATTCAAGAGGATCTCCGCTCACGAAAACTCCTTTCGCCATCCATGTAAACACCGCAGTCTCACATTTCACACCTCGATGTATTCCGTCCCAGCCTACAGAAGGATCTGTTGTGCGGAACACAACTTCGCCCCAACGATTAAAGACTACAAATTCAAAATCGGAAACGCAAAGCGGATCAACACGACAGAAGAGTACATCATTCTGTCCGTCTCCGTTTGGCGAGAATGCATTCGGAACGAAAACATCACCGCACAATATGTCTACGAAAATTGTGACTGTATCCGTACGCGTGCAACCTAATGAATCGGAAACCGTCAACGTGTAAGTTGTCGTTACTGTAGGTGTTGCAATCGGGTTGGTACAATTTGTACAACTCAGACTTCCGCCCGGCGACCAGCTGTAATTTCCGCCTCCGGTTCCCGTCAGCATTGTGCTTTGTCCTTGCGTAATGGTTGTTGTTATTCCCGCATCCGGGTTCAGTGAACTGATTCCGCCCACGTTCGCCAATGCAGAATAGGTGCAACCTGCTCCATCTGTAATTACACATGTGTACGGTCCCGGAACAAGTCCTGCAATGATCGGTGTTGTTGATCCGTTGCTCCACACATATGAGTACGGTGGTACTCCGCCCGAAGGGGTTGCCGTTGCACTTCCGTCGTTACCAGGGCAACCGGCGTCCGTGACTATTAATGTATCCGCAAGTGAGTTCACCGTTATGACAACAGTATCACGACTGACGCATCCGCCCGGCAATACTGTAGTTGCAATTACAAATGTTGTTGTAACCGTTGGTGTGACTGTCACGGAATTTGTAGTTCCTATTGAGTTCGGCCCTGCCGTCCATGCGTATCCATAACCTGTTCCTGTCGGTGTTGTTAATGTAACAGGACTGCTGCTGCAAATTGTTGTGTCATTACCTGCAGCTACAGCAGGATAAGGTTTCACAGTTACAGAATATGTTGTGGTTGTTGATCCGCATTGATTGATGGCGTTCATCGTGAAGTTGTAAACGCCCGGATTCATATACACGCCGGTCAGAATATTATTAGTGGTATCTGTAATTGAACCGCCAGGCATATTCCAACTGTAATAGGTGCTGCTGTTGAATACGCCGTTCCAACTGTTCGTGTCACCTTCGCACACAAAGTGCGGACCTGATACCAATGGATTCGGTGCAGGAAGTACAACAATGGTGTGTACCGCCGACCATGGACCAACGCATCCGTAATTCGTTTCCTGTACAGTGAATGTTAACGTTCCCGGACCACCTAAACTCACATAGAGTGAATTTGAGTTAGCTCCGGAAGGAGATACAAATGGTTGTCCTCCGTTAATACCGCTGCACGTCCACATGTACGTCGATTGATTCGAATACATGTATGGTGAGAAGAAGAGTGCAACAATATCACCCACACAGAATGTATCACTCAATGTGAAGTTTGTAAACTCATACGAGGAGATGGTTGCCGCACTCGAATATGGAGCACCGATGGTAACACGAATCAAACTACCCAATGAACTGTCAGGATAGTTGGAGTTCGACGCTACAACACGCATGTAATTCATGCCTCGCGGAATTCCGAGTATCGGCAAGCTATCCTTGCACGGAACGTGAACGTTCAATGTGGTGTCGCCTTGTGCTGCTACCTGACCGAGAATTCCATTCGGACCGATCTGAGCAAAAGTCTGACTGCTCTTCAATTGTGTCTGGAATAAATTCCCCGGACCGTAAGTTGCATTCGTGGTAAATGAATTCACATCAACGTCGATCAATGTATCTTCTCCTGCAGGATTGATAATACAATCCGTTACACAGAAACTGAGATCCTGCGTGTTGTTGGTTGTAATATCACAAGCCTGAATACAGAATGGTCCCCAAGGTGCACCGATTGTTGCAGGGTTAGATGAAATTACACGAATGTAATAGCCGCATCCCGGCGGAACGTTCGGTACAAGTCCGGATACATTTCCCGGAGGAGATCCCAGCATTGGATCGTAAGTTCCGTTGTTATTGAATGTGCCGACAACCGGAGGTGTAGACGCAAATACACCATTGGAATCTGAAATCTGCGCGGTGTAAACGTTGTTTGCATTGTAAACTCCCGTAGAGTAGAATGGAACGTCTATCGCACTTCCTATGCAGACGGCATTCGTATCCATGGTGACGACGGGTTGTAATGTGGTGATCACATTCGGACAAGCGATAATCTGAAAACATGCCGAGGCGACTCCCGTGAATACAGGTTGAGGCGATGTTCTTCGTATTCGGATTTTATAACAGTTACCCGGTCCTGCGGAAGTCGGTAGTATTATTGCGAAGAGTCCGCTCATCTGCGGGTTGTTGATGCCCGCAACCCATGTATTTGTTGTGTTGAAAATTCCTGTTGGTCCTGAAAGATCAATCGCATACGTTCCATCGCAAAGTGTATCTGTCAAGTGCCAATAGATATAGAGAATTCCTCCCTGACAAACAGGATTCGGAGAAACACTGTCAACAACAATACTTGATGTTAAACTGTTGAACGTCCCGATGATGTTGATGTCATCCACAGCAAATGCAACCGAATCCGGAGAAGCACCTGGATTATTTACCCAGCGGAAACCAAAGCGGAGATCATCGCGATTAGCGAACGCAGGATCAGTGATGTCTTCATATTTCCACTTGTATTTGTTAGTGTATGTTGTTCCTGTCTGAATCCACGGTCCGTTGTTTACACTGTAGTAAACTTCACCATATGCAGTTGGTGAACCCTGACACAGGTAGAAGAAACTGAAGTGAATGGAATCCATTCCGCGAGTACAGATGCTCTGTGACATGTACGCGAATTGATCGGAAGTTACTCCGGGGTCGTAGTTACAGTTTGTGATTCCTGATGGCTGATCGTGAATGTGCAGGTAGTCGCTATACGGCGCAAAAGCAATGGTTCCGCTGTACGTACTATCCTGACGATACGTATCGTTGTATGTCGGTGTTCCGGTGTAGTTGTTATTTACAATCCACTGATTCGTTCCGCTGTTCGATCCCGGTCCGCCACTGTTCAATGTGAACGTGGAGTTTCCATTCTGGAAATTTTCGGTGAAGATCAGTGTGGTTTGTGCAAATGATGCAGACGTGAATGCATAGCACAGGATGAAAATTGCGAGTAATTTTCTCTTCATTGGGAAACAGTATTTGCCGTTACAGAAATCTGCCTGAAAATCAGGATAAGGTGGGTCAGATTCTTTGTGTGAATATAGAACATTCACTAATACGATCCTACAGTTTTATTAATGCCGGAAAGGCGAAAAACGCTTTTTTTTAACTGTTTCTACAGAGAATGGATCAGTCCGGCAGAATGGTGTGCAGCCCAGTTTGCTGTTGCGACAAGTGAGCGAATCAGAATGTCCTCTCAAAAAAGAGTCCGTCTCTTTTCTCAAATCGGTATTTCGCATCTATTTGCTGGCAAAGCGATTTGATGAGATCAATACCCAACGAACCGGTTCGGTGCAGAGAATTTTGCTCAACGCCCGGACCATTATCCTGAATACGGATAATTTTTTTCCATTCTCCGTAAGCAGTTGAACACTCACCTGAAGCGGCTTTCCGGGTATGCGGGCATGCTTGCAGGAATTCGTTACGATTTCATTTACGATGAGTCCGCAAGGTATTGCCTGGTTCAACGGAATTTCCATTTCCTCTGCATTTACGCTGATGGAGTCTTCATCGCTGAGACCGAGTGAAGTGAAGAGTTCGTCAGCCAGATCGTGCGCGTACTCACCGAAATCGAGAGATGATACATCGTTGCTCTGGAAAATTCTTTCGTGTACCAACGCCATTGAGAAAACACGATTCCTGCAGTCCTACAAGGCGTCACGCACTTCATCGGAATCTGAATTGTTTTTCTTCAGGTTCAAAAGACTCGTAACGATGTTCATGTTGTTCTTCACGCGATGAAACACTTCTGCTACAAGAACATCTTTCTCTTTGATCATGTTTCGGATCATTTGTTCCTGACGTGCGTTTTCTGCTGTAACCTGCGCAATGAAGAGTGCAGTTGTAATTGAGCTGAGGATAATATTGAAAATCCGTACTCTGCCAATGATATCGGCATCGAGAGACAAACGATACATGTCGTTGGAATAGACTATTGACAATACAACAGTGGCTGCAAAATACACACCGATCAAAACGAACATGTGTACAATCGTTTCGCGTCTGCCGAGTATCTGTATCAATGTAATAATTATTGGAAACAGGTACAGGATCGAATAGCTTTCAACGCCCAACAATGCAGCGAAGTAGTTTATTACCGTAACACCCATGAAAAAGAATCCATACGCTCCTGAAATGTAACCGAAGCGGATGTTGAAAGCGGCAGTTACAGGCGCCGCAATCATTGCGAAAAACAGGAAATATTGAAAATGCGTTACTCCTAGCAGAGGAAACACTACGAATGCCACGCTCATATTGATGAATGCGATCAGGCATATGAAATTGATCTTCCTGATGAGGAACGCTTCCCAAATCTCATGATGAGGTTTGATACCGAGGTTACGGATTTTAAGTAAAAAACTATTGGAAGCGCTCATTTATAAACCTGAGTTGCGAAATTAAGAATAGTTTGAAGACAGGAATGAATATTTATGGATCATAACACGATGGATATCATTTTCGACGCGGTTGCGTGTTTTTAAATTTGCTTCATGACAGATTCATTAAAACCTATTTCTGGTTTCATTGCAGGGGCAAAGTGTCTTTCCATGGCTACACAATCCACCGATGGATTATGGTGCGCCAGTTGCTATTACGCATACGATGAAAAAAACGTTTGCCTGATTTTTAAATCTTCAGAAGATACACGACACGTTCAGGATGGTTTGAAAAATCCGGTAGTAGCAGGAACGATATTATCCGATAAACTTGAAACTGTTTCTATTAAAGGCGTACAGTTTACCGGCATATTTTCAGAAGCAAAAAATGATGAGTCGGCATCACTTTACTACAATCGTTTCCCGTTTGCGCGCGCCATTGGCGGCAAGTTTTGGGTGATAAAGCTTAAAACGATGAAGTACACCGACAACACTCTCGGTTTCGGAACAAAAATGCACTGGCAGTCGGAAAAGTAACGGACTTATTTCTTGAATACCATCGCGGACTTTTTACTTCCCGCTCTCTTGAATTCGCCTTTACTCTTTCTGATTTTACACGCCACAACTTTGTATTCCGGACACATTGCTTCTGAGTCATGAACACTTGATGTGATATTGTTCAGCATTATTTCAGGAAAGTGGAAAGTCGAACTCAGAATTCCCGGCTTCACTTCATCTGTGATTCTCGCTTTGATGTCAACTTTTCCGCGAGCAGAAATTACACAAACCATATCTCCGTTTTCAATTTTCTCCTTCGCTGCGTCGGAAGGATGAATCATCAACACATCTTCCTTAAGAATCTTCGCATTGTTCGTTCTGCGTGTCATTGCGCCGCAATTGTAATGTTCCAACTCACGGTTTGTGGTGATGATATAAGGGAATTCATCCGCGTGCTGTTCAAGTTCCTTTGATTCTTTAAATGAAGCGTGAATGAACTTGCCTTTGCCACGCTTGAATTCTTTGATGTGCAGCAAATCGGAATCGGTTCCGTCTTTCGCCACCGGCCATTGCTTTCCGTTGTCGCTAAGATTATCCCATGTTACACCGGCAAAAAACGGAACGATCTGCGAAATTTCTTTCGCGAGCAATGTTGCAGGATTGTAATCATCCTGTTTGTAGCCCATGTAATTCATCATGTCTACAATAATTTGTCCGTCAGCTTTCGCTCCTGCAATCGGCTCCACAACTTTCTGCACTTTCTGAATCCGTCGCTCACCATTGGTAAACGTTCCGTCTTTCTCAAGGAATGATGCACCCGGCAACACCACGTGCGCCAGCTTTGCTGTTTCTGTCATGAACAATTCCTGAACCACAAGCAAATCGAGTTTGCTCAGCGCGTTCACAACGTGATGCGTATTCGGATCTGTTTGCGCCATGTCTTCACCGATTACCCACATCGCCTTCAAACGATTGTCCAGCGCCGCTTCATACATCTGCGGAATTTTATAACCGATGTAATCCGGCAATTTCGCTCCGTAAAAATCTTCGTACAACTTATGTACGTTCGGATCGGTTACATCAAGATATCCTGCGCCCTGATGCGGCTGACAACCCATGTCTGCTGCGCCTTGTACGTTATTCTGTCCGCGCAGCGGATTTACTCCGCAACCGCGCTTGCCGATATTTCCTGTAATCATCGCGAGATCCGCAATGAGCATTACCGTAAATGTTCCTTGTGAATGTTCCGTTACACCAAGTCCGTGGAACGACATGGCAGCTTTTGCATTCGCATACGCAAGTGCCGCTTCACGTGCAAGGTTTTTGTCCACGCCTGTGATTTCCTGCAATTCATCAATGTTCTGCGCGAGAACCTGCTTGCGGAATTCTTCATAACCTTCAGTTCGCAACTCTATGAAGCTGCGATCTTCCAATCCTTCACTGATGATGTAATACAACATCATGTTCAACATCGCAACATTCGTTCCCGGACGCAACTGCAAATGATAATGTGCATACTTCGCCATTTCCGTGCGACGCGGATCGATCACGATCAGCGTTTTCCCTTTCATCGCCTGTTGCTTGATCTTCGCTCCCGTAACAGGATGCGCATCGGTAGGATTCGCGCCAATCACCATCATGCAATCCGTGTACTTCAAATCCTTGATTGAATTCGTTGCAGCTCCTGTTCCGAAAGTTCTTTGCATACCCAACGCAGTAGGAGAGTGGCATACACGTGCGCAACTGTCGATGTTGTTGGTACCGATTACCGCTCTGATGAATTTCTGCATCAGATAGTTTTCTTCATTTGTGCAACGTGCTGAAGAAATTCCTGCGATGTAATCTGCTCCGTAATTGTTTTTAATGCGGCGTAATTCGGTTGCGATGTAATTGTATGCCTCATCCCATGATGCAGGTTCCAACTTTCCGTTTTTACGGATCAATGGTGTGTTCAGTCGCTCAGGGTGATTGTAGAATGAGAATGCAAATCTTCCTTTCAGACACGTGTGCCCCTGATTCGCTTCTGCAGCGTAAGGCGCCTGAATGGATTTTACTTTGCCGTTCTGCGATGCTACTTCAAGGTTGCAACCAACTCCGCAATACGTGCAAACGGTTCTTGTCTTCTGAACATTGGCAACGGATTTCGATTCGAAAATATCAGAGATTGCAGATGTCGGACATGCCTGTGCACATGCACCGCAACTTACACAGTCTGATTGCTCAAAAGACTGATCTATTCCTTTCACAATGTGCGCATCAAAACCGCGTCCCGCCATGGTGAGTACAAATTGTCCTTGCACTTCATCGCATGCACGCACACAACGCGAACAGTTAATGCACTTCGATAAATCGGAAGTCATGTAGGCATGAGAAAGATCTTTCTTTCTGTCCAGATGATTCTTGCCCGGCGCATAACGTACATCGCGCACACCGACTTTCGCAGCTACAGTCTGCAACTCGCAGTTGTTGTTCACTTCGCAAGTCAGACAATCCAAAGGATGATCTGTGAGCACAAGCTCTACAATATTCTTGCGCAGTTTCTGAATACGTTCGGAGTGCGGAAAGATGTAACTGTTTTCCATTACCGGCGTATGGCACGATGCCTGTGATTTCACAGGTCCGTTTTCAGCCAATGCAACATCCACGCTGCACACACGGCATGCACCGTAAGGATCAAGATTCGGTGCGTCGCACAATGTCGGGACGTAATCGCTTCCGAAATTCCGTTTCAGAAATGCAAGAATGGTTTCTCCATCCTGAATTTCATAAGGCTTGTTATCGATGTAGGCAATTTTGCTCATGACCAACTTATTTAGCGAAATAAGGTTTGAGTTCTTTTTCAAAATACTGCAATGCATTCTTGATCGGAAGCGGAAGTCCGCCACCAAGAGCACACAGTGATCCGATTTCCATTGTTTGCAAAAGATCATTCAGCAATTCTCTGTCGATCTTCACTTCTCCGGAAATGGCATTGTTCATCATTTCCTTTCCTCGTGTCGAGCCGATTCTGCAAGGGAAACATTTACCGCAGCTTTCGTGCGCAGTGAATGCGAACAGGTGTTCAACGTATTTTATGATTGGAAATTTATCGGGAATGCAAACTACGGAAGCGTGACCGAGCAGAAATCCGTTCTGCGCGAATGATTCAAAGTCCACAGTGAGATCAGCTGCCTTTGCAACAGGCACAAGTCCGCCAAGCGGTCCGCCGATATGCATGGCTTTCACTTTCTCTTTAAATCCGCCGCCTGATTTTTTTATTACATCATTCAAAGGCGTTCCCATATCTGCTTCTACAATTCCGGGTTTCTTGAAGAAGCCATCCAGTGAAATCAACTTCGTTCCTGTGCTGCGGCCTTTACCAATAGAAGCGAAAGCACTTCCTCCGTTTTTCAGAATCCACGGAATGCAGGCAAGTGTTTCAACGTTGTTTACAACAGTAGGTTTATTGAACAATCCTTGCTGCGTTGGATACGGCGGACGCACACGCACTTCAGGACGTTGTCCTTCTATGGAATTCAGCAATGCTGTTTCCTCACCGCAGATATATGCGCCTTGTGCGCGAATAATTTTGAAATCGTAATTGAATCCCGAATTACGGATGTTATTGCCAATGATTCCCGTGGCACGTAATTCATCAATGCATTGCTGTGTGATTTTAATTGCTTCAGGATATTCAGCGCGAATGTAAAGCACACCCATGTTCGCGCCGCAAACATATCCTGCAATCATCATTCCGAGTAGAACAGAATGCGCACGTTCTTCGAGCAGATATCTGTCGCTGTACGCGCCGGGATCTCCTTCATCAGCGTTACATACAATGAACTTGGTTTTCCCATCGGTATTCTTGCAACTTTCCAGTTTCAAGCCGATTGGAAATCCTGCTCCTCCGCGACCACGCAGACCTGATACTTTCAATTCGCTGAGAACCTCATCAGGCGACAGTGACAAAACTTTATCCAGTGTTGTGTAGTACGAATCCGTATCACCGATTTCTGCCGTGAGCACAGGAGTTCCCATGCAGGTAACAGCGTAATTGTCTTTGAGCGCAGTTTTCTTTTTACGTATGTCTGCAATCTTGGAAATGTCTTTTCCGGAATAGTTGCGACCGTTGATATTGAACGCCGCGTTTTCGTGACAACGTCCCAAACAGCACATCTCTCCGATTTCTTCCTTCTTGAATTGCGTGGAGAGTTTTTTCTTCAAAGAAGTTTGCGTTCCTGCAGTAAGACATGAACTGCCGTTACACACATACACTTTCTTTCCTTTGTTTTCTTCGCGAAGAAAATCATAGAAGCTGGCTGCTCCGTAAACGTTCGCTTTTCCAATGAGAAATTCATCTGCTAAACGTTCCAGTTCCGCTTTGGAAGGTGTCCCGGTTTTCTTTGCCGCGAGTCCTAACTCTTCGAAAAGATTTTCATTGAGTCCTTTGCGACCGGATAATTCACTGATGTTTTTTGACATGAGTTCAATTCTTTAGTTCTCGACTCTTTTCAGAAACACTTGAACCGATATTTATTCTTTCTGCGTGTGAGTATACCGTGAATTTATTTTCACGGCAGAATCCCATTAGCGTCAATCCTTTTTCATTGGCAAAATCAACCGCCATTGTGGATGGTGCTGATACTGCGGCGAGAAACGGAATCTGCGCTGCAAAACACTTGTTTACGATTTCATAGGAAATTCTGCCACTCACTGTAATACATTTAGCTTGATGCAGCTTGCTGTTCAATAATAGATCACCGATTACTTTGTCAACGGCGTTGTGACGTCCGATATCTTCATGTATGCACAGTAAATTTCCATCACCATCAAATGAAGCGCAAGCATGAGAACCGCCTGACTTGATGAATGTGTTCTGGCCGGCGTTCATTTCAGAAAACATTTTCTCCACTTTTTCGGAAGGAAGAATATCGCTGCACGTAAGCGGAATTTCTGAAACCTCATCAAGTCCTGCTTTACCGCACAATCCGCAGGAAGAAACCGACATGATGTTGCGAATCGTTTCAGCGCCTTTGCCTAATTCTTCATCAGGAACTGTTACGTTCACTGCAGAAATGAAACCCTGCACTGATTTTTCCGTAACCTGAATGTCCGGTTGAACAGTTGTATTCACATACACATTCTCAGTATAAAGCAATCCGCGCACCAATGAAAATTCATCACCAGGTGTTTGCATTGTAACGGTGTAAGCATTTCCGTTTAACGCAATTTGCAAGGATTGTTCGACGGTCAGAAAATCCTCAACTGAATCAGGTTTTCCTCCGTTGATTTTTACTGCTTTATACGGTGAAACTGCCATTAAGATAAACCGGTAACTACTCCGTTGTTATCAATATCCATTCCTTCGGATGCAGGCACAGCCGGAAGTCCCGGCATGCGCATCATATCTCCGAGGATCGGTATAACAAATCCGGCTCCTGCAGCGAATTCAAATTCACGCACCGTGATATTGAAATTCCGCGGACGTCCGATTTTGCTCTCAACATCAGAAAATGATTTCTGAGTTTTCGCCATACATACCGGAAACTTGTCGTAACCGAGTTCTTTAATGGCTTTCAAACCGGAACGCGCCTGACTTGTGTATTCTACATCATCAGCTCCGTAAATTTCAGTTGCGATGGTGCGGATTTTATCTTCGATGGAAAGATTCCAATCGTAAAGCGGTTTGAATTTATTGTTGCCGCTTTCAATGGTTGCAACAACTGCTTTCGCTAATTCAGTTGTTCCTTCACCGCCTTTTGCCCAGCATTCGCTAAGCACAGCTGTTACTCCGTGTTTCGCGCAGCTTTCAACTACATAATCAACTTCTTCTTTTGAATCGCTGATGAAACTGTTGATAGCAACAACCGGTGTAATGCCGAACTTCTTGCAGTTTTCAATGTGCTTCTCCAGGTTTTCAAAACCTTTCTTCACGCGATCAAGACTTGCGGTGTTGTATTCTTCTTTCTTCGCGCCGCCGTGGTGACGCAGTGCGCGAATGGTAGCAACCAGAACAATTGCATCCGGAGAAAGATTTCCGTAACCGCATTTGATGTCCATGAATTTTTCAGCACCGAGATCGGCACCGAAACCTGCTTCTGTTACAACGAAATCGCTCAATGAAAGACCCATCTTCGTTGCGATGATGGTGTTTGTTCCCTGCGCAATATTAGCGAACGGTCCTCCGTGCAGAATTGCAGGATTGCCTTCGAGTGTTTGTACTAAATTAGGTTTGATCGCATCTTTCAGCAATAACGCCATTGCACCTTGTGCATTAAGATCGCGAGCGAAAATCGGTTTCTTATCGAATGTAAATCCGATAAAGATGTTGCCGAGTTTATTCTTCAGGTCTGCAAAGTCTTTTGACATGCAAAGAATCGCCATTACTTCGGAAGCAGGTGTGATGTTGAATCCGTCTTCGCGTGGAATTCCGTTGGCAGTTCCGCCCAATCCGATAACGATATTGCGCAGCGAACGATCGTTCATGTCCATCACACGTTTCCATACAATGGTTCTCGGATCGATGTTCAGATTGCGCGTTTTGCTCTGAATATTGTTGTCGATGAGCGCAGCAAGAAGGTTGTTTGCTTTCTCAATCGCATTGAAATCTCCTGTAAAGTGCAGGTTGATATCTTCCATTGGAATTACCTGCGAATAACCGCCACCGGCAGCACCGCCCTTAATTCCGAATACAGGTCCGAGTGATGGTTCGCGCAAAACCACCATTGTGTTCTTTCCGATCTTATTCATCCCCTCGGTAAGTCCGATTGAAGTGGTAGTCTTGCCTTCACCTGCAGGAGTAGGACTGATCGCAGTAACAAGTACAAGTTTTGCTTTCTTGATTTTCTCTTCGTTGATGAGTGTCAAAGGAAGCTTCGCCTTGTATTTGCCGTAATGTTCAAGGTCGTCAACTGCAATGCCTGCTTTCGCTGCGATTTCGTTGATGTGACGGATTTTCGCGCTCTGCGCAATCTCCAGATCGGAAGGGACTTTTGTTGCCATAAAGAATTTAGACGGTGTGCTTGTTACGGATGCAGATCTACACAGAAATGCGTCCGTTTAAAAGTAAGTAAAACTTACCGGAAATGAAAGGCTTCTACGTACTCGGTAAAGTCTAATTCGTACCAAGCCCCGTTGGGGCGAAATCTTCTTAGAACGTAGTTCGATTGATCAAAACATTTCCTTGCTGCCGCAGGCGATGTCTGAAATCCACCGTCTAAAGTCTGACCTGAAAGTCTATTGAATCCGCTTCATGTTCAACTCCTTCGGCGGAGCGATCACGATAGGTACTTTCTCAACGAGCACCGAGCTGGTATCAAGCCCGAACGCAGATTCTTCCGACATGGAGAAGAACTTCAGCACATTGTAAATGTCGAGGAAGATTTTATCCATTACAGGGAACTCGTTGTCATACGACATGTGTTTCTCGATTACAATGAAACGGAAATCTCCGATAACCTGTTGTCGTTGCAACGATTCATAACGGCTCACAATGTCCACTTCGTGATTGGCAACAAGATCCTGAACCACTTTGCGGAACATGAGATTGATCTTAGGTGCAATGCGGAATCCGAGATGGAAGTCGATGCGGATTACGTCGTTCTTGATGATCTCAGTGACCTTATATTCCATCTTGTACGGCTCATCCAACACATCAACGTGAACGAACCAGTAAATATCAGCGCGTTTCGGTTGTTTCTGGAATACGGAGTACATGATTTTTGCTTCGATCTCATCCGGTTGATTTGCGCTGGTGAGATAAATCAGGTGTGTTGAATATTTGGGAACGCTTGTATCCTGACTGAGCTCATTCAGCTTGGGCAGGTAATCATCCAGTTTAGTGAATTCAACATAACGGTTACGGATTTTGCGAGCTTGATGCCAACTGAACATTGCGGTGAAGAGAATCGCCGCGATGAGCAAACTGATCCATCCGCCATGAGCAAATTTGTTCATTTGCGCAATGAAGAATGCAAGTTCTACTACCAAGTACACGGCGACAAAAGCGAGAATGAAAATTGCAGGGTATTTCTTGATGCGCATGAAGAACGTTAACAGTCGCGACGACATGAGCATGCCGAGAATGATAGTCAATCCATATGCTGCTTCCATCTTCTCCGATTCACGGAAGTAAAGTACGACTCCGATACAACCGACCATCAGCATCCAATTGATGCTTGGAATGTATAGTTGTCCTCGCAGATCCGTTGGATACTTGATTTTCACTTTCGGCCAGAAATTCAGTCGTATAGCTTCGTTGATCAAGGTGAATGATCCGCTGATGAGCGCTTGTGAAGCAACGATGGTTGCAACAGTTGCTATGCCGATTCCTACAGGCAGGAACCATTCAGGCATGAGTGAGTAGAACGGGTTTGTTTTACCAAGTATTTTTCCTTCCTGAGAAATCAACCAGGCGCTTTGTCCGAAGTAATTCAGAATAAGCATGGTTTTAACGAAGATCCACGACATGCGAATGTTCTTTCTTCCGCAGTGACCCAAATCCGAATAGAGTGCTTCCGCTCCTGTTGTGCAAAGGAATACAGCACCGAGTAACCAGAATCCGCCCGGATGCGCGGCAAGTAATTTGTAAGCGTAAAACGGATTGATTGCGCGAAGCACGCTTGCATCCAGCATCATGCCTGAAATACCAAGAACACCAAGCATTACAAACCAAACCAGCATCACAGGACCAAAAAATTTCCCGACGAAGTTTGTTCCGAATTGCTGAATGAAAAAGAGCAAAGAAATAATTCCGATAACAATCGGAACTGTTTGAAGATCCTTGAACGTTTCAGTCATATGCAAACCTTCAATTGCCGATGAAACTGAAATCGGTGGTGTAATGATTCCTTCTGCTAACACAGCTGCACCGCCTATCATAGCAGGGAACAGCAGCCACTTCACTTTGGTTTTCTTAACGAGCGCGTATAATGCAAACACACCGCCTTCACCTTTGTTGTCTGCACGCAGCGTGAGCATCACATATTTCAATGTGGTTTGCAACGTGAGAGTCCAGATGATACAGGACAATCCACCAAGAACAACTTCCGCGTCAATCGGTTTGTCCGGACCAACAATTGCTTTTAATACGTACAGTGGGGAAGTTCCGATGTCACCGAAAATAATTCCGAGTGTAATCAGAAGTCCCGCCATTGTGACTTTACTGTGAACTGAAGAATGACCGTGAGAGGACATTGAGAAAAGGATTTAAGCTACAAAGGTATTGAGCTGTGGTGTCCGATGTTCTTTAAAACTGCGGAATTTTGAGAATATCGTACTGTACGTCAGAGTGATCACTTTTTTTATTACTCTGCGCAACCGCCTTTCGTCATTAGTGGCGGGCAGCTTAAAGCTTATATTTGCGACCAAATACAGGATTATGAAAATCGGCATTCTCAGAGAAGGAAAAGTACCGCATGATAAGCGTGTTCCGTTTACACCGGCGCAATGTGTGCTTTTGCAGCGTGAATTTAATATCGAAGTTCTTGTTCAGCCCAGCGATTGGCGCGCGTTCAGTAACGACGAGTACCGTGCGGTTGGCTGTCAACTTCAGGAGGATTTGTCATCCTGCGATGTTCTCATGGGTATCAAAGAGGTTCCCAAAGCAGAACTTATCGCCGGGAAAAAGTACTTTTTCTTCTCACACACGATAAAAAAACAGCCGCACAATAAAGGTTTGATGCAGCAATTGATTGAGAAGAAAATTCAGATGATTGATTACGAATGTCTGACTGATCCGCAGTTTAACCGCATCATTGGGTTCGGACATTTCGCAGGAATTGTGGGAACATACAATGGTATCCGCGGATACGGATTGCGATTCGGTTTATTTGATTTGCGTCCGGCCTGGCAGTGTTACGATATGGTGGAAGTGAAAGAGGAATTGAAGAAAGTGAAACTTCCGAATATGAAACTGATTGTAACAGGTAACGGTCGCGTTGCAAACGGCGCTATCGAGTTGCTCGGTATGTTGCACATTCGACGTGTTACGCCGTATGAGTTTACACATTATTCTTTCCGTGAGGCAGTTTACACACAATTGCACTCGTACGATTACAATGAGCCGAAAGACGGAACGCAGTGGGACCGCGAGCGTTTCTATAAACATCCGGAAGATTTCCGAAGTACGTTTGCGAAATTCACACCGCACGCTGATGTAATTGCACATTGCTCCTTCTGGGATCCGCGCGCTCCGAAACTTTTTGAAAAGGCGGATATGAAGTCGCCGGATTTCCGGGTGAGTGTAATTGCTGATGTTACATGCGATATCAACGGTTCAATTCCTTCTACAACAAAACCGTCTTCCATTACAAAGCCGTTCTACGGATACAATCCGCAAACCGGTGAGCCCAGCGAAAGTTCATTCGCGAATGAAGTAATTACGGTTATGGCAGTGGATAATTTGCCTTGTGAATTGCCACGCGATTCTTCAGACAGTTTCGGAAAAGAACTTATTGAGAAAGTGATTCCTGCTTTGCTGGGTAATGATCCGGACGGACTCATAGATCGTGGCAGTATTTGCAAAAACGGAAAACTGATGCCGAGGTTTGATTATCTGAGTGACTTTGTCGGGTAAAATCAATTGATCTAAAAGCCGGCGTACTGAGTCGTTACCTTCTGCGTAAACATCTGTGCACGACGAATCAGGGTAATTGAATCGGAAGGTGAATTCGTTTGATGAAACGGAACACTCTTGTCGTAATTCCACACGACATATTGTTCGTCTTCAATCCACGCGACTCCCTGATCGTAGGCATAGTACGCATGATGTTTCGCAAACGGGTTGAAAAGATTTTTGCTGTAGATGAAATTGTCCGAATTCAAATTCAATTGACAGAGCAATGTGGCTGCAAGATCTGTTTGAGAGGCGATGAAGTCCATCTTCATTCCTCTGTACAGTGAATCAATAACAGGACCGCAAAACAAAAGCGGGATTCGGCGATAAGCCGGTTCATTATGGGCGAAGTTTTTAGGGGAATTGTGACTATGATCGGATACAAAAACGAATACAGTGTTATTAAACCATTTTTCTTTTCGCGCTGCAGAGATAAACTCACCGATACATTCGTCCGCGTAGTGAACTGAGTTTACGTAATCTCTTTCTTTGTCGCCCCATCCGAGATCCTTGCGCTTTTCGAAGTCGTACGGGCCATGCGTACTCAAAGTGAACATAGATGCAAAAAAAGGTTCTTTCGTTGTTTTAAGTTCAGCAATTTGGCGCTGATACAAATACTCATCGTGCGCGCCGAGTTTTCCCTGCGGCACTGAAGCGTCGAAATCTTCTCCTTCAATGATTTTATCAAATTCGTTGAAGTACATGTACGATCGGATATTGCCGTAACTCAATTGTCCGCCGAACATAAATGAAGTTGTGTATCCTGCCGCTTTAAGATTCTTGTTCAGACACGGTAAGTGTTCGTACTTATCAGGTTGGGTTATAATAGAGGTTCGTGATTGAGCCGGAAAGGCAGAAAACACCGCAGCCATTCCCTGATCTGAAAGAGAACCGCTGGCGTAGCATTGCGTGAACAAAATGCCTTCATTGCATAGCGAATCAAATACAGGGGTAACGCCTTTATACCCGTTGCAACCTTCGATCATATCCGCCGACCAACCTTCCAGAACTACCAAAACAATATTCGGCTTATTCACGCTTAGAACACGAAGAGTTGTATCTCTGTCGGCTTTCATGATCTCTGCAAAGTATTTGTTGTTCTCCGCTTCCGGAAACAACTTCAATGGCTCACCTGCTTTCGAGTTTTCTATACAACTGCTTGCCAGGTTGAACATTGAGTTTACCGAAACTGTATTCAGGAAATTGTTCTTCGAATAGTACGCATCTGCAATATTGATAGGAATGGTTTGAATTCCTCCGCGTATTCCTACCGCCAATACAACCGGTGTAATTAACGCGAACGCAGCAAGCAACCAATAGGGTTTTCGCTGCGGCATATCTTGTCCCAAAACCATTTTCCTGTAGAGAAACATCGTTAGAATCGTCAATAGAAACGAGCCTCCAAGAGATGAAATCAACTGCCCGGTTGATGCTGTGCTAAATACCTCTGTCGGATTTCCGAAAAACCAAAGCGCTTTATAGTTGAGTTTTGTGTGCCATTCGTCGTAAATCGAAAGTTCTGAAATGGTCATTACGAAGAACAAAAAGAAAAGCAACGCGTGCGTCCAACGGATCAGTTGATAGGTTCCGGTTTTTTGCGTTATAGCGGCAATCAGCAATAAAAGAAACGGAATGGCAAGAAGGTAGCACGCCATCGCTGTGTCGAGATACAACGAATGAACAAACGCAAGTAACACTTCGGTTAAATCACTGTTGCCGATTTCTTCTTTGTTCCAAACAAGAAATAACAATCGTCCTGCTGCGAACAGAATTATCCACAACACATAATGCTTGAGTAAAGTGCCGAAGAGGCTCTTGACCATTTACCTTAACCTTTGATTTGTGCAATTGCTGCGTTGCGATCTGCAGCACCGAACACTGCGTTGCCGGCCACAACCACGTTAGCTCCGGCTTCTTCAAGTTGTCGAGCGTTACTTGGATCAACGCCGCCATCAACTTGAATCATCGTCTCTAAACAGCGTGTGCTGATCATTTGTTTCAGCTGACGAACCTTCACGTAAGTATGCGGAATGAATTTCTGTCCTCCGAATCCCGGGTTGACACTCATGATCAATACCATGTCGAGTTCGTGGAGAATATCTTCCAATACGGATACGGGAGTTGAAGGATTCAATACAACCGACGCTTTCATTCCAAGCGATTTTATTTTTTGAACCGTGCGGTGAAGGTGCGTGCAGGCTTCAAAATGTACGGAACACATATAGGTTCCGTGTTTTGCAAATTCTTCGAGATATACATCTGCATCCTTAATCATCAAATGCACATCCAGCGGCTTCTTCGCTTCTTTCTGAACGGCTTTCAGCACAGGAAAGCCGAATGAAATGTTCGGTACAAATACCCCGTCCATTACATCAATGTGAAACCAGTCGGCGTTGCTTTCATTGACAAATTGAATATCCGCATTCAGTTTCCCGAAATCTGCAGAAAGTAGAGAAGGAGCAACCAGTAGTGACATGATGAGAAATTAGGTATTGCAAAAATAGGAACATTGGTCGATAGAATGCAGATATTCCAAAAGACTTAGTCTTAATTTCAAGCTGTGCGGTTTCATTCTGCTTTTTCGGGTACCGCAATTATCTTAATGTGTTGCGGGCTCACTGGAGGTTGATAATGCCGCGCACGCCTGTAACGAATACAAACGTGTCGATGTGAAATGGATGATGGCCAGAGTAGTAAGCTCGTTAATATAACTTATAATGTCACAACCATTAATGATGATTCAGCCTTTGATTTCACATCTGAATACGATCGATCGGAAATTGAATTGATTCTCTTGTTTTGTTATGCAATTCCGATAAACAAAAAAGTCCTCCCATTTAGATAAGAGGACTTTCAATTCAAGTTGAAGAGCTTAGTTGTTTTTCACGAGCTTGATCTTAGCAGTACCATTTGAGTTGGTCACTTCTACCAGATAAACTCCGTTCGCAAATGAAGCAGTATTGATTTCTGTGCGTCCTGCATTCACTTTCTGATCGTAAACGACAGCGCCAACTGCATTCATTATACGGATTTGTGAAGTGCCGTCCTGAATGTTGATCTGAAGCAAATCCGTGAACGGATTCGGGTAAACACTAACACCATTCAATGGATTGTTTTCATTGATACCTGCGCAAGGAGTAACGTCTACGTTGATTGTATCCGCAGCCAAACATCCGTTTGCATCAGTGAATGAATAAACGATCTGATGAGTTCCGTTACCCGCAGTTGAAGGACTGAATGTACTTCCTGTTACACCTGGACCGGAGAATGTTCCACCTGAAGGCGTAGCAGTAAGTGTGTAGTTTCCATCACTCACGCACACTGATGATGGCCCGCTCAAGGCCACAGTAGTTGCAGTATAAACATTGATACATGCAGTAGAAACTCCGATACATCCGTTCGTGTCTGTTACTGTTACTGTGTGGCAAAGCGTAGATGCAAGACAAACTGTTGGGTTAGCAACTGTTGTGCTGCTTAATCCTGTAGCAGGAGACCAGTTGTAAGTATATCCCGGGCTTCCGCCTGTTACAATTGCGTTGTATTGACTGCAATCGTTAGCGCAGATGCTGTCGTTGGCAGCTGTTACAATCGGATTGCTGTTAACGGTTACAGTTACTGAAGCAGAATCAACACAACCTGAAGCAGAATCAGTTCCGATTACTACATAAGTTGTTGTTGATGCCGGAGAAACATTCTCCGTTGCGTTTGTGCTTGACAATGATGGCCACATGTACGTTGAAGCTCCTGATGCTGAAACTGTAGTGCTGTCGCCTGAACATAGAGCAGCGCTTGCTGCCGAAGCGGTAACGACAGGAAGCGGATTTACAACTACTGTTACAGTATCATAGTTGAAACATCCATTAAGATCAGTTCCCATAACAGTATAAACTGTTGTCGATGAAGGAGTGAATGGTACACCATCAGTTACGCTGTTATCCCACACATAAGTTGCAGCGCCGTTTCCGTTTAGTGTCACATTACTTCCCAGGCACACTGATGAAGCCGAAGCAATGCCGGTTATCGTTGGCAATGGCAATACATCAACACTGATTGTTGCAGTAGCTGAACAGTTGTTGGCATCCGTTCCGGTAACGGTATACGTAGCCGTTGAAGATGGGGAGAATGGAATACCATCGGAAATGCCACCTGTCCACACATAAGTTGCGGCACCGCCACCATTAGCAGTGAAAGAAGATCCTGCGCAAACTGAATCGGTACTTACAGTTGCTGTAACAACCGGCAAAGCATTCACTACTACAGGTACAGTTGCAAATCCTGTTGCACCGCACTGATCCACTACGTTACAAGTATAAGTTTCATTGACAGCAGGAGAAACCAAGGTAGTTCCTGCGTTAGGTGAACCAACTGATGCAGATGGTGTCCATGAATACATATAAGGACCTGTTCCCCCGGTTACGTTCATCGAGATTGAAACGGAATCACCGAAACAAACTGAAGCAGGTAATGATCCAACAGCGGAAATTGTTGATGAAGAACCAAGAGCAATCGTTGGAGCAGAAGACAGATTCGTTTTTGTCCAGTACCACATGTCAGGATAACCGTATTGGTAATTGCTGAGTACGTTTGTCGGAAAAGTGTTTTGTGTGCATGAGTTGCAATAACGCATATCGCCATAAGTAAAATGTTGGCCGATCTGTGATGATGTTCCGAAGTAATAGCCATCACCTGCAGCTTGGAATAACTCAAGTACATATTGAGTGCCCTGCGCTAACCACAACGGGTTTGAAATGTTCTGATAACTATATTGAGCTGCAGGTCCGCCAACTAGTGTTTGCGCAATGATCGCTTGCGTGGTGAAGTTGAAAAGTGTTACATATCGTGCTGTTCCTGTTGGTTCACGTTTACCGAAGGCGGTTACGAGTACATCTACGTTAGGAGTAAATCGGAATCCACGTTGGCTGTTACCAACTCCACCTGCACCGCCACTGGCAACACTGTCAGTTGATGAATGCGGTCCGACAAAAACTCCTGGTATTGCAGAAACTGCCGTTGCTGATGAATTTCCGAAATACATGTAAAAGGTTACTGTTCCGTTAGCGGGCAACGTATCAATTTTCACCCATGCAATAGTTGTGGTTGTGTTGATGCCGGATTCCAACCAATAGTTGAAAAGTGTTGTACCGGCACAATTTTTTCCGAAGCGGATGTCATTTCCTGCAGCATTCATCTGACCGAGACCGATCGGAGTCTGACTGTCAAATGTTACACGCGCCTGATAACCATAAGCTGCAGTCGAAGTATTGTTCGTGATCGTATACGGAACGGTGTATGTCCATCCCGGAGGTGCTGCATTCAGCACGATTGTGCAGAATACTGCTGCAATTAATGAGTAAAAGTGTTTCATGTGTTTTTTTGAATTAACGGGAACAAAATAACCTGACCGCTGTGTCCGAAAGACTGAACGTTCGGAAGCGAGGACAGCTTTCCGTTCAGCTCTCTTGCACACCACAAGCCGATGTTATCTTTTCCCATAAACACTTC
>Ga0172372_10002179_pt1 | contig 30091 bp, 26 predicted proteins | sample LakKiv5m_2_FD_114544 | JGI IMG/M metagenome (GOLD analysis project Ga0172372, IMG submission 114544) | Freshwater microbial communities from Kabuno Bay, South-Kivu, Congo - kab_092012_9.5m | ecosystem: Environmental > Aquatic > Freshwater > Lake | place: Democratic Republic of the Congo...
AGCCGTCATGAGCGCTGCTCTGAGCGTCGAGGATCGAGCGGGTGCTGGCCGCTTTCGCATCGGTGTCGATATCGGTGGCACGTTTACGGACTTCGTGATGCTCGACGTCGAGCGGGGTGTTCTGCTCAACGAAAAGCTGCTCACCACGCCCGCTGACCCGTCACGCGCCGTGCTCGAGGGCATTCGGCTATTGCTTTCCGCTGCCGGGATCGAATCGGCCCAGGTCGCCCAGGTGATCCACGGCACCACCTTGGTCGCGAATGCGCTGATCGAGCGCAAGGGTGTCCGGACAGCCTTGATCACTACCCGGGGCTTTCGGGACGTGCTTGAGGTCGGACTGGAGTGGCGCTACGACACCTATGACCTCTCGCTCGAACTCCCGCCGCCGCTTGCGCCTCGTCAGCACTGCTTCGAAGTGAGCGAGCGTGTCGACGCCGCGGGCCAGGTGATCGAGGCCCTCGACGAGGGCTCGGTGCGGGAGATCGGCGAGCGATTGCGGCGCGAGGGGGTCCAGGCGGCCGGCATCTGTCTGCTGCATTCGTTCCGAAACCCTGCCCACGAGGAGAGGGTTCAAGCCATCCTGCGCGAGGTCTGCCCGGACCTGATCACCTGCATCTCGAGCGACGTGGTGCCCGAGATCGGCGAGTATGAGCGGATGTCGACAACCGTTGCCAACGCGTACGTGTTGCCGATTTTCGAGCGTTACCTCGCCCGGATCGCCAGTGGCTTGCGCGAGATCGGGATCGGTCACCCTCTCTACCTGGTCCTCTCTGACGGTGGGACTGTCCATCAGCGGACCGCGATTCGCCATCCGGTCAGACTGGTGCAGTCCGGCCCGGCGGGCGGGGTGCAAGCGACAACCCGCTACGGAGCGGCAGCCGGCGAACGCGACATTTTCTGCTTCGACATGGGCGGCACGACGGCGAAGGCCTGCCTGATCGATGACGGCGAGCCACTGCGCGGAACCGAATTCGAAGTGGCCCGGGTGTTTCGGTTCAAGAAGGGCAGCGGGCTACCCCTGCGAATTCCCGTTATCGACATGATCGAGATCGGTGCCGGTGGCGGCTCGATCGCGCGGGTCGACCAGCTGGGTCTGTTGCAGGTAGGCCCCGATAGTTCGAGCGCGGATCCGGGTCCCGCCTGTTATGGCCGAGGCGGGGTCGATCCAACGGTGACCGACGCGGACCTGGTGCTGGGGTACCTGGGAACCAACAGCTTTCTCGGCGGCGATATGCGCCTGGACCTGGCGGCCGCCCGATCAGCCATCGCCCGCCGGATCGGTGAGCCGCTGGGTCTGACGATCGAGCAGGCTGCCTGGGGAATTCATGATCTGGTGAACGAAAACATGGCGCGCGCAGCCGTGATTCACGCGCTCGAGAAGGCCCGGCGGATCGGCGATTACGCGATGCTGCCGATTGGCGGCGCGGGCCCGGTCCATGCAACCCACATTGCTGGCAAGCTCGGCGTTTCCAGGGTGATCTGTCCGCTCGGCGCAGGCGTGGCCTCGGCGTTTGGGTTCCTGGCCGCGCCGACGTCCTTCGCCTTCGTCCGGGGGCGGCTCGAGGCGCTGGAGTCGGTGGATTTCGCCTCGGTCAACGCCCTGCTGGACAGCCTGCAGGCCGAGGGTGAATCGATGCTCGCGACCGCTGGCACGGCCTCAGGTTCGGTGACGGTCAGTCTGGCGGCAGCGATGCGCTATGTCGGGCAGGGCTACGAAATCGACGTCGACCTCGATCGAGAGGCGGTGCGAATGAGTGACCGGGCAGCCATGGTGGCAGCGTTCGAGCGGACTTACCTGCGACATTTCGGTCGCATCGAGTCGGCGATGAGTGTCGAGGTCGTGTCCTGGCGAATGGTGGTCAGTGGTCCTCGGGTCGAGATCGATCTGGCCCGCGCGAGACCTCGGGCGAATGCGGCAGGCGCCGCAGGGGCAGAGTCGCCTGTGCGGGACGCGAGCCCGACTCCGTCCGCCTGGCGTGACGCCTGGTTCGAGAAGTCGGGTGGCTTTCTGCGCACGCCGGTCTATGACCGCTACGCCCTCGCTCCCGGCGACCAACTGACGGGGCCTGCCCTGGTCGAGGAGCGGGAGTCCACGGTGGTCGTCCCGCCTGCTGCAACCGCCCGCTGCGACGACAGCCTGAATCTGGTCATCGACCTGGCCTGACCTTGCCGGAGGCCTCGTCGAAGCCCCCCTGGCCCTCGAGCGCCGCCCAGGCGGCAAAGGCGGGCGAGGGCTCGACCTCCCCGCTTCGGATGAGTTCGAGCCAGATTCGGGCAGCTTCGACAAAGTAGGGCACGCTGCCCGGGAACATCATGATCGACAGCGCTTCGCCAAGCTCCAGTTCCGGCACCCGGGCCCCATACGCGGCGAGCAGCGACCAGCGCAGCAGCAGGTGCTCGGCCCGGGCCGCATGGATGGCGCAGGCGGCCATCCAGATCTGCCGAGGCTCGAGGGGCGCGCCGGCCCGGAGAATGCCCTCGCGACAGGCGGCTTGCGGATCGAAACCCTCCAGGTGCGACCGCCAGTGCTCTTCCAGGAAGCGGTAGCCGACCGAACCCACCGTGAAAGCTGCCAGACGGGCAATGGCTGCGAACTCGTTCATCGAGCCGCCACCCTGCAGGTACTTGGGAATGTGGTGGGTGGCCAGCCCCTCGTCGGTTGCGATCAGCACTGCCAGCCAGACGATCTCTCGATCCCGCACGGACAGAACCTTGTGCTCGAGCGCGAGCGCCGTGTACGCCGCATCGTAGCCGGCCAGCATCGACTCGGACAGCACCGCCATCAGGCCATGATGCGGCAGGAGATAGCCTCGCTGCGACTTGACCCTCGCAAGCCTTGCCGCGATGTCGTACGCCTGCGTCTTGATCTCATTGCTGCTCATGTCGGATTGACCCCCTCGGGTTTGTCAGGATAATTTGCGATCCTCTCACACGACATAGAATCTCTGCGTTCCATTCCAATACACAAAGAGACTGACGATGGGTAAACCAATCTCGATCGACACCTCGCGTCGTGAACTCATTCGCGCGACATCGGGTCTGGGGGGGCTGGCAGCGGTTCAAGGCTTTGGCGCGGTGGTGGGGATGAGCGTCGCGCCGGCCATGGCCCAGAGCCTGCAGCTGAGCAGCCTGCGCTCGACCTCCCGGTCCTGGATCTGGGGCGCGGAGGACTTCGCCATTGATGCCAAGCACTTCGACCGCTCAGGGCTCAAGGTGACGATGGCTGCGACCGAGCGGGGCGTCAACCACGACGCGCTCGTCGGGGGTGCGGCCGATATTTTGCTGGGCGCGCCTCAGCAGAACATGCGGGTGCAGATTCTTGGCCAGCCGGTCGTGATCATCGCCGGCATGGTCAACAAGTTCGCCAGCAACATCGTCGTGCGCAAGTCGATCCTCGACAGGCTGGGCGTGGACGAGAAATCGTCGGTCGAAAAAAGGGGTGCTGCGCTCAAGGGCCTGCGGCTCGGCCATACCGGCCCCGGCAGTGCTCCGGATCAGCTGCTGCGGCATTTCCTCAGGATCGGCGGCGCGGATCCCAACAAGGATGCGAAGCTGGTGACGATCCGTGGCGTACCGGCGATGGTGGCCGCGATGGAAAAAGACCAGATCGATGGGTTCTGCCTGTCTTCGCCAACGTCCGACCAGGCCGTCAAGCGCGCCGGTGCGGCCTACCTCTTCAACATGTCGATCAACCCGCCGCCTGGCTTCGACGACTTCCTTTACATCACGGCGAGCGTCACCGAAGCGACACTCAAGAAGAAAGAGGCCGAATTGATCGCCTACGTCAAGGGAACGGCCCTTGCGCTCAAGGCCATCCACGACGATCCCAAGACCTTTAAGGCAATGTCCCGGGTCTGGTTCCAGGCGGTCGATGATGAGCTCTTCGAGATCGCCTTCCAGAACAACGTTGGGATCTACATGAAGGACCCGACCCCGACCCAGCACCATTTCAACGTCAACCTCAAGTTCATGAACGACGCGCTGGTCGAGGCGGGGCAGAAACCAGCCCCGGCGGACTACAGTTACGACAAGGCCTTCAATCTGTCCATCGTCAAGAAAGCCCTTGGCTGATGTCGATCGAGATCCGGGGGGTTATCAAGATCTTCGTCCGGCGCGGCCGAGAAGTGGTCGCGCTTGATGATTTCCATCTGTCGGTTGCTGATGGGGAGTTCGTCGCGTTCGTCGGCCCGTCGGGTTGTGGCAAATCGACGCTGCTCAACATGGTGGCCGGCATCCTCGAGCCCACGGGGGGTGTGATCGAACACGATGGTAAGGTCGTACAGGGACCCAACCGGGCGGTCGGCTACATGACCCAGGCTGATGGCCTGCTGCCCTGGCGCACCGCCGAGGACAACGTGATGTTGCCGTTGCGGCTGCGTGGCGTGTCGGCTGTCGATGCCCGTCAGCGCGTCGAGCAGCTGCTCGCGATGGTCAACCTGTCCGGTTTCGGCAAGCACTTCCCGAACGAATTGTCCGGTGGCATGAGAAAGCGGGTCGCGCTGGCCCAGGTGCTTGCCTATGATCCGGGTACGCTCCTGATGGATGAGCCCTTTGGTGCGCTCGACGCCCAGCTCAAGCTGGTGATGCAAAACGAATTGCTCAACATCTGGGAGCAGCGGCGCAAGACCGTGGTCTTCGTGACCCACGACCTTGCCGAGGCGATTGCGCTGGCCGACCGGGTGGTGGTCTTCACCGGTCGACCGGGCCGCATCAAACTGGAGGAGCACATCGATCTCGATCGGCCCCGAGACGTGTTTCGTGACCGATTCACGCCGCGCTTTCAGGAGATCTACGAGCGCATCTGGCAGGCGCTCGAACCCGAGATCAAGAAGGGCGAGGCGCTCTGAATTTTTAGCAGGACACGGGCGGCGCAGGCCGCCATTCGATGCCGTCCCCAAGGAGTACCCCCTCGTGAATTCCTACGAAGCAGCGCAGACCATGCCGGACCGCAGCAGCCGGGCTGTGGTCGAAGAAGAGCTCAAGGTGGCGCGGGGCCGCCGTTTCCAGCGGATCGCCCAAGTGCTCGTGGGCGTGATCTTTCTCGCCTGTTGGGAACTTGCGGCCGGCCCGCTGATTGATCCGTTCTTCGTGAGCGAGCCCTCAGCGGTTTTCGCCAAGCTCAGGGACTGGATGATTCGTGGCGAGTTGTTCGCGCACCTGGGCATCACGCTCTATGCGACCGTCCTCGGGTTCGTGATTGGATCGGTCACGGGCTTCGCGACCGGTTTCGTATTCGGCAGGTATGAGCGGATCGGCGCGATCTTCGATCCCTACATCACGGCGATCTATTGCCTGCCGAAAATTGCGCTCGCGCCGCTGTTCATCATGTGGTTCGGCATCGGCATCGAGTCCAAGATTGCGATGGCTGCGGTGATCGTGTTCTTCCTGGTGTTCCTGAACACCTACTCTGGCGTTCGGGACGTGAACCCCATCCACATCCATGGGACCCGCATCATGGGCGCGGGAGAGTGGCAGTTGCTGATCAACGTGATCGCCCCGTCCGCGGCGGCCTGGGTGCTCACTGGACTCAAGGTTTCGGTCCCTTACGCCCTGATCGGTGCGGTGGTCGGCGAATTCATGTCGTCCAATCGCGGCATGGGCTTCATGATCGCGCAGTCTTCGGCGATGTTCGATACGGCGGGCGTGTTTGCGGGCCTGGTGGTGCTCGCGCTGGTGGGCGGCATCATCAACGAGGGTCTCAAGCGCCTCGAGCGCCATGTGCTGCGCTGGCGTCAGTGAGACTCAGACCACGATAGGGCGAGCGGCTCGCCGCGGATCGATGAAAGGAAGGGCGACATGATCGGTCAGAGGGGTGGTTCGGCAGCCGGCTTCAATCTTCGGGTCCATCAGTACCATGCTCTGAGGCCCGGGCCTTCGCTGATCGTGCTGGGTCGGGTACATGGCAACGAAGTGGCGGGCAGTCTCGCGATCGGTCGGCTGATCGATGATCTCGATGCCGGAAGACTGCAACTCCAGCGCGGCCGTCTCACCCTGGTGCCGGTCACCAACCCGTTGGCGGCCTCCCGCAATCAACGTTCGGGGGATCGTAACCTGAACCGGAACCTGCGGCCCACTGCAGTACCCCAGGATTTCGAGGACCGCATCGCCAATGTGCTTTGTCCGCTCCTTGCGGATCACGATGGGCTGCTCGATTTGCATTCGTTCAACAGTGCGGGCGAGGCCTTTGCCCTGATCGGTCCCGAAAACAATCAAGGCGACCTCGAGCCCTTCAGCCACGCCGCCGAGGAGGCCCGACTCGCGCTGCACCTGGGGCCTGCTCGCATCGTCGAGGGCTGGATGAACGCCCACGCGGGCGGTGTCCAGGCCCGCAAATCCCGCAGCCTCGAGCGGGGCGCAAGCCTTGATGCACCGTCACCGCCTGGAGCGGGTGCTGGTCGTGAATGAGGCCTACGATCTCAAGGGATTGATCACCGTCAAGGACATCTCCAAGGCCACCGAGCACCCGAACGCCTGCAAGGACGACACCGGCAAGCTTCGGGTCGGCGCGGCAGTGGGTACCGGAGCCGATGTGGAGGAGCGGGTCGACGCGCTGGTCCGGGCGGGCGTTGATGTCGTCATTGTCGATACGGCGCATGGCCACAGCCGTGGAGTACTCGACCGGATTCGGCTGATCAAGCAGACCTATCCGTCATTGCAGGTGGTTGGCGGCAACATCGCCACAGGTGAGGCCGCAAGGGCACTGGTCGAGGCCGGGGCCGATGGGGTCAAGGTCGGGATCGGCCCAGGGTCCATCTTCACGACGCGCATCGTGGCCGGTGGCGCCCTGACTGAGTTCGGACGCTCCCGTGTAGACTCGCCGAGAGGGTCCTGCGCCCTATCTCGAACGATTTCCCCGGAGACCCCCTTTGAAATCACGTGCCGCGGTCGCGCTTGCTGCTGGTCAGCCCCTCCAGATTCTTGAAATTGATGTTGCTCCCCCGCGCAAGGGTGAAGTGCTGGTGCGCATCACCCATACTGGCGTTTGCCATACCGATGCGTTCACGCTCAGCGGCGACGATCCCGAAGGTTTGTTCCCGGTGGTGCTTGGACATGAGGGCGCGGGAATCGTGGTTGAGGTGGGTGCAGGGGTGACGAGCGTCAAGCCCGGAGATCACGTTATTCCTTTGTACACCGCCGAGTGCGGGCAGTGTCTGTTCTGTAAGAGTGGCAAGACCAACCTGTGCGTCTCGGTGCGGGCAACCCAGGGCAAAGGCGTGATGCCTGATGGGTCGTCCCGCTTTTCTTACAACGGTCAGCCGCTCTATCACTACATGGGATGCTCTACCTTCAGCGAATACACCGTGGTCGCTGAGGTCTCGCTGGCAAAAATCGATCCCGATGCCAATCCCGAGCAGGTCTGCCTGCTTGGTTGCGGCGTCACCACCGGGCTTGGCGCAGTAAAGAACACGGCCAAGGTGCAGCCAGGCGACAGCGTTGTCGTATTCGGCCTGGGCGGCATCGGTCTTGCGGTCGTTCATGGGGCGCAGCTTGCTGGCGCAGGACGCATCATCGCGGTCGATACCAACCCCGCCAAGTTTGAGCTCGCCAGAACCTTCGGTGCAACCGACTGCGTCAATCCCGCTGACCATGACCGCCCGATCCAGCAGGTGATTGTCGAGATGACAGGCTGGGGCGCCGACCACACGTTTGAATGCATAGGAAATGTCAACGTGATGCGCGCAGCGCTCGAGTCCGCACATCGCGGCTGGGGGCAGTCGGTGATCATTGGTGTTGCCGGTGCAGGGCAGGAAATCAGCACCCGGCCTTTTCAGCTCGTCACCGGTCGGCGCTGGCTTGGAACGGCATTTGGCGGGGTCAAGGGTCGCTCGCAACTGCCGGGAATGGTCAGGGATGCGATGGAGGGTCGCATCAGGCTCGCACCGTTTGTGACCCACACCATGCCATTGGAGCGGGTGAACGATGCATTCGATCTGATGCACGAGGGCAAGTCGATTCGCACAGTCGTGCACTTCTGAGCGATGGAAAAGCTCGAATCGCGCGCCAGCTTTGGCGGTCGGCAGGAGGTGTGGGCGCATGACGCCAGCACGCTCGGTTGTGCAATGCGGGTGGCGGTTTATCTTCCTCCTACGGCCTGTTCGGGGCAGAGGTGTCCGGTGCTTTACTGGTTATCGGGCCTCACCTGCACGGAACAGAACTTCATTACGAAGGCGGGATTCCAGCAGTACGCAGCGCAGTACGGGATCATCGTCGTTGCATGCGACACGAGCCCACGCGGGCCCCTGGTTGCCGACGACCCCGCCTACGACCTGGGGCAGGGCGCCGGTTTCTACCTCAACGCAACACAGCCTCCCTGGTCGGCCCATTTCCGCATGGAAGACTATGTTGTCCACGAGCTCCCGGAGCTCATAGAGCGGCATTTTCCTGCGATCAATTGTCGTGGGGTTGCGGGGCACTCCATGGGCGGCCACGGTGCGCTGACCCTGGCGCTGCGGCATCCGACCCGCTATGCGAGTGTTTCTGCGTTCTCGCCAATTGTTGCGCCGACCCAGGTGCCTTGGGGCCGAAAGGCCTTCAGCGCCTACCTTGGGGAGCATCCCGAGTCCTGGCTTGCGCACGACACCGTGGCCTTGATTGCTGACGCGACTGAGCGACTGCCGCTACTGGTTGACCAGGGCGAAGCAGACGAATTCCTCGCGAGTCAACTTCGCCCCGAGTTGCTCGAGGCCGCTTGTGCAGCATCCGATCATCCGCTGACCCTGCGCAGGCATCCGGGCTATGACCATAGCTACTACTTCATTGCCAGCTTCATAGGCGACCACTTCGCCCACCATGCTGAGGCTTTTCAAAAGCTGGGGCGCCCTGTAGTCCGATAGAGAGGCCACCGCAGTCGGGCGTCGCTGGCGTGCGGACGTTTGTGCAGGCTTGAGCGCCGCGGCCTTAGCCTTCCTGCGATTCACCCAGGTAGAGGCGCACCATGTCCGGGTCTTGCAGCATCGCTGATGCGCTTCCCTGCATCACCACGCGCCCCTGATCAAGAATGTAGCCACGGTGGCTGATTGCAAGGGCCTGGCGCGCGCGCTGCTCGACCATCAACACGGCCACGCCCAGGCTTGGAAGCGCCGACACCTGCTCGAACACATGCTGAACCCTCGTGGGGGCAAGCGCCGCGGTGGGTTCATCAAGCAGCAACACGCGGGGTTCGCGCACCATGGCGCGCGCAAACGCCAATTGCTGACGCTCGCCTCCAGATAAGGTTCCAGCACGGAGCCCGAGACGAGCCTTGAGTGCTGGAAATCCGGAAAGCAGGCGCTCGAGACTGTCAGCGGTGATTCGGCCCCCCGCGGCAGCATGAAAATTTTCAAGGACCGTCAGCTGCGCAAACACATTGGCAACCTGAGGCACACAGCCGAGTCCGGCGTGGATTCGCTCTTCTGTAGGCATCGAGGACAGATCAGTGTCGCGCAGCAGAACCCGGCCATTCATGCGGGGAAGGAGTCCCAGGGCAGCCCGAAGCAGGGTGGACTTACCCGCTCCATTGGTACCTGCGATGGTCACGATCTCGCCAGCCTCGAGCTTGACGCTTATCCCGTGGAGAATATCCAGGGCACCATAACCACCGCTGATCTGATCGAGAACCAGCTCCGCCATCAGACGACTCCACCCATGTAGGCTTCAGCGACACGCGGATCGGCAAGCACCGTGCTGGGTGAGCCTTGAGCAATGATTCGCCCCTGATCCATGACCACCATGCGCTCAACCAGGCTCTTGAGGGCCTGCAGGTGATGCTCGATGATGATCAGTGCAATCCCTTCGGAATGGACTGCGCGCAGAACCTCGATCAATCGATCAATCAGCACGGGGTTCACGCCCGCGAACGGCTCATCCAGCAGGATGCAGCGCGGGCGCGTCATGAGTGCCCGGGAAAGCTCCAGAAGCTTTTTCTGTCCGCCCGACAGGCGCGATGCCAGCACATCTGCCTGGGCCTGAAGACCGGTGAGCGCGAGCCACCGATCTGCCTCGGCTAGCAGCTGCACGTCGGCGTGATGGGCAGCTCGGCGTGAAAACCAGGCAGCGAACAGCGTTTCATGCTGGTCATTGCGCGCAGCCGCGAGCAAGTTGTCTCGTACGCTGAGTTGCCCGAATTCGCGCGGCACCTGAAACGTGCGGGCGAGTCCCAGGCGGGCACGCCGATGAACTGGCATGTGAGTGATGTCAGTACCCGCGAATCGCAGGGCTCCGCTGCTCAATTTCACCTGACCCGCGATCGCGCCGAACACGGTGCTTTTGCCGGCCCCATTCGTGCCGGCAATTCCCAGAAGCTCACCTTCCCTGAGTTGCAGATCGACCCGATCAACCGCTCGGAATCGATCGAAATCAACCTGCAGGCTGCTGGCCTCCAGAAGCATCAGCGTTGCACCGTGCCGAAGAGACCCTGCGGACGCCAGAGTACGAAAACAATGATTGCGAGACCGACCAGAGCCAGTCTGACGCTCGCCATTTGTACCTCGGCGATGCCCGGAAAGATATCGCGGATGAACCTCGATCCCTCAAGAAACGCGACCAGCAACAGGGTGCCGGCCAGGGCGCCCCTGAGCGACCCGATTCCACCGAGAATGATGCTCATCCAGACGTAAAACGTCACCAACGGAACAAATTGTTCAGGCGAGATGAAGGTGAGAAAGTGGGCGTAGAACGCGCCTGACAGTCCGGCCAATACTGCTCCAAACATGAAGACCTGAATCTTGAAAATGGCTGGATCCTTGCCGACCGCCACCACAGCGGCTTCGTTGTCGCGGATGGCCCGAAGAAGACGACCAAACGGACTGTTCTTCAGCCAGTAAGTTGCCCAGGCGGCCATCGCCACCGCAATCAGCAATGCCCCGAGGATGGCCCAGTCTGTGAGTCGCGGCCCGAGGGATCCGAAGAGCTTGGGAATGCCGGGTACGCCCTGAACACCGAGCGTAATTTCGCGCTCCTGCTGGAGAACCAGGCGCACCGATTCCGAGAAGCCCAGGGTCACAATCGCGAGGTAGTCTTCGCGCAGCCGCAGGGCAGCAAGGCCGACTGGAATTGCTGAGACGGCTGCAACGAAAGCACCCAGGGCAAAGCTGAGCGGAAGTGGCCAGCCTGCAAGCGCGGTGAGCGCAGATGCGTAGGCGCCCAGCGCGAAAAACGCTACGTGTCCAAAGTTGATCAGGCCGCTCTCGCCGTATTGGAGATTGAGGCCAATCGCAAGCAGGGCATAAATGAGTACGACGGTGAAGACCGCGACCAGATAGGCGTCCATCAGCGGATGGCCTCAGGCCGACCAAACAAGCCAGCCGGTCTGATCAGGAGCACCACGAGCAGCACCACAAAGGACACAACAATCTTGTAGCTCGGGCCAACCCATTGCACGGAAATTTCCTGCCCGACGCCAAGCAGCAGAGCACCCGCCACGGCGCCCACAGGACTGCCAATGCCCCCAAGAATCATGGCAGCGAAGGCAGGCAGCAGGAGCTCCCACCCGAGTTCGGGCATGACCACCGACTTGACGCCCAGCAGAACGCCTCCGACGCCGCTTAGCGCACCAGCAAGCGCCCATAACCGCCACATCAGTGCCTGCGTCCGGATACCGGACAGGCGTGCGAGGTCGGCGTTGTCGGCGAGGGCGCGAAGCAGACGCCCGCTTCGCGAAAACCGCAGCCACACAAACACGGCGGCCAGGATTGCAAGGGCGGTGCAGGCAATGACCAGATCGGACGGCAGAAGCCGGACTCCCCCCCAGTTCCAGGCGCGCACCAGCGGCAGTGCAAAGGTGCGCTGGTCGTGTCCTACAACGAGAGTGATCAGGCTTCGGAGCAGAAACGCCAACCCAATGGCGGCGAGAAGACTCGCAACCATCGGGGCACGGGTCAGTCGCGAAAATATCAAACGCCACGCCAGTACTGACACCACGGCGCCGGCCAACGCAGCACCGAGTGAAGCAACAGCCATGCTGGTCATGCTGGCGCTGATGCCTGCGGCAACCGCGAGTGCCTGTCCCCCAATTCCCACATAGGCGCCCAGGGTGGCGAGGTCACCGGTGGAGGCCTGGGGAAATCGTGCGATGGCCATGACGAGTGTGAGCGCGAGGGCGGGCAAGGCGATCACCGCGCCCTCGATCAGGCCATTCAACAGCAGGTTGACCAGTGTGACGGCTGACATCACACCGCGCCGCTCAGCTCAGGGCCGGTAGTCGGCAGGAATCGCGACGATGTCACGGCGCACCAGTTGGCCCTTTTCAATGACGTAGACGCCAAAGTCAGGCGAGACGTCTCCGTACTGGTCGAAATCAAGCTTGCTGGATGCGCCCTCGTAGTTGATCTTCTGCCGGGCAGCAAGCTTCGCCTTGCCTTCGGCAAACGTTGAGACTGGCTGGCCGCCCGGGTTGGACACCTCGCGAATCCTGGCGTTGATCTGTGCCACGCTCGCTCCCGGGCCCGCTGCCTCCATAGCGAGCGCGAGGCTGATTGCCATGTCATACGCCATGGGCGCGTAGACATTGGTAAGCGCGGAGCGCCCCATCGCCTTGGTATACATCGCGTCGAAATGCTTGAAGGCAGGCGCGTTCTCGGCCGAAACGGTATCGACTGAAATGATGCCCTCGCAGACTTCCGGCCCCAACGCTTTTACCAGGTCGGGATTGGCCGCCCAGCCAGGAATGATCCACGCGGTTTTCTCGCCACTTTGAAACCATTCACGAAGAATGATGGTGGTGTCAGGGAGATAGGAACCAGTGACGATCACGTCGGGCTTCTCAGCGAGCACCTTTTGCAACTCGCTTCGATAGCTTGGCCGATTCGGTTCATAGACGATATTGGCAACCACCTTGCCGCCACGCTTCTCCCATGCCTTTTTGAATCCCTCCGTGTTGCCAATTCCCGAGGCATTGTTGAACGCCATGGTGGCGGGGCGCTTGAAGCCGCGCTTGACTGCAATTTCACAGAAGGCCGCGCCGAATCGGTCGTTGGTGGCCTGAAAGCGCCAGACGAGATCCTTTTTGTCGAGCGTGGAGATGGCCGGGGCCCCAGAAACATTCATCTGGATGAGGTCCGCCTGGTCGGTGAGAGGAATCACCGCAAGACTGACACCTGATGCCCAGGTTCCCAGCACCGCCTGCACCTTGTTCACGTCGATCAGCTTCTTGGCGGCCAGCACGGCTGCGTCAGGCTTGGTCTGGGTGTCTTCCGCAAACACCTCGAGCCTGCGGCCCCCGGCGCCACCTGCAGCATTGACCTCTTCCGCCGCCATGAGGATGGCGCGCTGCATCCCCGGCCCGTAAGGACTGCCTGCGCCAGTGATGGGGTTGAGCGCACCAATGCGGAAGCTGGGAGCCGCGGACTGCGCCATGGCGCTGATTGCGCCCGTCGACAGCGCCGCCGCCATCGGGGTGATGAGAAGTTGTCTGCGAAGCTGCTGTGGCATGTCAGTCTCCCTGGTTGTTGTGATGGATGGAATTCTTGCAGATCTGCCCCGCCTTCATGATGAGGTCGAGCGCCTCACCCTGTCCACTCAGGAGAGTGATGTCCTCAAGAGGGTTGCCATTGACGAGCAGGAGGTCAGCGCTTGCCCCGGTCGCAATCCTGCCCAGACGATCGGACTGGTTGAGCAGATGCGCCGCATGGGTGGTGGCTGCCCGGATGGCTTCGGCGGCCCCCAGGACCTGAGAGCGCAGACGGAACTCGATACCCTGGAGGCGATGCGACTCGCCCAGCAGGTCGGTGCCGAACGCCATGCGAACCCCGGCGCGGGCGAAAATCTCGAGCGAACGAAGCCCTTGCCCGCGAACCGCTTCGATCTTGGCAACTGATTCGGCAGGAAACCCCAGAGAGGCGCCCTCTGTGGCCAGGGCTTCGTAGGTGGCCAGTGTGGGCACAGCAATGGCCTGGTGTGCCGCCATGACGGACGCCGCCTCGTCATCGACCAGATTGCCGTGCTCAATCGTGCGAACACCACATCTCACCGCGCGCGCGATGGCTCGCGGCGTATAGGCGTGCGCCATGACATAAGTGCCTGCATTGGCCGCTTCTTCGACCGCTGCGCGAATCTCGTCTTCGCTGTAGCCAAGGTAGTGGATGGGATCGTTCGGAGACGCTACGCCTCCAGAGGCCATGATCTTGATTTGCGTCGCCCCCTTCTGGATTTCCTCGCGAACGGCCTTGCGCAGCGCGTCAACGCCATCCACCACCCGCGCAATGGCGCCAATTTTCGGCGTGCAGGCACAGGGCTCGATGATGTCATTTCGCTCCCGCATGTCGCCGTGACCGCCGGTTTGAGAGAGCGCCTTACCAGACGGAAATATTCGAGGGCCCGCGATCAGACCGGTTCGGGTCGCCTCGGCAAGCGACCAGTCGGCTCCGCCAGCGTCTCGCACACTGGTAAAGCCACGCTCAAGCATGCCACGCAGAATCGGAACGGCCCGGAGGACCGCAAACACGTTGGGTACCGTGGCCATTCGCCCAAGGTTAAGCATCGAGGCAAGCACGTGCACATGACAATCGATGAGGCCAGGCATCAGGACGCGCTCAGCCGCATCGATCTGTAGGGCGTCCGGGTGGCTGATCGGCGACTCGGATATTCTCTGAATGCTGTCGCCCTCGATCAGAAGATGTCGCAGCCCCACGAGAGAACCGGATTCAGGATCGAGCAGCCGGGCGTTCGCGATGACAACGGGGCTGTTTGGGACAGTTGGTAGCATTGGCATCACCCATTTAAAAGCCTGCACTGGCGCAGTGCTCTGCGCCCCATCTCAATAATAATCGGTCAACACCAACGAGTTGATGATCACGGCCAGATCGTCAAAGTCATAGTCGCCGCCCACCAGATCCTCGCAGGAGAAGCCGTTCTGGCTGAGTTTGACAATGTGGCTGATGCCATCCGGATTGGCACTGGCGGCGCCGAAGAATAGCGTGGGTGTGCCCCCCGGGTTAACCTTGAGATAAGGCAGTAGCACAAGGTTGTCGGGATCCAGATCCTTGTCGATTGTGAAATCGGCGGTTCTCTGAACCGGGCCACTCCGCGACCCGGCCGCGCTGAAAACCGAATACCGATCGATATTGTTGACGTTGAGGCCCGTTCCTTCGGGCAGGGTGCCATTGACCGGGTCAACGATATTTCCCGTTCGAAGATCCACCATAAACAATCCGAACTCACTGTCGAGCATCGCCTCTCGATAAAAGCTTGCCGTGATGTGCACGCGGTGTGCCTGTGTGTCGTTGGAGGAGTCAACGCGGACTACTTCAGTGTTGAGCGGAATTCCGATCACGACCTCGTCGATGCCCGTAAGGAAAACCTCGTTGACATAGGCGGGGGCTGCGGGATCGACATTGAGTTGCAGCGTGGCAAGGGTGGACTGTCCCCACTTCAACGTAAATCGATCGGGTGACGATGCAATCGCATCAAGCGGAACCAGTCGGTTCGCATCAGCGAGCAAGGCAAAAAATCGGAGCGTTCCGTTGTCCTCCGGGTCGGCAATGGTTGAAACGGTGGCGCTGGAACTCAGACCTTGCGGCGTACCAAACGCAAGCCCAATCCGGGTCGCAACCTGATGCAGCTCTGACGTTGCGCGCCCGCTGTCATCGAATACACCCGAGTAGAGGGTCATCGCACTCGACATCTCGCCAACAAAGTCAATCTGGGCATAAGCAGAGGGGGATACCCGGGTGCCCTGAATACTGACCATAGGGTCAATCGTCAGCACAATCTGAGCGTTATCGAACTGCGTCGCGCCGTCAGATACCGATACGTAGAGCGGATATTTCCCGCTGGGAACTTTGCTCAGATCGCCGATTTCAAGCAGTCCATCTGGACGAATCGACAGCCAGGGGAGTGTGGCGTCGTGCGCGACGAACCGCAGAGCGGAGGGTGAACTGTTTGCATCGCCCACCGCGGCGGTTGTCAGGTTGCTGTCGTCAAAGAACTGGGCCGCGCTCAACAATACTGAAGAGGACCCAGCGGTCTTGCGAATGACTCGTTCGACGGTGAGCGCCTGGAGTTCTGGCCTGGCGTTGATCAGGATGTTGTACTGGTCGAGGAGTGCTTTGCGAGACTCCTCGAAGTCCGCCCGGTCGATATCGAAATCGGCGACAGCCGCCCCGGCGGCATTGACGATTCGAAGGGTGTCTAAAGAGACATCAAAGTCATTAATAAAGACTCTGACCTGTGGGTTGATGTCCTCCACAACGAACAGGGAGCCAAGGTGGCTGTTGGAGTCGGTGACGGGCTCGGTCCACAAAGCACGACCGCCGCGCTCACGGTGCTGTAAAGCCCTGGCGGTTGTCAGATCAGCGACAGCCACATCGTCGTGATGCAGTCCGATAACGCCCACCTCCGAGTCAACCCATTTGTCACCCTGTCTGAACTGGGTCAGAAATTCGTTGTTATCAAGGCTGTTGAAGTTGCTATCCGGCTGGTTGAAAAACACCTTGATCTGACGGAGATCGCCATCGTGCGCCTCAGCGAAATGCGCAGACGCCTGGACCGAAAGCAGTTGCAGTTGAGGAGGCGTGTTTGCGGCGCTCCAGTCCCAGCGAGCGCCTGGCGCGCTGTACGTGGCCACGTAGTTGACGCGCTCGGATTCGATCACAGCGAAGCTTGCAAATTTCTGCAGACCCGCCACGCCATGCTGTTCGAAAATGAGATTACCCAGTCGATCCCAGTCGTTCTGAACCTGCAAGTCAGCGAAGCGCTGCGCTTCGGTATAGAGCTGCGCATTGGCCGCCGTGTCGGTAAACCGACCGTTGTTGTCGCTGTCCTTGGCCAGCGGGCTCATCCACTGGCCAATGAAGGCGCCCGCCCCGCCGCCGTGAGAAAACCCTCGGTAGTATTCGGTTTCGAAGAACCCGGACTTGTTCACCGCACGCAGCGGGACGCTGTAGTTGGTGGAGTAGTAAACCGCTTCGTTCACCGCGCCGGTCATCAGCGCTGCAACGGAGCTACCGTTCAGGCCCGACCCACCAATCGGCGTGCTGTAAACCTCCCCCCAGTTCTGCTGGCCGTCCACCGTCCACCAGTAGACTTTCTCTTTAAACGGTATGAAGCCGTTGGTGGTTCGGACGAAGCGAGCCTCTCCAACCTGCGTAACCAGTGCGTTGTAGTTCAGGCCGCCCATTGCGACCATCACGTCCGGCGCATTGGGAAGCATGTCTCCCGGGTTGAGCTGTACCGGCAGCTTCAGCGAAGAATCCAGCAGTGCATCGGCCGCGATCCACTTCCTGTCGGTCCGGCTTAACTCCACCCAATTGGAGTGGGAGTAAAAATCCTGCATCGCATGGGTGATCTGCCCAAATCGGTAGAGCAGATTCTCGAGGCCCGCGTCAGGACCCGCAAAGCTGCGCCCGACCAGGTTGGCGTCCGCAAAAGGGGTGTTGGCACTGTTGGCGACCGAGTTGGAGTTGAGGTTGTCCAACCCATGCTGCCAGCGCTTTCGTAGCGCCTCCACGCCACCGCGGACATTGTTGTTATCGAAGTGACTGGGGCTGTGAAACTGAAGACCGTACGGGGAAAACTTTGAGCCCGCCGGTCCGTTCAGATCGAGTAGCCCGAGAAAGGCATCGGTGTCCTCCTGGCCCCGCGAGATCAGGTTGAATGCCTGCGCACTCAGCATGGGCAACTGCTTCTGGATCCACGAGATGTGAAGGTCTGTTTTGAACCCCATCACATCGATGAGCGCGTCGCTTCCTGTCGGCTGGAGCCGGGCTGCGTGATCGCCTGGTTCGTGGGCCGCCGAGGACAGCATGAGCGCGAAATCCTCGCCCAACAGACTCAGTGTGAAGGCTCCGACATCAAGACCCTCCGCGTTCTCACCAAAGTATCGATTGGCGAGGAAGTGACCGAATTCATGGGTGAGCGCCTCGATTGCAAACGAGGTGTGTTCCGCAATCGCTTCGCTGATGTAAACAGTCTTCAAGGTCGGCGAGTAGGCAGCGACCATCCCCGGCATACACTCCGGGGGTAGGGTGAGAATCGCCGGCAGCTGGCTGAACTCGCCCTCAGCCACCGCATTGAGCAGTTGCTCCAGGGCTACGGGGTTCTCTGCCTGATGAAATGATTGCGCGACGGATTCAGCGAGTTGCCCGGATCGTGCAAGCGCCGTGAGTGTTTCACGCCAGGTGGCAATGTTGGCTGCGATATCAGACATGTAGATTGCCTTGTTTGAAAAGGAGGCGATTGCTTCGGCTGTGGCCGCTAGTGTTCAGGCACAGTCTGAGCAGATTGAGAAACCGTTCCAAGGTAGCGTAGCACCATCAGCGTGATGTCATCGTACTGCGGCGCCCCCTCGGAGAACTCGTCAACCGAGGACATGACTCGATCGATCAGCACCTGGCTATGCGTGACGGATTCGCTCTGGCACACCGCTCTGAGCCGCGAAAGATCGAACATCTGCTGCTGGGGATTGTGGGCCTCGGTAATGCCGTCGGTGTAGAGCACCAGTGAATCGCCTGGCCCCAGCTGGACGTTCGCTTCGCCGTACGTTGCATCTTCAATCACGCCCAATACAAGGCCTGTTGCCTGGTCGAGTTGCTCCAACGCACCCGATGCACGCCTCAATAACGGCGGGTTGTGGCCGGCGCTGGTGTAGGTGAGCATGCCCGACTCAAGATGAAGTAGCCCGATGAAGAGCGTAGTAAAGGAGACAGAGTCGTTTGTTCGAGCCAGCGCAGCGTTGGCGGCCGCAAGCCCGGCGGCGAGTCCTCCTAAGGCCTCACACGCGGCGGTCACGAGCGACTTGGTCGTCAGCACAAACATTGCAGCGGGGATTCCCTTGCCCGATGAGTCGCAGACCAGGAACATGAGTTTTCGACCTGAATCGAACAGCTGAAAATCGAAGCTGTCCCCGCCGACCTCCTTGGCTGGTCGCGTGAGGGCCTTGAGTTCGATCCGATCGCGGATGGGTTCAAGCACTTTCTGATCAGGCAACATGCTCAGCTGTAGCGAGCGGGCGACTGCCACTTCCTCGCGCAGCCGGAACAGGTCGGATCGCTCGGTCAAGGCCTGCCTGACGGTTTCCAGATCGGCGGTCCGCTCTTCGAGAAGCGCCGCGACTCGCACCTGCTGGGCCTGGACGCGGGCGCTCATGAACTGAAACGCCCGCGCGAGTGGCGTCTCGCCGCGCTGACCAGCTGTGTCAGGCGAGGCCTGATGGGGCACGGCAACTTCGCCCAGCATGCGAAGCACGGATTCGCGCTCGGTGTCATCGAGCATCTCGGCAAGTTGCCGCAGCCCGGTCTCAATCAATCGCCGCTCATGGCTTTGCGCAGTGGTCGTTGCGAAGGCGAGTCGGTCCCGCTCTATGGCCGCATCACGAAGCCGCTCTATCGCCTGATTGATACGTCCCAGCTCGTCGGTACGGGGGCGCCTGGCCGCGGGCGCGTGCAGATCGAAGAGGGACAGTGACCGGGTCAGGCGGTCCATTTCCGAGATCGGCGCGAGCTCGCGCCGCAACATGACCAGCAGAAGGCCGATGAAAAGTGCGAATCCGATCAACGCGAGAACAGTCCCTGCGTATTCCAGGAGATTCTCGGACGCGATCTGCCCGCTATCAGCCCGGATCAACAGGAGATTTCCGAGTCGCCGACCCATCATGTCATCAAGTGGTGCTCGAACCACTTCGTACAGCACGCCGTCAAACGAGAAGGTTTGATAGGCAGGGCCTTGAATTGCAGCAACGATCATGTCGTCGGACAGGTGTGCAGGGCTGTCGCTCAGACGTCGCCCGTCAAGGTCTGTCACCAGCACCTGGCCGGAATACATCGCCTCGATCCTGCTGGCCAGCAACTTGAAATTGACGCTCGCAAGCAAGACCTCGCCTGAAGCGATGGTGAGCCCCGCTGCCAGGCGAAGGTCTGTTCGCTCACTGGCCGACTCTGTGCTCGAAGAGAGCAAGCCCGCGGCAGATCCCAGCTTTTGAATGAATTGCAGCGCCAGGTCGTTATCGTCCGGCCTCGTGCCGAATGAACCCTCCCGGAGTGTTCGACTAGACGAGCCACCTTGAGCGTGCAGCGTCACGCGCAAATCGGCGTCAGGATTCTGCACACGAGCCGTTGATGCAAGCTCAGGGAATTTTGCGTCGGCTCCATGTTCTATCGATCTGCGATGGACACGCCATAACAGCGACTCAAGTTCCTCGCCATGCGACTTGATAACCTCTGTTGTACTTGCCGCGAAGGTTTGCGCAACGTATCCGCTGAAGCGCTCAACGCGCATGGTGCTGAGAGCCGCAATGAAAAGCGCCCAGATTGCCCCACCCGCCACAGCGGCCAGAACGACCGTGAGCAGCAGTCGCGTAGACAGTGATGTCGGCAATCCGGTAGGCGGCATCCAGCGACGCCATTTTCCGGGCGCCGCCGACCTTTCTGACCGGTTGGCGGTCACCGATCAACCCACGATTGCACGCGCAGGCGACTTGACGCCAGCGCGATGCACGACACCAGGATCAACGCGAAAACCGCAAGATCTCCAATGGCCATTCCGTTGTACAGGTGTGCCGGCGTGGCGACGATGAACCCCAAGCCTACGCATTGAATCACCGTTCGAAGACGGGCGTAGACCGGCCGGGCCTGCCCGACGCCTGCGCGCGTGCTGACGGCGCGCTCCGGAACGGTCAGTGCTGTGAACGCAACAGAGCTGCCAGCGATCAGACCAATGGCGGGGTTTACCGTAATCTGGAGCAGGTTTGTATTGGCGGCATCCATCAGGTAGTGGACATAAAGCCCAGGCGCCGCACACGTTGCGCCAACCAGCAAGGCCAGCAAGACGCCCCTCGCGCTCAGCGAAAACGGCAGGCCGATTCCCGCACACAGCGCGATAAAGAACATCACGAGCCTGATGTAGCGCCCGGAGTCATCGACGTCAATGGTCAGTATGGATATCAGGCAGCTCAGGGTGATGGTGGTCGCTGACACAGCATAGGCAAGCTTCAGAAGGCCGAATGTCTGGGGCGATCCTGTGCCCTCAACATTCTCTATGGGGGGACGCTCGCGGCGCGTCAGGCTTGACCAACCCGCTACACATGCGATGACCAACCCTGTGCCCGATGTCACTGCCAGGATTTCAATTTGTGAGCTGCTCACCACAGCGTAAATGACACAGGGTGACAGGGCCGCAAACACTGCGACGAACAGGGTACGAACCAGCGCTATCCGGCTTCGCGAGGGAGGTGGCCGCGATGTCGTCATTACCCGATGCATCCAGAGGTTCAATGCGGCCGCGACACAGATTCCGCTCACGATGCGCGGTATCGCGACTGCAGCGGTATTGGGTATCAGCCATGCGCCGGACAGATGTGCGGCCGCAAGGAGCAGGCTCAGCGCGACAAGCCTGATCTGATACTCAGCGTGGCTATCGGGCCTCGGAATCACCCGGCAGCCTATGACCAGGCCCAATCCGGTGCACGACAGCACAGCCGTCATATGCCAGGAAAAGCCCGTGTCCAGGGATCTCGCATCGACTCCTTGCGCGCAAAGGCTGGCAAGCAGCGCAGCGAATTCACTCAGAGCAAGAATCGCTATCGGTACAAAGGAGGGGTAGGGAGGTGTCGTATCCGACGATCCCCTATTTGGCACGAATCGGTAATGACCTTCGAGTAAGGACGTGGCTCGGTCTGCTTCGGCCGCCTTCTCTGGTGCGTGGGATCCCAGATGCTGCCTGCGCCAGGAGATGGTGCTCCACAAACGCGCCGCTCGATCCAGAGCGCGGTTGTACAAGGACGCGTAGCGCTGAATGTCGAGTACGCCTTCGGATTGAATGCGCTGAGTCCAGTCTCCAAGGCGGGCAATGTTCTGATGTCTTCTGATTCGTAGTAGCGGCGCAAGAATCAGATGCCTCAGCATCTGGTCCAGGGTCCCCCAGATCAGCAGGCCAAACAGCGTGAGCCCGCCCCAGGCATAAAGCAGCACACGGGTGACCTCGGCCCCTGGGGTGCTGGAAAAACCAAGAACAAGCAGTGGACCGCCCCGACCTGCGCCCTCAAGAATCCTGCCCGCTGTCAGGATCTGCCCCTGCAGCCTGACCATTGTGATGTCATCGCCTCCGGGAGGAAATCGGTCCTCAGAAAGGGCGCGAAGCGCCTCGATTTGAAGGGCACGCCCTGGTAGGTCGATGCCGGCGGCAGCAATGACTCGCCAGTCCTCACTCAACACCACAATTGAAGACAGTTGGTCATAGGTTTTGAGGGCTGCTGCGAGTTCGGATGCACTGGGCTCTATGAGTCCATCCATCTGCTGGCTGCCAACGACTGAAGCTTGTGTGAGGATGAGGCTGGCAGCAAGATTTTCGGTAATGACCGTTGCCTGACGCTGTAGCGTTCGTTCGCGATCCGCGTTCAGCTGCGATTCAGGCGCCGTAGCGATCACCGCCAGAAGAATCATGACCAGCGCCGAGAGTGTGATGGCGATGCCTGCGACCAGCACCCTGATTCGTGCCCGATCCGCGCGGCTGTAGGGCTTTGCAGCAACCATCATCGCGCAGCGAGATCCTGCAAGCGGGTAGCGGTCAATTCGAGTTGATCGATGACCTCGCTCATGTCTTTCGTGAGGCCCTCATGAGACTCCGCTCCCAGAGCTGTATCGACGCAGAATGCCTCGGGCGCGTTGAAGCGGGACAGCAGCTTTCTGGAGAGCCAGAGACTCATTCCGGCAATCGCAACCAATAAAAAAAGCAGTGCGGGGATTGCAATCCTGAGAGCAGATTCAATGAACAGATAGAAATCGGTCCTGACCGATTTGCTGCTCACCAGGATCACCAGCGTGCAGAGATCCTGGCGGTCGCTGGATTGAACTGGAAATACAAAGCGCAGCGCTGCGCCGGGGTTGGAGGTGTCGCGCGACTGCCCCGTGCCCGCCGGCTCGGATGTCTCCGTGACACGTGTTCCGATCATTGCGGGGACGGTGTCTGCAATGATGCGCAGGTCTGGAAGCTGAACGCTGATCCTGATGATGTCGGGATCTCTTACCCATCTTGAGTGAATCAACTGCTGAATGGCTTCCGAGGCAAGCAGGCCTCCGTGTTTCTCATACCGATGCTGGATGATGCGCGTCGCTTCGCTGGCTATCAACGCAACGGTCGCTCTTTGCTCGTTTTCATTCCGACGTTCTATCCATAGTGCAGTGCCGAAGGTGTACGCCGACAGCACGGCCAGCACCAATGCCGTCATGACCAGTGACAGGAGTGCGGAAAGTGAGAGTTGTCTAGTCATGCGGCGACGGATGAATGAACAGCACTGTCGTCTGGTTGATGCCACGCTCGCGAACATGATGCATTTCGCTTGCAAGCGCCCGCGTGAGATGGAGTCCAAGCCCACCAGGCTCGCGCTCTGTGAGCGGCAGGTCGAGAACAGGCTGGGGGGGCGTGCATGGATCAAAAGGCTGGCCCGCATCCCTGAGCGTGAGGGTGGTGCGGTCTGTGTCGTGGGTGAGCGTGACTGAGAACCATCCCGCATCAATCGGCTGGCCCCCATGCGTCACGATGTTGATGGCCAATTCCTCCAGCACCAGACGCAGCGAATAGGCCAGCTTTTCTCCCCAGTCGGGAGCCTGGGGATGGCAATCAAGATCGGAAAGCGCCTGTGCAAGCCCCGTGGCGTTCGCTGGATAGGTGGCCTCCAGGTGATTAACCATGGCGCTTGATTGCATGAAGAAAGAGGGTCTTTGCCTCGGCGCGTGCATTGTTGCACAATCGACCGCGTCCATCAGCCAGGCGGAACCCGTTCCATGAGCACTGTCCCAGTTGTTTTTGCACCCATAGGCCGCATCGATGGGACAAATGCCAATGTGGTGGAAGCAGAACTGAAATCCCTTCTTGAGGCTTCAGGCCCAAACCTGATTCTCGACCTGTCTGGCATCAATTACCTGAGCAGCGCGGGTCTCCGGGTGGTGCTGGTCGCGGCGAAATCGACCCGGGCGTCTGGTGGGAAGATGGTACTGGCTGGCCCCAGGCCTGCCATTTCAGAGATTTTCAAGATGAGCGGTTTTGACCGCATTCTTGAAACCGTTGCCGACACTGAAGCGGCAAAGGCGCTGTTCAGCCAGGCGTGATTGAGACCCGGCGCCTCAGTTAACCGGGCGGCCTGTTGGGGATTGCCGGCTGGCTGGTGCCGCAGACGGAGCAGACGAGCCGCTTCGAGCGGGGCTGCTGAACGGGGCTGTTGCGCCGCTTGGTGCGGGCGTAAGCGATGCCGGCGGAGTTCCTGACGTCGCTGGAGGCGTCGCGCCATCAGCGCGAGCCTGTTCACCCACCACTGTCGGGCGTATCAGAAACAGTCGCTCTCTGCGTTGAACCTGAGTGCTGCTGTTCGAAAACAGGGCGCCGATCACGGGCAGATCACCCAGCAATGGAACCTTGTCCACGCCGCTGATGGTTTGCACCGAGTTGTATCCGCCAATCAGCAAGCTCTCATCACGCATGACGCTGGCCTCGGTGCTGACCGTGCCACGACGAACGGTAGGAATGTTGCCGACCGGATTTTGCTGCTGGATTTGACCGTCTTCGATATCCACGCTCAGGCGCACCTTTTGCGATGCCCCCTCGCCGATCAGCCGAGGGGTGACGCGCAGGGTCGTCCCCGCGGTAACGGGGGTGACGAGTGCGGCGCGCTCCGACGTGGTCTGGATGTAAAAGGTTTCGGACAGATCAATGACCGCACCAACATTTTCAGTCGTGAGTATCGAAGGCCGCGCCTGAATGCTCGCGTCGCCCTGCTGCTCAAGCAACTTGAGGCGCGCGACGAAATACTCAGCCGAATTGGCAACGATGGTGCTGCTGGGATTGATCCCCGCCCCGCGCACTGCCTGAATGATGGAAATGGCGCCCGTGGTCTGACTCGTGTTCCCGTACCCCGCAGCCGTGCCGCCCCCGCGTGTCACGCTGCTCCAGCTGATGCCTAGCTCTTCCAGCCGGTTGGTGTTCACGTCGATGATCAGGGCCTCGATCTCGATCAGCGAAGTTGGAACATCCAGCTGGGCAATCAATTCGGCGTAGATGGGGATGCGGTCAGGCGTGTCCTGAACGATGAGCGCGTTGATGCGCGGATCTGCCTGGATTGAGGGACGAAGTCGTCCCAGCCCAATGTTGGGAAGGGCACCGGTCTCGGTGGCTCCTCCAGTGCGCGCGCCGCCCGAGGGTGGCGTGGCCGCGGCCTGCATTCCCTCGCCGGGGCCGCCTGGTGCGACAGCAAGCCGGCTGGCGAGCGTTGCCACAACCGGATTCTGCAGCGCATCGGCTGCGGCCGGGTTATCACTGCCAGGGCCCCGCTGCCCAATGGAGTTGTTCGTGCCCAGAACCAGATTACGCAGGATCTGAGCCACACCTGGCGTGACAATCTGCCGATCACGGAACGTGATCGCCCTGTCCTCGACCGAGGCATGCTTCAGCCTGAAGACCGCCACCTGCTGTCCACCAGGCGTGCGGGGCAGCGCCTTGATGGTTGATTCAACCAGCTGAACATAGGCGGGGGGGCCCGAGACGATGACAATGCCCTGGTCCGGCAGGTCACCCCATCCGAAACGCGGGTCAAGTACTTTCAGATCGGTGAGTACCTGCTTGAGCTTGTTGCCAGGGCCCGTAGCCCCTCCCGCAATCGAGCGGACAACCATGTCCTGCGTGCGGGAAATGAACAGGGTTCCGGCGTGAGTAAACCAGACAAACCCGTAAGTACTTCCCAGTCTGTCGATGAATTCGGTGGGACTTGCGGTGGTGAAGCGTCCGTTGACCGATCCCGACAAGTCGTCGGGCATCTGGACAGACAGGCTGAAGGCCGCTGCAAACTCTCGAAGCACCGTGCGCAGAGGCTTACGCTCTGCGTAAAACGTGAAGGCCGAATCCTGCCAGGGAGGGGGGCCGGCGAGTGCCTCGTCGGCAACCAGAAGCATTGAGGCCGACAGCAGTGCCGCGAAGAAAGCGTTTCGGAGGCGCATGACACAGGTGTGGCGCACGCTCAAAGCATTCCTCGCCAGAATTCCACTTCGTTGACCATCACGGACACAGCCCTGTCGAGTTCGTCGATGCCGGCATGCGCTGGAACGCGTGCCTGAAGCTTGAGTAAAGAGGCTGCCTGATCGACGACCGGCCCTGCAGCAACGGCTGCCATGCGGGCCGTTGAAATAGACATGGCTTTTTGCAGCAGTCCGTCGCGTTCGATCGGAGCCGCTGGCAGATCCCTGACACGCGCTTCCACCAGCGTTTCACCCCCGCGCAAGGGTACCAGATGAACCCGGACCCGGTCGATAGTGAACGACAGCGTGCCCGCCGCTGCGTTGCTCGAGGCGGCCAGGCCGTTCGCGGTAGCCCAGTCTTGAATCAGCGATGACATGAAATGTTCCTCACAAGCCTTGAGAATTGGCCGATTGAGATCCGAGACGCCGTACGAGGCGAAGCACCGCAGCAACCGGCTCGATCAGGTCGCTGGGAATGTACTGGTCGACATCGGCCTGCTCGAAGAGGGCCCGCGCAACCGGGATGTCCTGCATGACAGGTACCCCCGCTTGGCGGGCTGCGCTCACCATACGCTCTGCCAGCGCACCTTCGCCCTTTGCGACCACCATGGGGAGCGGGGTCTTCTCCTCGTCATAGAGCAGCGCAACAGCGAGGTGCGTTGGATTGGTAATGATCACCGATGCGCTTCGGCTTCGTTGAACCGCGCCTTCTGACACCATTTCCTGGTAGAGCTGACGGCGATGGCCTTTGACGTGGGGGTCGCCCTCCATCGTCTTGTATTCCTGCTTCACCTCGTCTTTACTCATCATCAGTTGCTTGGTGTGGAGCTTTCTTTGCCAGATGAGATCGGCGAGCGAGAGCGCCACATAGGTGAGGCCCACGTAGATGATCATCTGCTTGATAAGCTGACCCACCAGCACACCCAGCTCTTCCACGCCGCGATCGGGAACGAACATCAGAAGGGCGAGGCTGTCCCGAACCAGGATCCAGACCACTACGCACAGCACAGCTACCTTGAAGTTGTTCTTGAGGAACTCCACCAGATTCTTCTTCGAGAACATATTCTTGGCGTTCTCGATGACATTGAGCTTTTTTGCCGAGGGCTTGAGCGCTTCAAAGGCAAACAGCACGCCGGTCTGTATCGTCTCCGCGAAAATGCCAACGACCAGAACGATGGCGAGAAAGGGCCACATCAGGCTGACGGTCTCCCGCATGAACTGACCCAGCAGGATCTCGGAGGTGGCGCGAAATTCCCCCCCCAGCATGTCAATCGGAAGCACCAGAAGCCTGGCCAGATCCGCCACGATGTTTTCCGAGTTTCCAACCGTGTAGCCGAAAAGTGCAACGATGAGCAGCGTCTGCGTGAAGTCTTTGCTCTTGGCCACCTCGCCGCGATCACGCGCCTCGCGCAGCTTTTTATCAGTAGGCTGTTCGGTCTTTTCGCTCATCGCGCCCCCGGCCTGAGCAGCGGATCGAGCCGGTCCACCCAGGTGGCAAGCTCCCGGATGGGGGCGAGCGAGTAGTCAAACAGCGTCGACGAATAAATCACCAGGACAAAGAGCGCCAGCGCGCTCTTGATGGGCATGGCCAGGAAGAACACCTGCAACTGCGGCGCAAACCGGCTGACCAGTGCGAGACCGAGCTCACTCATCAACATGGCGATCATGACTGGTGCGGCGAGCAGCAATGCGAGCATGACCAGGCGATTGAGCTGAACCACCAGCAGCGCTGCGGCGTCGGGGCCGATGGCGGGCCAGAAATCCAGGGGCGGCCAAAGTCTGTAGCTGTCATAAATCAGCCCCAGGAAGAGGTGAATGCCGCCGCCCAGCAGAAAAAAGGTGATGAACGCAAAGTTGAACGCAATGCCCAGGGGCGAGCTGTCGTGCCCGGTCATGGGGTTGAGCGTGGCGGCCATGCTCGCGCCACGCTGGTTATCGATCACAAAGCCTACAGCCTCGAATGCCCAGAACGGAATCGCGATCACAAAGCCGAGCAGCACGCCGATCACTGCCTCCTTGAATACCAGGGCAAGGAGCGGAAGGCCTGAGGGCCACGCATCGGTTCCGGACGGCATGACTGGAATAAGTACAAGACCAATGCCCGCACTCATTGCAAAGCGAACCATACGCGGTACCAGCGCGCGGTTCATGAAGGGCATCAGAATGAAAAGCGGAGATATCCGTGCGGCCACGATGAAGAGGGAAAACAGCATTCCCTTGAGCTCTTCGTAGCTGGGGATATCCGAGGCGGACACGTTGCTTTTATCGCGTCAGTCGGGGGAACGACTCAAACACCGATAGGGTGTAATTAAGCAGCTCACCCCCCATCCACCCGGCGGTCAGGAACAGCGTGATGCCCACCGCAATCAGCTTGACCGCGAAGGACAGCGTCTGTTCCTGAATTTGCGTGAGCGCCTGCAACAGTGAAAACAGGGTGCCAACAATGGCCGCCACCATGATCGCAGGCAGCGACAGCAGCATGGTGAGATAAAGCGCCCGCACGAGGGCAACAACGACTTCGGGTGCGCCCATGGTGCTCTCAGGTGTAGGTGAGGACCAGCCCGCGAATAAGCCGCGACCAGCCATCCACCATGACAAACAGAAAGAGTTTGAGTGGCAATGAAATCATGACGGGTGACACCATCATCATTCCCATCGCGAGCAGGATGTTCGAGACGATCAGGTCGATCACCACAAAGGGCAGGAACAGGAGAAATCCGATCTCGAAAGCAGCGGTCAGCTCACTCACCATGAAGGCGGGCACCAGCACGACAAAGTCCCGGGGGCTGACGTCGGCGGAAAGCTCCGGGCCCCAAAGCTTCCTGGAGGTTTGCACAAAGAAGTCGGTGTGCTCGGAAGCGGTGTGGCGAACCATGAATTCTCTGAGTGGTTCAGCGCCTTTTTTAACCGCGCCATACAGGCCCTCGACTGATCGCGTGGCAGCGGGCTCAGCGGCCACCTCGTCGAATATTCGCTGCCCAACCGGGGCCATGATGTAAAACGTCAGGATCAGCGCAAGACCGTAGAGCGCCAGGTTGGGCGGAATCTGCTGAATTCCCAGGGCGTTTCGCACCAGCGACATCACCACTGCAATCTTCAGGAATGTGGTCGAGATGACCACGATGGTGGGTACCAGCGCAAGCAGCGCCAGTGCCAGCGCAAGGGTGATCGGGTCGAACGCGTTCAGTTGCATGGGCTCGAGCGTGACTCAGGAGTGCCCGCCCGAAGCGGTGATGCGCGATACCGATACTCCCAGGCGGCCGTCAATCTCAACCAGCTGCCCGCTACCAATCACTGCGCCGTTGGCACGGATCGTCAGGTATTCCTGGGCGGGTCGGTCGAGGGCGAAGGTGGCGCCAGGCTGCAGTGCCTGCAACTCGGCGAGCGTCAGCGTTTTGGTTCCCACATCAAAGCTCAGGCGGATGGGGAGTTGGTCAAGGGAGACTGGCTCATCGCCGCGGGTTTCGGATTCGGGCATGTCGGTGGCTATCCTTGAAGCGGGTGGGGCAGTGACGGTGATCTGATTGGCGTGGATGCGGGCGGCGATCGTCCAGCTCGCCCCCGTATCGGCATCGCCGCACACAAGCGTGATGGCGCCGTCGTCACCCAAAAGCGGCTGGGTAACGAGAATGACGTCACCCCGGCGGATTGACTCAAGTCTGGAATATGGCAGCAGGGTCTCGCCCACCGACAGGCGAAGCGGAATCGGCAGGTTGAGGGATGGTCCGTTGTCGGCGGAGGTTCGAGGTCCAGCGGGGATCAGACTCGCACACACCAGCAGGCCGAGCGTGTCAGCACGCAAGACCCCCAGGACAACAGCGCCCGACTCGGGCCACATCAGGCGAACAACCAGCCGGTGTGGCGCTGCCATGGCCGGCGTCCCTTCAGGCAGTATCCCGATCACCGCGGCACGCCCGCGGCCGAGGTCGGACAGTCCATCACACAGCCACTGCGAGGCCTGCGCGAGCGCCGCATCACGCCAAGCGGATGGCAACTCAGCCAGGTCACTGCCCAGCGACTCGGCGGCCCAGTAGTCGAGTGCCCGCCGCGGAAGCTCGAGAACAAACTGGGCGCCGGACCACTCGAGGTGCACCGCAATCGGATCAAAAATTTCGGGAGGGCTGGCATCTGGCGACATGGCCATGATGGCGAGCAGCGTGGTTCCCGACTCGCCGGGGCCC